>Ga0307479_10000570_pt1 | contig 33106 bp, 19 predicted proteins | sample atmos_gasesECM4C_FD_203743 | JGI IMG/M metagenome (GOLD analysis project Ga0307479, IMG submission 203743) | Hardwood forest soil microbial communities from Morgan-Monroe State Forest, Indiana, United States - atmos_gasesECM4C_515 | ecosystem: Environmental > Terrestrial > Soil > Temperate...
CTACGGCTCGAACGACGTCACCGGGAAAGAAGATCTTCCGTTACTCCATCAGGACCAGCTGCTGATCGGATTCCTTCGGCCTTTCGGATCGCGCGAGGCCGTCCAGCAAGTCGCCGACCGGGGCGTGACCGCCTTCTCAGTCGAGTTGGTACCGCGGACGACGCGCGCGCAAAGCATGGATGCGCTCTCTTCGATGGGCACAATTTGCGGGTACAAGGCGGTCCTAATCGCGGCCGACAGTCATCCCCGTATTTTTCCCATGCTCACCACGGCAGCGGGGACGATCACGCCGGCTCGGGTGTTCGTGATTGGTGCCGGCGTGGCTGGCCTGCAGGCGATCGCGACCGCGCGAAGGCTCGGCGCCGTAGCGTCCGCTTACGACCTGCGACCCGCCGCCAAGGAGCAAGTGCAAAGTCTCGGCGGACGTTTCATCGAGCTCCCTATCGAAGCGAAGGACGCCCAGGATGCCCGTGGTTATGCCCGTGCGCAGGACGAGAGTTTCTACAAACAGCAGCGGGAGTTGTTGGGACGCGTCGTCAAGGAAAGCGACGTGGTGATTACGGCTGCGGTGATTCCGGGCAAAAAGTCGCCAATCCTGGTGACTGAGGAGATGGTCCAAGGCATGGCCCCCGGCTCGGTGATTTTCGACCTGGCCGGCGAGCGCGGCGGGAACTGTGAACTGACCCAGCCCGGCAAGACCATCGTGAAACACGGCGTGACGATTGTCGGCGCGATCAACGTCGCCAGCGGAGTCCCTTACCATGCCAGCCAGATGTACGCCCGCAATGTAACCGCATTTTTGCTGCACTTAATCAAAGACCAGAAGCTGCAGCTCAATTTAGACGATGAAATCGTTCGCGAGACTCTGGTAACTCACGGTGGCGCGGTAGTCAACCAACGGGTGCGCGAGTTTTTCGCGATGCCGGCGCTTGCGATGCAGGGCTAACGGAAACTCCGGAGGAGAGATGAACAGCTCGATCCTGACCAACGGCCTTTTTATCTTCATGCTGGCGGGATTCATCGGATTCGAAGTGATCCGGCGGGTCTCGCCCTTGTTGCATACACCCCTGATGTCGCTCACGAATGCCCTGGATGCGATTGCGGTCGTGGGCGCCATCGTGTTAGTCGGTGAGCATAAGAGCACCCTCTCGGCCGTGCTCGGCACGCTTGCGGTCATCGCTGCAACCAGCAACATTGTAGGTGGATTTCTCATCACCGACCGCATGCTGAAGATGTTCAAGAGCAGCCGTCCGGCAGCCAAATCATGACCGAATTCGCCGGCAACCAAGTCGTCATCGAAGTCATTTATCTTGTCGCGAGCGCATTATTCATCCTTTCCTTGAAGTGGATGAGCTCTCCGACGACGGCGCGGCATGGCGTTTGGGCCGGCGAGGTCGGCATGCTTCTCGCCATCGCGGGCACACTGCTGCACCACGGCATCGTTGACTACACGTGGATCGCGGTCGCGCTGGTGCTGGGGACCATCATCGGGGTCCCTCTCGGCCGGGTGCAGATGACGGCCGTGCCGCAGCGGACCGCCCTGAGCCACGCTTTCGGCGCCCTGTGCGTCACCCTGGTGGGCACGGCCGAGTTCTACCTACGTTCACCGGACATTACCCCCTTCATGATGTCCGTGCTCTCGATGGAGGTGATTCTCGGGTCCCTGACCTTCACGGGCAGTTTGATGGCAGCAGGCAAACTGCAAGAGATCCTTCCCCAGCGTCCGCTTACGTATCGTGGCCAGAATTTCGTAAATTTCCTGCTGCTCACGATTGCGGTCGTGCTGGCGGTGAACCTGGTACTTCATCCGGAGGCCAGGCAGCTTTACCCTTTCATGTTACTGATCGCCCTGGCTTTCGGCGTGTTGCTCGTGATACCTATCGGCGGCGCCGACATGCCCACGGTCATCTCCTTATTAAATGCGTACGCCGGATTGTCGGCGGCGGCGATGGGCTTCGTCCTGAACAACAAGCTCCTGATCGTAGCGGGCGCGCTCGATGGATCTTCAGGCTTGATTTTGTCGGTGATCATGTCGAAGGCGATGAACCGGTCGTTTACCAACGTTCTGTTCGGGGCGTTCGGTCAAGTACAGGCTGCCGCGGCCGCCGGGCAAGAAGCGAAGCCAGTGCGGAGCGCCACCGCCGAGGAAACGGCCGCGATTCTCTCCGCCGCGAACAAGGTCGTTGTCGTTCCCGGTTACGGCATGGCGGTCGCACAAGCCCAGCACAAGGTCCGCGAGCTCTATGACGCTCTGAGCAAGCGGGGTGTGGACGTGCGTTTTGCCATCCATCCGGTGGCGGGCCGTATGCCGGGCCACATGAACGTGCTGCTCGCCGAAGCCGACATCCCCTATGACCGACTCATGGACATGGACGACATCAACGGTGACTTTCCGCAGACCGACGTAGCCCTGGTGATCGGCGCCAACGACGTGACGAACCCGGCTGCCCGCAACGATGCCTCGAGCCCCATCTACGGAATGCCCATCCTCGATGTGGATAAGGCTCACACGGTGATGGTCATCAAGCGCGGGATGAGTCCAGGCTTCGCCGGGATCGACAATCCTCTTTATTACCTCGACAACACCCTAATGCTGTTCGGAGATGCGAAGGCTTTCGTGGGAAGTATCGTTCGCGAATTGACAGGGGCCGGACACAGCTAGTCGGCAAGCGGTACGCAACCCGTCCACCCTCCGCGTTGACTTTCCCGAGTGCGATATCCTCTATGAATGCGACCGCCCACCCTGCCTGCCGGAGATCAAGCGCTGGTCCAGATTATGGAGGCAGCGCTGGCGGACACAACCCGCCGAAGTGGCTCCTGGCTTGTTTGCCGTCCCGGGTGCACCCAGTGTTGTATCGGAGTATTTTCCATCAGTCAGCTCGATGCCCTCCGACTTCGCAGAGGGCTTGACGAACTTGCCGACCGTGAGCCCGCACGCGCTGCGCGCATCCAGGCCCGGGCTCGCCAGTCAGTAAAGCGCCTCTTACCACAGTTCCCCGGCAACCCGGCGAGCGGAATCCTGGCGGAAGACGAGCATGCTGAACGACGGTTCGAGGATTTTGCAAACGACGAGCCCTGTCCGGTGCTTGATCCAGCTACCGGAACTTGCGAACTCTATGCGTCGCGCCCGATAACCTGTCGGGCGTTTGGACCGCCCGTCCGCTCAGAACAGGGGTTAGGCGTCTGTGAACTCTGTTTCCACGGAGCCACCGACGAGCAGATTGCCGGCTGCGAAATGGAAGTTGATCCGGACGATCTCGAGTCAAAGCTCCTGACGGAGTTGGAACAGACGAGCGGCCGAAGCGGTCGCACGCTGATCGCCTTTGCGCTGGCAGATTGATTGACTCCGCCGACTCTCGCGTTTCAGGATCTGCCGCCAAGAATATCCAGAACTTTTTCTGCAGCCCGCACGCCTCGATACTGCGCTTCTTCGAAGATCGAGAATCCGCTCAGGTCAGAATTCGCGAACAGGAGCCGACTATTCAAGCTGGCAAGCTTTCGGCGCTCAGCGGAAAAGATGGCGCCCGGGCGCGGCCGCGCCATCGCGTGACCAAAACGCATGATGTCGATGCGCGAGACACACCGACGAATGTCCGGGTGCACCCGCTCCAGATCGTGCAGTATCGCTTCCTTCCAGTAGCTCCAGTCCTTGTCCAAAAGCGATTGCCGATTCACCGCGGGTGGCCGTTCGGCGAGCGCCCAGTAGAACGTCCAGACAGTACGCTCGACCCGACTGAGGAGAGTCTGATGCATCGCATCCACGTAGCCGAGAGTCGGTGAATCCATCACCACGTTGTCCCACGTCGCATCTGCTCCGTGGTTCGCCGGTAACCGGTCAAGGGTCAGGTTCGCGGTGAGCCAAGGCGAGTATTCAAAATCGTGAAGAGGCGCCATCCCTTCAACCAAGTAAGGGGCTAAGAACGTTGGCGCAGCAAAGATCACAAACTCAGCTTGGTATTCCGTCTCGCCAGAAAAGACGCTGCATCCACTTCCGCGCTTGGCGATCCGATGAGCCATCTGGCCCGTTCGGACAAACGCGCCCACTCGCTCGAGCAACCGCTTCACAATCCACCCATTTCCCTCGGGCCAAGTAATGGGACCCTTCTCGTCGGGGTCGCGCGACGCGAAATAGTGAATTCCCGCCCAGGCCGACGTGTCTGACGCCAGCGCACCGTAGTCGTCCCGGCAACAATAGTTCATGTACCACTTTAAGAGTTTGGAATTCATTCCTTGGCTCTGGAGCCAGTCATTGAACGGAATCCGGTCGAGATCAGCGCTGTGGGAAGACAGGCCCCGCTCCATTGGGATCGTGAATTCGCCACTCTCGCGGAACGTGTGAATGCAATCTTCCAGGCGCTGGAACTGTTCGCGATCGTTCGCGCTCAAACCGATGGCGGGTTCGATTCCCTCTTGCCAGCGGCCGTAAAGGAAAAGCCTGTCCTGAGGAGTAAAGCAGAGGAAGCGTTCTTCCCAAACGGCACCTCTCAATACACCGAACTCTTCAAGCAATTCTCGAACGTACGTCGCTTTAGGTCCGGGGACCGGGATGTAGTGCGCGCCCCAGGGATACGCCGTGATTTCGTTTTCGCCCCACCGGGAATTGCCGCCAGCCTGCTCGTTCATCTCGAGCAGGACGAAATCCTTGAAGTCACGTTTATGGAGCCGCCACGCTGCGCTCAACCCCGCAATGCCGCCGCCTACAATAACAACTGCGCGCTTTTCCACCGACCGGGCCACGGGAAAAGAGCTTCGGTCCCGAAGTTTGTGGCCTAACTGGAAGGAGTCGTTGACGAACGAACCCGCGATCGGGCGATCGCCTTTGACCGACAACCCCACCAGAGCCGCACTTCCGGCATGCAGGAACTTGCGCCGCGAAACCCTCAATGGCTGATGTCCTTCCAGTCCTGGTCGTATGCCCGCACCAGAACCTGGTCATTCAACCGGTTGGGCGGCATGGGAATCGGCGACATGTCCGGCGGAAACTGAAACATGGCGGGGAGCCCGTCGACAGCCACAAACCGCAGCCCTGTGGGCAGCAAAGTGGGGGTGACGTATTCGTGGGCAGATGCAATGACGAAACCCCATTCCCCGAATGACGGCACGTACACATGGTAGGGGTAGGTGTGCAAGCCCGCTTGTTTGAGGGTTTCGACGATGCACCAGTAGGAATCGCGAGCAAACATGGGAGAGGTACTCTGGACCACCATCAGCCCCTGCGCACTCAGGTGTCGGGCGGCAGCCTTGTAAAACGCGGTTGTGTACAACTTGCCGAGTGCATAGTTGGTTGGGTCCGGAAAGTCGATCACGATGAAGTCAAAGCTGTCGGTGTTCGAATCGACCCAGGGAAACGCGTCTGCGTTGATGATGTGAACCCGCGGAGATTGGAACGACTTCTGATTCAGCCCCAAGAGCATTGGGTGCGTGGAGAACAACCGGGTCATCTCGGGATCCAGATCGACGAGAGTCACGCTTTCCACCTGCGGATATTTCAGAATCTCGCGGACCGCCAGTCCATCCCCGCCACCGAGCACCAGCACCCGCCGCGGCGCGGGGACCGCCGACAGGCCCGGGTGAATCAGCGCTTCGTGATAGCGATATTCGTCTCTTGAACTGAACTGAAGATGACTATTCAGGAAGAGCCGGATATCGTCCTTGAATCGGGTTAGCACGATGTGCTGGTAACGAGTGTCACGGGCAAAAATGATCTCGTCCGCGTATATGTTGTCCTCAGCAACGGCCGTGATGCGCTTGGCCTGCGACAGCCCGGCAGCGAGCGCACAAATCAGAACCACGCATACTGCGCGCAGCGCGTGGGTGGAAGGCAATTGCCTGGCAAACAGGAAGGTGCTCCACAATGCCACAGCAACATTCACCAAGCCAAACAGCATCGCGGAACGCACCAGCCCCAAGTACGGAACCAGCAGAATTGGAAACAGCAGCGAAGCCCCCAACGCTCCCAGATAGTCGAAGGTCAGCACGTGCGCCACCACGTCGCGGAAGTGATAGCGCTCGCGGACGATTCGCATCAGGATCGGTATCTCTAGCCCGACGAGAGTGCCGATCACCACTACCAGGGCATACATCAAGATCTGAAACCCTTGCGAATATGCGAAAGCCAAGAAGAGCAAAGCGGAAGAAAATCCGCCGATAACCCCCAGCAGCAACTCGATCCACACAAACCGATAGGCCAGTCCGCGATGGATGTAGCGCGAGAGCGCGCTCCCAATACCCATCGCAAACAGGTAGCAGCCGATGATGGTGGAGAACTGCAGCACGCTGTCCCCCAGCAGGTAGCTGGCCAGCGTTCCGGCAATCAGCTCGTAAATCAGCCCGCAGGCTGCGATGAGCAGGACCGTAATGAAAAGCAGGATGCCCACGAGCTTAGTGAACTGCCGCCGCGATGATGATGCAGATGCCGATGGACATGGCTCCCACCAAAATCGCCAGCGCCGTGTTGTGCTCCTGCACGATCTCTTTCCAGAGGTGGTACGGCGTGAGCTTATCCATCACCAGGAAGGCCACGGTGAATACGACAATCCCAAGAAAAGCGAATACGAGCGCATTCACGACGCTGCTCAATAGAGTCGGGCTCATTTCATTTGCCTCCCGTGTAGTGGTGAAAGGAGCTGTAGATCGACCGATAGGACCCCGGATTGTCGCGTACCGATCGGGGCACATTCTTCACTTCGTTGATCGTGGCCAGGCTCCAGCCGCGGTACTGAGCCGCGCTCAGCCCAAGAAGCACGACCCCGCCGTATATAAGGTAGAGATTCCTAATCATCGTCACTACTCCCGAGTTTGATCGGAGGATGGTCACTCTCGGCCCAGCGCAAGTGTTCGAAGTTCAGCGTCCTCCAGGTCAGTAGGATCGCGGGCGCCAGAAGCGCGAGCAGCGCAAGACCATAGAAACTGTATTGCGGGACATCCCGCTTCACTGTCACCGAATAATAGGTGACTCCATATTGGGGGTCGCCTTCGGGCTCCAGTCGAAGGTAGTACCGACCCGGAGGCACGCTTGGCACGGCGACAGAGTCGTTTTGCCCGCCCTCCGACCATGATCCATCGGAGTCATACCCATGGTAGTAGCTCACCTCGCGCCCGAAATCGAAGGCCTGTCCGGTTTCTTCATTGATCAACGCATAGTTCAGATAAATCCAGCGATTGTTCAAGTCGGTGCTGGTGTCCACCTCCACGTTGGAGGTGTGCCCTTTAAGCTCGAAGTCATCAGTAACGAATGACGCGTCGGCATGATCTCTCGAGTCGAATTTGTACGACCCGCTAAACGCCTGCTCATTGCGCGCCAGCATGTCGAAGCCGATCATCATGACAACCAGCACGAGAAGAAAAGCAGCAAAAGCCACCCAGATTTTTCGGGTGTCGGCGCTCATCGGAGACGGCTGGTTTTCATAAACGCCGACGGGCTCGGGCGCGGTTCCGGAGAGTCGGAACGTCGTCCAGATGTCCTTTCCGGACATGTACTCGCCCATCGACCAGGTGACTTCATCGCCCGTGGCCTCGCTCGAGAGCACGCGCGGTGGCGAAACGTAGTCAGAAACCTCGACTGACTCCCCTACCCGTACTTGCCACGGAAATTCACCCAGCACGAAGCTGGTTTCCGCCTTCGCGGTCTGAAAGTGTTTATAGGTTTCGCCCAGATACTTGACCGTTGGCGGGCTCGCATCTGTTTGGACATCCGGCAGAGCTTTCAAGATACTCACGTCGTTCCAGTGACCGTTGTACTCCGTGAGATAGCGAAATCCCTTATACGGATTAAAGAGCACGTACTCGTGCCAGCTGTAAGGGACGCCGTCGACGTAAATCGTCCGGCGCTCAAAGCCGATCACTTCATAGTCAGTGCTACGAATCTTGCCACGCGTACCCAAGGGAATGAGTGGCCGGTATTCGCCCGTGGCAGCTTTGAATCTCTGCAGGATCTGGAGATTGGGATCTTTCGCATCCAGGATGGAACGACAGTTTTCGCAGACGATGGTGACTGCATTGCCAAACGAGCGAACCGTCAACGAGGCGCCGCATCCCGGACAATGAAGCGCCTTGACCTGCGGTTTCCCAGGAGGAGTCGGGCCAGCGGAGCTCATGACCACCCCTCGAAGGCGCGCAAGTTCTTCAGGGCCAGGCTCTCAAACTCAACCATCTCTCCCAAGTACAGAGCCGGCTGCTCATCGCTGTAATCGATTGTGGCGAACTTTCCTGTCTGGGAACGCAAGTCCACAAACGTCACATCCTGCTTATCCCAATATTGAAAGGGTAGCTCGCCTTGCACGCCCCGGTAGTGGGCGGTCGTCAGCGTGGTGATCTCATAACGCTGGTTATCCCATACGAAACTCTGACCGACCTTGCATTGCACAACCTCGGGAAGCTTGCGTCCCGGCGCCGCGAACGAAACCGCATACTCATCCTGCGCATCGGAGAGCCATCCGCTAGTCCCGTCGTTCAACATCAGGTGCCACTCGTCCCAACTCCCCAATTCGTACTCATAGATGATGCGGCCGATCGTGACGAATCCCTGGTGGTTATAGGTCCCTTCCGTACCGATTTGAATGGGAGAGCTATCGGGCGGTAAATCGGCCACCTGCCCTACTTTCTGAAGGTCAACATCGGTGCGAATGAGGATCGACTTGCAGTATTCACACACGGTCTGCACGCTGCTCGACCAGCGGAAGACGATCTTGGCGCCGCAATTCGGACAAGTGCCGACGGGCTGAGTCATCCCTCGCGGCTCCCCGCAGGCGATCGCCCGGAGACTGCCCGCCCGTAGTCATCGGAGAGCGCGATTGGCGGAATATAAGGCCGCAGAATCTGTCTGACGGTTACCGAGTCCGCCGCGAAGATATGCTTCAGGGCAACGTCAAAACCCCACTCCGCGCGTGGCACGCAGCAGAAGAGATTGAGGCACAGCGATCGGAATTCGGGGAAAGTGTGACAGGCCAGGTGCGACTCGGCGAGCAAGCAGAGTCCGGTAATCCCGCCGGTCTGCGGAAACTGATGCCAGCGCGTTTCACCCACGGGCCGGAGTTGAAGGTCGCGGACGATTTTCTCAAACAGCGTCTGCAACGCAGACAAATCACTCAACGATTCGGGAGAGCAGCCGTGGGCGTCTACAATCCACTCGATTCCATTCATCCGTGCACGCCCCGCTACGGCTGGCCCTGACCGCAGTTCGGGCAGAACTTGCTGACTCTCGGAATAGACTTTCCGCAGTTCAAGCAGAACTTGGTCTCTGCGCCGGCCACGGCGCCGCCCGCAGCCGAACCATCTTTCTCCGGCGCAGAAGGCGCGCTTTCCTTCCTTAGCGCTTCCATCATCGCTTGCCCCATCGCAATGCCTGCGCCTAGGCCTGCACCCACCCCCGCCGCGCCTCCACCTTCGTTCGCAGCCGCCACGGGAATCGATTGCGCCACCTGGTATTGGGTGTACCGGCCCGTGTCGCCGACTATGTTCATGCCGATCCGCTGGTCGAGAATCTTTTGCAGTTCATCCGGTAGCGACAGGTTCTCTACAACGAAACTGTCGAGGTTCAGGCCTAAGTCTGTGAACCCAGACTTCAGTTGCCCGGCAATTTTTTCAGAGAGGGCCACCTGATTCGCGGCCATGTCGAGGAACGCTACCTGGCTGCCCGCAAAAGTATCGGTAATGCGTCCGACGATCGAATTGAGCAGCTGCCCCTCAAGGTCTGCGACCCGATAGACATCTCGCGTACCGCTCACCTTGGTATAGAAGAGTTTTGGATCGGCGAGGTGATAGGCATAAATCCCAAAAGCCCTCAGCCGTACCGCGCCAAACTCCTTGTCGCGAATCGTGATCGGATTGGGCGTTCCCCAGTGCTGGTTCGTTTGCAACCGGTTCACGAAGAAATAGACGTCCGACTTGAAGGGAGACTTGAATGCCTTATCCCAGTTCATCAGGTAGGTCAGGATCGGCAACGTGTTTGTGTTAAGCGTGTACAAGCCCGGCCCGAATACATCGGCGACCCGCCCCTCATTCACGAACACGGCCATCTGTGAATCGCGAACGGTCAGTTTTCCGCCGTTCTGGATCTCGCGATCCTGCATCGGGTAGCGGTAGGCAAGAATGCCGTCTTCCGGCTCCACCCACTCTATGACGTCGATAAACTGTTTCGAAAGAAAGTCACGCAGGCTCATCCGGCTGTCACTCCAGGACTGGCCGGAAAGTCGCAAAACTGAGCGCAAGCCCGCCAGTTCCCGGATGCTAAGGTGCTGCCGCCAAAGTGTCAATGACAGGTTTCGCGTTGTTTATTGCAGGTTGTGAACTATATTGACGGATTGCGCTGACAGCAGAGCGGAGTCTTTGAAGTCTCACTCAAAACAACGAGAGCGGAATCAGCGGGATTCTCGAAGGCACTCTGCCGGCTGGCTATTCCTGCGCCGAGACCGGCGCGACCCTTCGGTTCTTGATCGATCCCAGTTCGAGGTAGGTGTTGGATCCGGACCGCAATTCGTCAACGCTCTCAGTTTCCGGGTCAAGCGACCGCTCGCGCCAGAATGCGTAGATCGCAGGATAAACCAACAGTTCAAGAATAAAGGACGTCACGATGCCGCCCACCATGGGTGCCGCGATACGCTTCATGATCTCCGAACCCGTGCCTGTCGACCAGAGGATGGGAATCAATCCCACACTCATGGTGGCAAAGGTCATGAACTTCGGACGCAACCGCTTGGCCGCGCCTTCAACGATCGCCTCGTACAGGTAGGCACGCGTGAACCGAAGATGTTCGCGCTTCGCTTTCTCGTATGCCAGGTCGAGATACAGCAGCATAAACACGCCGGTTTCGGCATCGATGCCGAGCAGCGCGATGATACCGACCCAAACCGCGATGCTCACGTTGTAGCCCAGGAGGTACACCAGCCAAAGCGCGCCCACCGCCGAAAACGGCACAGCGAGGATGATGATCGCGGTTTTCACCATCGAGCGGGTATTGCAATAGAGGAGAAACAGAATGATGGCGATTGTAACCGGAACCACCAGCAAAAGACGCTCGCGAACGCGCTCCGCGGACTCGTACTGACCGCTCCACATTACTGTGTAGCCCGCGGGCAGTTGCAGCTTGGTGCGCAATTCGCGCTGGGCTTGCGCGACATAGTCGCCCGGGGACCGGTCGGCTACGTCGACAAACACGTAGCCTGTAAGCAATCCGTCCTCGTTTCGGATCATGGCCGGGCCATTCAGCATCCGTAGCGTCGCCAGTTCCGACAGGGGAATTTGCTTGTCACCGCTGAGCGGAATCGGCACGTTGCCGAGAGCCGCAAGATCAGAACGGAAGTCGCGCTTGTAACGCACGTTGATCGGATGCCGCTCCCGGCCTTCAATCGTGGTGCTGACATTCTCGCCACCTACGGCGGTCGCCAGCGTATTCTGCACATCGTCCATGGAGAGACCGTATCTCGCCAGCGCTGTCCGGTCCCAGGTTACATCCAGGAAGTAGCCCTCGCCGGTGCGCTCCGCGAAAACGTTGCGCGTTCCCGGCACTCCCGCAAGAACACTCTCCACCTGCCGCCCGACTTCCTGAATGCGCTCGACGTCGCCACCCTGGATTTTCAAGCCGACCGGCGTACGTATCCCGGTGGTGAGCATCTCGATGCGGCCCCGGATCGGCGCTGTCCAGTAATTCGAAAATCCCGGGACCTTCAGCGCCGTGTTCATCTCCGCGATCAGTTCCTGTTCTGAAATATGGTCGGCCGTTATATGACGCAACGCCGGAAGCATCCAGTTCGGCGCCCACGATGAATACCAGACATGCGCTCTGCGCCACGCTGAGTGCGGCTTCAGGACGACCACGGTCTCGAGCATCGAAAGCGGGGCCGGATCGGTCGCGGTGTCGGCGCGGCCAGTCTTGCCCAGAACGTGATCCACTTCCGGGAAAGCCTTCAGGATGCCGTCGGTAGCCTCGAGAACTCTCTGCGCCTCCGCGATGGAAATGCCCGGCATGGAGGTCGGCATGTAAAGCAAAGAGCCTTCTTCCAGCGGCGGCATGAATTCCGACCCGAGGATCCAGAACAGCGGGATCGTCAGCGCGACCAGGACCACGGCGCCAGCAATCACCTGCGTTTTCCAGCGCAAGGTCCAACGGACTACCGGATCATAGAACCGCATGAGCGGTCCGGTAATCGGGTGCTTTTCTTCCGGACGAATCTTCCCGCCGAGCAGCGATCCCAGGAATCTTTGCAAGCGGCTCTGCTCGATGCCAAGGTTGGCCGGGCGCCGGACCAGCAGCAACCGCAGTGCGGGGTCGAGCGTCAGCGCGAGAACAGCCGCGACCAGCATGGCAAAGTTCTTGGTGTAGGCGAGCGGGCGGAACAGCTTCCCTTCCTGGCCTTCCAGCACCAGTACCGGCAAGAATGCGACCGCGATGACCAGCAGCGCAAAGAAGGTCGGGCCCGCGACCTCCTTCACGGCTTCCAGAATGACTTCCTCATACCGGAAAGGTTGACCCGAGCGTTCGTAGATCTCCAGCTTCTTGTGGGTCTGCTCCACCACCACGATGGCTGCGTCCACGAGTTCGCCGCAGGCGATCGCGATGCCCGCCAACGACATGATGTTGATACTCACTCCGGCGTATTGCAGCGGGATGAACGAGACCAAAACCGCAACCGGGATGGTCACCACCGGAATCACGGCGCTGGGAAAATGCCAGAGAAAAATCAGAATGATAAGGACAACCGTCAGGATGACTTCAATCAACGTGGACCGCGCATTTGAAATAGACCGCCGGATCAGCTCCGACCGGTCGTAGACGGGTACCACCCTGACTCCCGGAGGCATGCCCGGCTCGATTTCCTTCAGTCGAGCTTTGACCTTGTCGATCACGTCCAGAGCGTTACTTCCCTGGCGCATGATCACGATGCCTGAGACAACCTCACCCGTCCCATCCATGTCGGCCGCGCCACGCCGTATTTCCGGGCCCAGCACGACCTCTCCGACGTCCTTGATGCGGATCGCCGTCCCATCCTGATTGGCGAGGACGATTTGCTCGATGTCGCCGAGCGACTTTACGTATCCGCGTCCGCGGATCATGTATTCGGCGCCCCCAAATTCAAGCAGACGTGCGCCGGTCTCGCTATTCCCGCCGCGCACTGCGTCAGCCACGCGAGAAATGGGAATTCCGTAAGCGCGCAGGCGATTAGGATCTACATTGATCTGGTATTGCTGGGTAAACCCACCCAGGGACGCGACCTCGGCCACACCTGGCACCGCTTTCAGGTAGTACTTCAGATACCAATCCTGATACGAACGCAGTTCCGCCAGGCTGTGTTTCCCGGATTCGTCTTTTAAGACGTACTGGAATACCCATCCCAGCCCGGTCGCATCTGGGCCAATTTCAGTCTTCACGCCCTGCGGGAGTCGCGCCGTGACACTCGACAGATATTCGAGCGTTCTCGATCGGGCCCAGTAAATATCCGTGCCCTCATCGAAGATCACGTATACGTACGAGAAGCCAAAGTCCGAGATGCCCCGCACCGTTCGGACTTTCGGTGCGCCGGTCATGGCAGAGATGATCGGATAGGTAACCTGGTCCTCAATGATGTCGGGACTTCGATCCCAGCGCGAGAGGATGATGACCTGGGTTTCGCTCAAGTCCGGAGTGGCGTCCAGCGGCAGGTGCATCATGGACCAGGTACCCCAGATGCATGCCGCCGCCACGAAAGCAAAAACCAGAAACTTGTTTCGGACCGAGGCGCCGATGATGCGGTTAATCATTTTCGGACCTCGATCCCGCGGCGATCACGAGTGAGGAACGGGCGGCCGCCGCCTTGTTCATGCTCTTCGCCCCATCAATGCAAACGCCAGCTCGACCGAGCAGAATACTAAAGCTGCGCAGGTTTTCGTTTCTCTGAAGACCACTTGCAACCAGCCGTGAAGGAATGAGCGGAATCATCGGGCCCTGCGCGAAGTACTTTCGGGGGACGGGGGAGAAGCACGGTTGTGATGAAGCGGTCAATCTCAACCAGGAACTAGTCGAAGCGGGCGCTCGCCAGAGCGCCCGGTTCGATCGTACTTTGGTTACTTCGCCTGTGGTTTCGCGAACAGAGCCTCGTCGAGCTTCGGATTCACCACTACGCTCTCGAGCTCGTTTTTGTGTGTGTCTCTGTAGCCATCCACTGCGGTCTCCAGGACAAAAGGAATCTTCACGCCCTGCACGACCCTGAAGTCGCGTTGGTACACGAACACGTCGCGCATCTTGCCGTCCATGCGACGAGGAGCCCCCGACACCTTCACGTCGAGGAAGCTCTCCGCATCCACCCACACGCGCTGCACCTGGCCATTCTTCAGAGTCACCTTCAACTCGTAAGCCTCGTGCCCTTCGACGGGCTCGACACCTTCCAGTTCAACCTTGGTCCCCTTCGCCGCATAATCAATCAGGTAGCCGTCCAAGTCCACCTGCGTCTCTTCGGATTTCAGCTCCTCCGCGGTGAAGGGTTCAACGTCGTTCCGGTTCAGGTACGGCCGCACTTTCCATCCGTTCTCTCCGTCGTAGACCTGTATCGCGGTCTTTCCAGCAAACTCAATCTCAAGCCTGGTTTTTCGTGGCCGTTTTAAATCAAGCTCGTAGGGTAATTGAACTTGCTTGGCTTCTGTCTTATTGGCAGCCGTCATCGCTTCGAATTCACGTCGACTGGTGGGCGCCATATGACCTAGCGCAACCCTCCTGCTTCTCTCCAGCGAATCGCCGGTACCGGCATCCATCTTGCCCTTCCACGTCATGGTCTGAATCGCTCGCCACGCCTGCAGCCCGCCTCGAGCGGCCACGTTTTTGTCGACAATTTGGGCAACCGTGAGCTTCGGAACTGCCTTTTGTGCACTAGGCACGGGCGTCTTTGCCGCGCTGGACGCAGTGCTCTTCGGAGCACCCGCAGACGTCTTCTGCTGGGCACTCGTCGCAGTTACGATGAAGGTTAGAAGGGTTAGGACAAACAACGACAACCGCACTTTACGTGACATCAATGGAGCTCTCCTCACGAAGGTCTTGGGGGAGGAGGACGGTCAGGACTTGATTCTACCACGAGTCTATCAACTCACAAGTCGACCAATTTCCTCAAAACCTGGGCATTCGACCCGTTCACGCTGCCGAAAACTGAGCCAAAATCATTATGGAGAAACCCGTTTTCGGGAGCCGTTCGTTGTTCGCACGGTTCGACGCATCATTCATAGAATCAATAACTTAGCGCAAGCGTTTTCCGCTTGGCGAGTCCAGCATTGTGTTCCTTTTTGGCCATGCATTTTCGACTCGTGTCGCCGTCGGTTACTCTCGTAGTAGCCCCTTCGCGTGCACACACGCTCCGACGGCAGCGAGCTCACGAAACTCAATGGTGGGCCGGCAGCGCGAGCGACGCCTCCAATCGCTTCGGTTTATCTTGGCTCTTCGAGGCGGGTGACACCAGTGAAAACTCCGAAAATCTGAATCACGCTTGGTACGATGTTTTCTACAACTTACCCTGACTTCGCGGATCTCCACTGCGGATCTTGAGTTCTCGCGAGCCTCAGAGTGTGCCGAGAACAACTGCACTACCACTTCCTGACTAACTTGACTGATTTCCCGCGTTTGTCTGTCCGTGACAGTGGAGAGATTGGCGATCGGCGGAACAGGGCAGGCTCGAGACAAGACTATCTGCAAATTACAGCTAAAAAGATGTCTGCGACGGCACCGCCTTGTTCGGGGCGGTGCCGTCGCACTTTTCTGAAGAATACCCCTAAGCTCTACCGTTTACCGAACCAGCAGCTTCCGCCGAGCCGCGCCTAGAAGTCCCATGATGCCGGTGCCCAGCAGGGTGAGAGTCCCTGGTTCTGGAACGGTTGCTGTGGTGATTGTGGTCGTTCCGTGCAGATCGCGGAAACAACCTTCACCATCGTCATCGAAATGCCCGCTGAAAAACTGGGTGGTCACGCCGTTAATGTGAACCCCACCAAACGTTCCGGCAAAAGTTCCAACCAACTCGTATAAACCGCGGCCGATTTGAGTCAGCGTTCCGCTGAAGTTGCTGACAAAGAGTGCGGCGCCGGCGTTGGCTCCCAGTGAGAATCCGAAATCGCCCCCGGAGAAACTGCCGCCGTGCTCCAAGCTACCGCTAAACTGGCCCAGATCAAGCATCACCAAACCGTTGAGGCCGGCCACCGCGCCGCCATCGAAAGTAAGGCTATCCATCGTGGAAACAATCCCGCTACTCAAACTGCCCGACACCAAGCCGCTGTTTGTAAAAGTGATAGTGTCCGCAAAAGCGGGCGCCGCGAAGAGCGCCAGCAACATCATGCATACCAAAATGCGCGACTTCATCGATCTTCTCCTGAAAACTTATGTTCGGCCGGAAAACTCGTTCCGTCACCGCATTACAGGGGAGGATCCGCTGCGTTCGGTGCAGCCGGAAACCACGTTACCCTAAATAGCAGATTGCGTACCAACTTTTGTACCGAAACCATGGACTCGTATGTCATTGCAATTAAATGTATTAGCGGTATGTCCACAGGTAGAGCCGAAGGTACTGGTTACCGCAGGAGATTGCATCATGAGGGTATTTCCGGGGACGTAGGCACTTAGGTGACAGAAAAGCCAGGTTGAGGATCGATTAAGTGAGCTCCGGGAGGGTTATCGTTCATTTTCACAGGCTCGTCAGCACCAAAAAGGACCGCACTCACCCGGGACGAATTTAGGCCGTGCTTCGACGCCAATTTTATTTGTTTTGAGTATTAGTTATGGTCTGGCTGTCAGCTTGCGGCTGCTTCCGAGGACGGATCTGCTCGAACTTGCTTGCCTGCTCTGGGTTCAAGATCCTTCTGATCTGCTCATCTGACTGCTCATGTAATGCCTGCATCGCGCTAAACCGGTCGACGGCGGAGAGCGACGTATCGTCGTGAACCCTGTGCAGTTGCATTTGACGTCGCTCAAGGATCACCTTCACTTTGGCCTGCTGACTAGAATCCAGGCTGAGTACTTCGGTGTATCTCTTGAGTTGATCCTCCAGGCTGGGCAATTTCCGCCGGTGCGGCTGGCTAACCGCCGCGCCCGACGTGGCCTGAGAGTAACCACGAGGAACTATTGCCAGGCCAGTCCCGAGGATCGAGACGAAGAAGATGGCGATCTTGAAGAGCCATGGCCTTGTCCGCTCTTCTGACAGGCATTTGTTTGGTTCGTAGCGCAGAGGATCCTCCTTCGCAATTCGAAAGCTGACAACTACTAGGCTCTGCCGGAGTGCAATGGTGCAACAACATCAGCCGCTGGTTGCAGGTCGGCAGGTTATAACCGAACTGGACGTAAGTTCATCAGTTGAGTGCCTTGTCCTGCGCGGTGGCCTTCACCGTATCCAAAGTGACACTACAAGCCCGATCGTTCACTTTGCCCGCGCAGCGGGCCAACTGAGGCCCGCGCCTGGACGGCGGAGTTCTTTTGTCGGAGGACTCCTCCTTCGGCGATTGGCCGCCAGATTTCAGTCGGCTCTCCGAATCCACCATGAAGGTTCCGGCAGCGACCACGCGCTCACCTTCCTTCAATCCGTGCACGATCTCGACCCGGTCGCCGAAGCGCCATCCAGCTTGCACTGGGCGCGGCTCAAAAACCCCGGTGCTGCTTTCGACGAAAACACGCTGCTCGCGTCCCGTGTCAATCACAGCATCCAGCGGAACCGTGAGTCCCGCCGGCATCGCGACGGGGAGTTCCACATCCACGAACATATCGGGCCGCAATGCGAAGCCAGGATTGTCGACCTCCAGGCGGAGCTTCAGAGTCCGCGTGGTCGGATCGACTTGCGGCAGAGCATTACTGACGCGAGCGGAGAAGCTCTTTCGCTGATTCGGCAGAGTGACGCGTGCCACAGCGCCCGCCTGGAAGGCCTGCGCTTCGCTGCCGAAAACATCAGCGAGAATCCACACTTTGCTCAGATCGGCGATCCGGTAGAACTCCGTGGCGCGATCGAAATGTTGGCCGGGCGAAATGTTCCGGGCGAGAATGAATCCCTCTGCGGGCGCGACAATGTCAACCGACTCGGGCAGCTGGCGGTTTTCCGACATTTGCTTAATCTGCGCATCACTCACGCCGAGATTACGCAGACGATCGCTGTAGCCTTGCAGGCTGCTCACGCCTTGCTTGGACACGGCTCCCGGAAATGGAACGGTCCGGGACCCGTCCTTGCCCACGGCCCCCGGTACACCGGCGGTCGCAGCTAGAAACCCGGAAGCTACGGATAACGTGTCCCCCACATAAGAGGTAGCGAGCTTTTGGTCTTTCTTGACCAGCTCTCCCACAGAGTCGTTGTAAGTCTCTCGGACAAATCCATCCATACCGGAATTGATCCGGTAAACGCGTGTATCTTCAGGAACGACCCGCCCGAGAAGGCGAACTCTCTGGGTGCCCGATGTTTTCTCCACTGGAACCACGCGGATGCCGAAAAATTGCTGTTTTTGAACGTCGATATTGACCGAACCGGGCGATCCAGGTGCGGCGACCATGGCAGAGGTGACTGAGTCTGCGTACACCGGCTCCAGCGCCATTCCACAGTCAGGAGCGGTACCGGGGTGGTCAGACTTGTAACTAGGATGCATGGGATCCACCCAGTAGAGAACGCGACGGGCGCTCGTTCCTTCATTCGTGACCGGGGCCGTACGCTTTCGTCCAATTGTGTAGGAGAGGATCATCAGCAGTACGACCAAACTTGCGTATAAGGTCTTTTTCATCGGATTCTGACCGCCTTCAACCGACGCCGTTTGAGGTCGCCCTCTCCCTTCTCCAGTCGAGCGAGTCGGGTTCGGGCCTGTTTGGGGGGAGTGGAACCTGCGGTTGCGGCCAAAGCGGGGGAATCGCCAGCTCTGGCACTGACCAGTACCAGACATTCTACCCCGGATGTCATTCCCAACAAAGAGGGCTCTTTGGGGGCTCCGTCACTGGAGTTCGAGGCCGTCGGCGTGAAAATTCCCGATCACAACATTGACCCGGTCACCCTTCTTTATCAATCGGCCACTGTTGGAGAAGGCCATCCAGTAAGATTTTCCCGCCTCCGGTGGCGCGCTTTGCCGCAATTGCCCAACCTTCTCCATCGTCGGCACTACGAGCTTCAACCCTCTCTCAGGGCTAATCAAAACCGGATCGACTTTCTTGTCGTTAAGCACTTTGGCACGTTCGGGGTCTACCACGCGGTAGCTGAACCTGATGATCTCTCCCGACTCGACCAACTTGACGCTCAGCGAATCCACACCCCACACCATTTCGTAGTACATCCGGGCGCGCCTGTCGAAGTGAGCGGGCTGATTGCGATAAGGAGGTCCTGCCACCGCAGGTGTCCCAGCACCCGGGGCTGGTGGTCGTGCGCCCTGGGGCGAGTGCCCACGAGACCCAACAAAACTGACCGCAAGAAACGTGCCAAGCAGCATCAAGCAGCGAAAGCCTGCTGGCTTCTTTTTTAACATATAGCTAATATTGAATCTCCAGCCATACCCCAAAAGCAATAACGCGTGGGGAGTCAACCGTGTGCCCATCTGGATATTTTGCTCGGCCTCGGCCGGTGGGGTCAATGTCACCAACGTGCCGTGCACCCTGCCCCACCCCTGGACCGTCTAGTCCGTTAGTTCTTCTCCTCGAGCCCAGCGGCGCAGGTTTTCTTCATCTTCTCTTTGGGCTCTTTCCCCATTTGCTCGGTGGCCGCATCGTAGCCATCTTTGTATTCCTTACTGGCGCGGGCCTCAGCCACTTCCGTGTCCGAGGCGCCTTGCACGAGGAAGTTCTTCTTCTCTTGGTATTTCGCCGCCGACTGGGGATCTACCCGAGCACAAAAGTCCAAGGACGCTTCGATTGTCCCAAACGCGTCGTTCGGTATAGCCAGCTTCGCCAACGCCAACGGTGCCAGCATGAGGGCCGCGGACAAACATGCGATGCGGAAAGTTTTCATAAACGTATACCATCCTCCAGAGCGTTTCTATACCACCCGTATCTCCCTAAACATTTCCCTAAAGAGCAATGATGCTGCACGCGAGTGAACTCGCGTGCAGCGTCGTATGCAGGCTTGGTTTGACCTGTCCGGCACGTACTAGTTTGCCGTTCCGGTCAAGGTTGACGTTTGTGCACCAGCGGCACCCGCCGTGACCGATAAGGTCGCGTTTTTCGTACCGGTCGTGTCGCCCGTCGGCGGCGCGAACGTGCCGGTGATAACGCAGCTCGCACCCGGTGCCAGCGTGGTGATGCCCATCATCTGACCGCCGACTGCTGGACCGCAGGTGGACATCAACCGTATGACCGAGAATTCTGTCGCCCCGGTGATCGTCCCTTGCGTGATGCCGGTCAGCGTCACATTCCCTGTGTTCGTGAGCGTGAACAATTGCGCCGGGCAACTCGACGGGCTGCAACCACGGGTAGCAGCTGTAGTCCAGGTGGCCGGCGCGAACCTCGCCGTCATCACTTGCGCCACACCGGTTCCGCTGAGTGTCACCGGCGAACCGGTAACCGTAACACTGGCCGCGATGGCTAGCGACCCAGGTGCCGAACCCAGCGCTGTCGGGGAGAACACCACGTTGATCGTGCAGGTTGTACCCGCTCCCAACGTGGTGCCGCAGGTTCCACCTGCGGTTCCAGTGGGCCGGGAGTAGGGACCCGTGAACGCCAAGGCGATGCCGGTCAGCCCTGCGCCACCGGTATTGTGGAGCACCAGTTGTCGTGGCCCGCTCGTGGTATTGATCGGCACATTGCCGAAGGCTAGCGGCCCGCCTGTCACACTTGCCACCGCCGCAGGCGCAGCAGCCTGGAACTCGACCGCACCTACGTCAATGTGGGTCGCATTGCCGGCGTCTGGCCTCGGATTCCCGAAGAAGTCAATCGCGAGGGTCGGAAGTGCCCCACTCGGAAGGGTCTGACTGGTCGGGATGAAATCGATGGCCGGCGAACCCGCTGCCAATGCGTAGTTCGCGAGCACGTTGTTGGTGGTTGCGTTACTGGTCACCGGGTTGAGGAGCGACAGAGGACCCCAACGCAGGTTGACCCAGTTGTTGCCCTCGTCCACGGTGGCAACCGGTGTCAGGTTGAAAATTGGGTTGGGCACAGTAGCATCCGAAATACCCGGAGGCACCGCCCATCCAGACGCCCCAGATTCCGGAGGCGTCCGCGAACCGTTGCAGTACTGGCTGACAACGGTGGGGTTGGCCGCCGTGAGGGAGATCCCTGTGCCGGTGTAACCCGTGGTTTGCGTTAGCACCGAATAGTTCGGGGCGAGCGTGACCCCGGAACCATGGTTGGTTGGCCCAGTATCGCCGCGCACGCCGATGTCCCAGTAGCTCGTTCCCGGCACGCACTGGCCTGTCGTGGTCTGGCTCGCTGCCAGCGTCGTGGTGAACGCATTGTAGAGCGATACCACGTTCTGCTGGTATTGCGCGTTTATGGCGGCGCCCACGCCGATGTAGTAGGAACTGTTCTGCCAGAACACATCGTTATACAGCTCCGGATACGAGTATGTCCTGCAGGTCCCGTTGAGAGCGGCGACGCCCTGATAGTGGCCCGGAGGACACGTCACGTTCGCCGGGAGGTTCGCCGTGAACACCGAGCTGTTCTGGATTGCCACCAATCCACCGGGTTGGGGGCACGACGTCGTGGAGCTGGTGCTGCAACTGCTTCCCCCCTGGCTCGCAAGCGGAGCTCCAAGAGTGTTGAACAGTATGCCAGCAGAGGCAGTGCTCGCGTTGGAGATAATCGTGTTGTTGACGATGTTGACATTCAACGAGTCGAGCAGCGAGATTCCGGCTCCATCCCACCCGGCAACGTTGTTGGCAACGATGTTGTTGGTGAAATTTACCTTGTTCCACTGCGCAGGGGTCTGCGGGAAGGCCACCACATCCGAGCCATTCACGGCCAAGAATGCGACGCCGCCTCCGGTGCCAACCTCGGCACCGTTCCCCATGATGAGGTTAGCGTTGATGGTTAGCAAGGGGCCGGTTCCATCGCTTGGCCCAATACCAGCCGCCACAATTCCGGCCGCGGTCGAAGGAGGCGGGCAATCCGCATCGACCGTGGCGTTGTTGTTGCAAACCAGATCGGCGTCGGGAGTACCCATGACGAGCATACCGCCTCCGTTGGCCGGGATGGTTGGGTTGAGGCTCTGGTTGAACAAGATCGAGTTGTGCTCGATGTCGCCACCATAGCTGAACCCCATGTGACCGATGCCGCCACCGTCACCGCTGCTCAGATTGCCGCAGACCCAGTTGTAGTTGAATTTGTAGTAGTCAGCACCGGTGCAGAACGACGCCCCTCCTGACCCAGCCGGCGTGGCCGAGAACAATTCATCGCCGGTGGAAGAGTTCAACGAGATGTCGTTGTTATGCATATTGACGCCGACGTTGAAGCAGTACGGCAGCACAGCGCCGTTCGCTACGCTCCCCTGCGCGCAGAAATTCGAGTTGGCTTCGTAGGGAGCCGCATTCGTGGTTCCACCCTTGATGGTCGCCGCAGGATATTCACCCTGACCGAGGTTGATGCCGCCAGAAAGCGATCCTGCGTTGTTGTACAGCCGGTTGTTTCCGATTTGCACCCCGTGGTCCCAGCCGTGCAGGAAGATGGCCCCGCCGCCCTGGGAACTGTTGGTGATGCCCAAGCCGTCGATGCTTGACGGGTTGCAGAAGAAGTTGGTTGGGAACGGATTGCTAGTGCCAGACAGGCAATTGCTGGCAGTCAGAAGGGTTGTGCCTGTCGGGAACGCGCCAAGCAAACCGGAGGCATACGGATCCGAGGGGAAGCTCACGCCCTTCCCCAGCACCGTGATGCCCGCGCCTTCCAGCGCGCCCATCAGGGACGGCTCCTGCAACAGCTCGGCGAGGTTCCCGTTGAGTTCGGCGTCCCAACCAACCGTGGCCTCCAGAGGCAGACGATCCACCGTCGGGTTGAACTGGCCTGTGCCCTCGTCGAACCCGCTAAAGCCGACCCATCCGGTCCCTGGGCAACTGAAAGTCTGGGTCGAATCAAATGGATTCGCATTCGGATCAGTGCCAACGGGTGTGCTGGAAATAGGCGTACCGAGGAGCGTCAAGCCGAACAGACAATCGACTTGCCGGCGCCATCCATCCAGCTTGCCTGCGGGGTGAGTGTTCGCGTTGATGATGCTGGAGGCAGCTCCGACACCTTGCAGCCGGACCGGCTTCCACATCAGCAGCAGTTCGTTGTGAGCCGCGGGGCCCGTGCTGGCGCCGGCAGTCGTGCACGCCACCTGCGAGACAACTCCCGCCGTAGTGGTGGTGCAGGTCGGGTCGACCATGATCAGGTCGCCCGGCTGGGCCGTGTCAATCGCAGTCTGAATCGAGGCCGAGGCGGCGACGTGTGTCGGCGCTTTGCCGCCGATGGTGACCGTCACCGTGTCGATCGATTGTCTGCCGTTGCCGGCCGTGATAACCACTTGGCCGCAGCTTGCTGTGGAGCCGCCGTAGATTGCCTGTTGCTGCGTAGCGCAATTGGGCACACCGGTCGGCGCAGCCACGGTAATCGTCGTATCTGACCAGCCCGTGATGGTTGCCGATACTCCCCCGATAGTCACCGAGGACTTCGTATTGCACGTCGCATTTCCCGCCGTTGGGGTCGAGCATTGACCGCCAAAGCCATAGTGGCGGGTGATGGTTTTCTGGTTGTAAGGAGCGGTTGTGGCCGAAGGCCCGTTGTAGGCATAGTTGGGCACCGATTGATCGCCCAACGCCTTGATCGTGAGGGTGTGACCTGCTGCACTCACCCAAGGCCCTACTCCGTCGCCATCGACTTCGCTGACCGCTGGCGTCAAAGTCGGATAGGCACAATCCACGTTGTTGTAGCCCGCGCCCGCGAAGGCGGAGGTGGGCACAACCGGCGTATCCAGATACTGCGTGGTCGCCGGCATGAACGGCAGCTCATAGCAGAACTGGCTGTAGCCCTCGGTGAACGATGGATCCGTAATCAACTTCCCGAGCGTCGGGTTCGCAATCGTGCCCGTGCCCTGCGAGTTCGGGATCGTGGTACGGGTATCGGTAATCGGTCCCGGATCGTTCATGCAGAACACAAACATGCCCGGTGAATAGCCGGTCGGGTTGGGCGGGTTCACTTCCCACGTGGAGTACGTCATGCCGTCGTAGGAACCCCAGTGGTCGGCATGCACGCGGTTGATTTCGGTACCGGTCCAGTCCTTGATCGATACGGGTAGGTCGGGCGGGGCAAACTTCTCGCCGAACTGCGGCGAGAAGGGATCGAATTCTGAGGTGTAGTCGTCCGTGATACCGCCGGTGAACTTGGAGGCGATATGGGTCGAGGTGTAGATGTAGAACTTGGCGATCGCACCTGCCTTATCACTCAGCGTAACCTCCTTGCGGTCGCAGAGGTTGCGGGTCGCTCCGGCGAAGGGAGCGACCTGGTGGGTCTGCGGGAACAGGCTGATGAAGTCGGGCACAATACGGGCTTCGCCGACGCATGGCCAGGTGGGCTCGGGAACGAAGCCGGGCACGATCCCGTTTGCCGGTGCCATGCCGAAGCTTTGCGTTGGATTCTGGGGGTTGTTGGCGTTGTAACCAGCCGCCCCGACGGAATTGAAACCACCCTGACCAGCGTTGGAGTACTCGGCCACCGAAGCCTGGTCGGGGACGATAAACACGTTGCCGAGGCCGCCGAACTGCTGCGTCGCCGGCGCGATGAAATCGTCGCCGATCAGGATGTTCTTGTCCTCTTCCTTCACCAGTTCGAAGCCCGGAGGCAGCACGACTTCCACCACGTACTTGCCGGGCGGCAGCATGGGCAGTCCAGATCTCAATGGATCAGCATCAGCCCCAGTAGTCGGCACGGGATCCGCGATGCAGATCGAGCAGTTCGTGGCGTTCGGCCGCCCGTTGACATCCACCGAGGTTACGCTGGGAAACTGATACATGCCGTCGTAGGGCGCCGGCTGTACTTGGTTCCAGTTGTGCATGCCGTCATAGCACTTGAACTGCGAGTTGCTCGGCAGCGCTGTTGCCGCAGGACCGCCGTGCTGCGAGTTGTAGAAATTCAGGTAATTCGGCTGGTTGTACAACGAGAAGAAGAACAGGTCCGGGTTCGGGCCCGTGCTTGCGCCTTGACCCGGGCAGTTCATATTGGGCGTCACGCCGTCAGCGCGGAAGCCCTGGGCCCAATCGTCGAAGCTGCTGGTCTTGGTACGATCCACCAGCGTCAAGGTGGGAGTTATGCCATCCGCGGCGACGCCCTCCTGATAGAGGTTGATGCCGACGTTTGGAACCAGCGGCTCCCATTGCGTCTGCACCAGCATTTGCGGGTCGTCAAAGGGACGCGTCGAGGCATAGATGACATGGCCCTTGATGCCGCCGTTCTCACCATCGAAGTAGGGCGCCTTGCCAAATTCGAGGAAGCTGTTCTGGCCCGGGAAGCCCTGCCAGCCCTCCACCCCAACCCACGGCGGATCGATGCGGCCCGAGCTAAGTGTGGTCGAGCAGGTAGTGGTGGGTGGGTTACCCGTGGTGGTCGTGCAAACGCTGGGCGAATCGCTGGCGGTGCTGCCGGTCAGACCGGTGATCGACTTGCCAGTGCAGTCCGCCCCGGCTTGCCCGGTGCCCGCGCCGCAATACACCGCGCCCGGAACACGCAGGGTGGTGGGCACGGAGATGACTTCCGCAGTGTTGGCCAGGAACTTGCCGATCACGGAGTTCCCGCACGGCGGATACCCGGTTGCACCGCAACTGGGAGAGCCGTCGGCCGGACCACCGACGTCGTAGACGACGTGGGTGCCGGTGTTCTTGTAACGGGTGACATCGGTTTCCACCGTATACCAACTGAACAGGGGGAAGGTCTCGTTGAAATTGGCGGTACCGGTGAAGTCCGTGACCAGAAGGTTTTCCAGGCTGCCGTCGCGCAAGCGGACGGCAACGTTCGCGAACGGAATGCCAATCTCAGTCGCCTGGGCGAGGCCATCCTTGTTGTCGTCGATGAATGTTTTCGTGTAGAGATTCGTCTGCCACTGCGTGGCCGCGATGTCTCCAATGTTCGTCGTAGCGTTCGTCCCTCCAGCGGCTAGCCGGACGGGCGTCGAAAGGCCGTCGACCAGCTGATCGTTCCACTGGTCAAAGGTCGTGATTCTCCAATCGCCATCGGGAAGACCCGAGAGGGCAAAGGTGCCGTCGGCGTTGCACTTGGTGAACGCGAAGTCTTCGCCGTCCGGATCGCCAAAGCTCACGTAGCACTGCGACCAATAGAAGGCATCGTGCGAACCGCTCCCGTAAAGTCTCTCATCCGGCGTCCGGCTCAGGCGCTCGCCGACCACCCTGCCCGTGATCGTGTTGTGGCAGTTGATCGGACTGCCGTTGGGAAAATGCACATCGCTGCCATTGCAGACTCCCGCGTGCCGGCCATTGATGATCGCCGGGTTGGCGAAACCGATGGACACGTGGAAGGACGCCGGTCCGAACTCCTGGAAGAAGCTGGGCTCACCGATTCGGGTAAAGACATCGTGGGCCTTCTGGCCGTCCAGAGTGTTGGTCTGGAGCCACTCTTCGCCACGCGCAATCCGGTCCGCTCCCGGGGTTGCGATCACACCCCATCGGCCCGGCATCAGGTTGGCAATCACGGCCTGCCCCGCCAGCGGGGAAGGAGTCTTGCCGTCTGATTCGTACCTCGGGCAAGTCACGATGAAGCCCGTGATGCCCGTTTGGGTGGGATCGTTGGTGCCCTGCCGCGGATTGGTCGAAACCGGGCAGGCGTCGTTGCCGTTGGTCGGGTCCAGAGTGCCCGCCAGGCTGTTGGACAGCGGCTGGTTGAACATGTCAAAGCCCATTTGTCCGGTAAAATCGCCGTTGCCGCCAAACGCATCCCAGAGGTGGATCTGGAAACCACCGAGACCGGGCTCGTTGTTGCTGTCCACGGAGCCTGTTCCGCCACCGCCATCCTGTTCGCCGTTGAGCGGGAAGTCATCCTCGAACACAAACACCGAGAGTTTCCCGGTTGGGTAAGGTGAGGGCTGTGAGTAAACCGTGACCGCGGTTTGCTGCACATGAGTATTCGGATCGATGCCAATCGGAGCCCCGCCCATGCCATGGCCGCAGTGTCCGGCAGCGCGTCCCGCTGTGCTGCAATCGGGTGCCCCCCCGTATCCTCCAGCGCCAAACGGGTTGGCCGCATCGCCCGGGAAGACCGAGATGAAGTAGCGCTTGGTGGGATCCAGGTGCACCTGGCTGGGATTCACCCAAGTTGATCCTCCACTCGTCGTTCCGTTCCCATTGTCCGCGCGGCAAGCTCCGTTGCCGACATCGCAGACCACATTGCTATGTGCGCCTGTCGCCGGATTAATCTGGGTTTGGCCGTATTCGCAGGACTGCGGCCCGGTGCAGCCTTGCGCCACGTACGGCATGTAGCTGGTGTGGAAATTGACTCCCAAGGTGGGAACGATTCCTGCCGTCGCTGTCGGGCAGCCCGTCGGCGGAGGATTGGTGGTGCAATTGGGGTCGATGTAGAAGGTCCGGTCTTCCTCGATCACCCAGCGATAGTCGCTGATGACGGTTGTCTTGTCGGCGCCGTCCAACACCGTTACCGCAAGATTGCTCGCCGTCGGGAAAACCACGGTCGCGGTTACGGCCGCGCTGAGCGTTCCCTGGGAGTTCTTCGCCTGGAAAGTAAAGGTGGGGCTGGTGCCACTCGTTCCTGTCATGGTGAATCCGCCATTCGCATCCAGCGTTACACCAGTTCCTGAGGCAAGAACGGCCGTAAGCGGATAACCCGCCGCGTCTTTGCAGCTCGCCAGCACCCCCGGGGTCTTGACGGCAATGTAAGTGGCTACGTTCGAGCTGAACGTTATCGGGGCAACACAGGTGATAGCGGTGGATGCCTCAATCGTCGCCGCACTGAGAGTCACGCTCGCGGTGATTCCGGAAGAGCAAACGTTCGTCGCGCTCACCGAGCCGTTTGCGCAATACGTGAACGAGCCCGACGTCGCCGTGGCGGCAAATGAGAACGTCCCGTCGCGGTTGAGCGTGACGGTACCGCCTGCAACCGAATTGGGGATGAGGGTAACCCCGTAGACATTGGTATCGTTGGCGATCACCCCCTTGGCCGGATCCGAAACGGTGAGCGTCTGCCCGCTAATCACGGAGTTGTAGGTATCGTTTCTGGCCGTCGCGGTGGTTGTCAAGGCGGCGGGGAGCGTAGAACCGTTGAAGCCAATGTAAGCCAGCATGCCGGCATCGCGCGAGATCACCCCTCCCGACAGGCTCAACTCACGATCGTAAACCGGCGTGGCTGTGGTTCCGGCGGCAGGCGCATTGATCATGACGTCGTACGTCTTGCCCGCAGCCATAAATACTTCGTTCTGCACGCGGGGAACGCCGGGCAACTCGTTGCCGTCTTCCGCAACCAGCGAGAATCCGGTAACGGCAGGGTTCGCCACGCCCGCTCCGGTGACCCCTGCGGTCTGTGATCCCACGATCGACGGCACGTGCATGCGCAAGCCCGCGTTCACCAGGCGCACCAGCACAGTTCCCGTGGTCGGGCTTGCGGTGGTACCTGCCGGCACGGTCGGGAACAAAGAGGCTGCCGCGTTGGTCTTGTTGAACGCAACACCGTTAATCATGTAATAGGTCGGGGTGTAGTTCACAGCCGGCGGATAGCAGGTGTGGTAGGTCGCCGAACCGGGATTGCCGCATCCGCCGGGCTGGCCGGACCATACCGTGGTCTCGGCGAAGTTGGCGGTATTGACCGCGGCATTGACCGCGTTGTTCTGGATCGGGTCGATTTCACTGAACAGCAACGGAACTTCTGCGTTGTACGTCACGGCCGGCACAGCGGCTCTCACATTCGCGACCGCCGTCACTGCGGGATACGCAGTGCCCGCGGTCGTCCCTGCAGGCGCGGTGGTGACCACCAGCATGCCGTACAGGCCCATCGGCCCCTGGATCGAAGGATGCGTGCCGGACTCGATCAGGTACGTGCCTGGCTTGAGATTGCTCCAAGTCAGCGTCCCGCAGCCGGTTGCCGTCGTGCCTGCGCTGAAAGCAGTGCAGGTCGCTGTAGTTGTCGCAGCGACCGCCGACACTTCTCCAGCAAACGACTGCACGCGTAACCCTTGCGGGGGCGGCATAAAGCCAGGTGAACCGCCAACCGTCGCCCACGTCACTGTGTTCGACTGGAGGGCAGTGTGATCGGGACTCAGCGTGGAGGTCGCCGTGGTTCCCAGACCGCCGCCCACCTGACCCACGATCACCAGCGACGTCGGCACGGTGTTCGCAGTAGTCGCGCTGGTCGGCGTGAACGTAAGGTTGTTGGTCAGGTTGATGGTCAGGCTCGTCGCGCCCGTGGTCGCGACGGGTACCGTGATCACCACGGGCGACCAACCCGCAGGGGTAGTCGCCGTCGCAACGGGCGCGTTCGGGTTCAACGCGCGGCAGGTCGCCGTCGCTGTAGTCACTAAGGTCCCGCAGGCGTAACCCCACATGGGGACAACCGAGCCGTCGGGCGTCGTCAACGTGGTCGGCTGCGCCGTCAGATTAATCGTCTGCTGCGCCACCGAGACACTCACTCCGAGGAGGAGAACACATACCGCCAGGACCGCTGTCTTCAAAATTTTGAGATAGTTGGATCGCATTGCTGTTCTCCTCAAGTTAGTTCGTTTCGTCGATGACAAATTCCCGGCTGTCCACCAGCATCATCATCAGCATGCCGCCGGGGAAAACGTTGTTGGTGGTGATTTCGCGCTCGTTATGCGAGTGCCACATGAACGCGAAGCCGCGCTCGTTGGCAGGGTTGGCCTGCACGTTGGAGGGCTGCAAATTATCCGTGGGCCCGGCGGCGCGCACAGTCGCGTCGGGGCCGAGATAAGGGGTGCCGCCGTACCAGGCACCGTTCGTGAAAATGTTCGGGTTCGGCAAGGTCGTGGGACCGCCGCTCGCGACATCCCCGAACGGAGCGGCTTCCACCGGTTTGTTGTGGTCCTGGCACCACTCGTAATAGTTGATTGCCGTGGGAGCGCCGGTGTTGTAGCCGTTCGTGTCCGGCGTACACGGCAGCTTGGCGCTAGGATCGCTGGAGCCAGGATTGTGACCGTACGGGTCCCAGTTCAGCCCCCGGCCCGTCCAGTAGAAAATCCCATCGAAGGCCTGCCCCGGAGTCGTATCGGTATTGAACATCAACAGTCCGGCGAGGTCAGTGGCACTGGACTGGCTCAGAATCAAATTCCCATCGCGCGCCAGGATGCGCACGTGGTTGCCGTGCTCGTGGAACGGATGTTGCCACCGCCCCTGGCCGATGGTGCGAATCAACACCTGCTCGCCGGGATGCATGTGCGGATTGCCATTGTAGGGCTGATGCGGATACTCCGCGGCGAAGTTGGGGTCCATGTCATCCGGCATCGAGCGCCCGTTAATGAGGAAATACGCGGGATGGTAGGGCTCGGTCGGAACTTCCAGCTTGCAAGTCGGATCCGCAAGCGCGCAGCCCATCTTGGCCGTAACCTGCGCCAATGCTTGACGATGGATGTTGGCATCCATCTCGGCCCACTGAAACAGGTACTCGCGGTCGTAACACGTCTTGGGGTGGTCGTAGGCGGCTGCGGCGAGGCGGAAATCCGTTTCGCCCCAATGCGCCTCGGCGGTGAGGTTCGCCGCATGCAGTCCACTGGTGCAGACGCCAGGGACAGTCGCAGGGAGCACGATGATGGCGCCGTACAGCCCCATCTCGATCTGCAGGTCGCCCTGCGTCCCGCTGTAATAGGCGTGCGTGCCAGGCATGCTGGCGATAAATGTGTAGGTCACCGTTCCGGCGGGTGCGGCTTCCTGGGTCAGCAGGCCGGCTACACCGCCCGTCTTGGTCACCTGAAAGTCAGGGAAAAGAATCGACGTGTTGCCCGCCGCCGTGGGCAGCTGATTGGTCAAGTTGACCGTAACCGTCTGGTTTTCTGTGACGATCAGCGTAGGACCGGGAACCTGCATCGAGGGGCAATTCTGGCCGGCCATGGTCGGCCGAAACGCCGTCGGCGCGCCATTGCAGCCGTATCCCCAGGAGTACACCGAACTCCCGTCCGGCTGGTTGAGGAACGCGGGCTGCGCCGTCAGGTTAAAAGTTGGACCCGTGATGCCAGGAGACGCAGCGTAAGCCGTCGCTGTGAGCAACAAAGCCACCGCTACCACCAGGAGCAATTGTGTCTTCGACGTAATGTTTTTCATGTTCGTTGGCCTCATTGCGGTCTCCTAGAAACTGCAGGTCTGCGGAGCGGTTCCGTTGAACGGTCCGGCCCCTGTCACCGAGCAGATGTGAACTTCAGTCATAAGCCCGCCGAAGTTTTCCTGGTCGTTCGACAGGTGGTCGAGATTCGGGGTGTAGAGGTAGAACACGCTGCCGGCGGGCCAGGTGGTGGCTGAGCAACCAACGGTTCCGCAGGCCGCGTCGCTAGCATCCAGAAGCACGTCCAGCGACTCGCCGCCACCGAGGGTGATCGAGTTGGTGTAGTACTCGAGGTTATTTCCCGACTGATCGCGCAGCAGCTTGGCGTTGAAGCCAACCACCTTCATCGGCACTCCCAGAGACGCCAAAGTCTGGTACTCGGAAACGTCCAGATCGGCGATGCGCAACAGGGCCTTGCCGCCTTGCGGAATGTTGATGATCGAGGGCAGAGGCTGCGAGTAGTGCATCTTGCCATCCGACGACATCGTCGCCATGGGCCCCACTTGGACGGTGTCGGGGTAGCTCCGTCCGTTGAGGAGGAAGAACTTGTCCTTCATGTCCACAAACATTTCCGGGTTGAACGTCATGCCAACGAAGTGGAAGTTGGGATCAAAGCCGTGAATCTGCAGGGGGTATTCGACATCGTAGGTCGTTGAGCCATCGCCGTCGTTGTAGACGTACTTTTGTGAATTGCCCAACAAGTCGTTACCCTGGGTCGCGCTGGGGTTGAATTTCGGCATGGTCTCGCTGCAAAGAATGTCGACGGCGGGATTGCAGGCGGTGCGCAAGTCGACCGTTGAGGTAAGACCGTTTTGCTGTTGGAGGGCGGTGAACAGACTCGAGCCGCTCGGAACCCGATTCTGCCGCGGGCGCACATAGAGCTGTCCCACCATGCCCATCTGCAAGTGTTCGGGCGGCGTGATGTGGCAGTGCCAGAAGTAAGTTCCGGCATCCGGCGCAAGATAGTAATAGGTGAAGCTGCCGCCGATGTTGATGGCAACCGAGGCGTCGGGCACACCGTCATAGACCGAGGAGGCGTTGGGATACCCGTGGAAGTGGATGGTGTGCTGCTCGAACAAGTCCGGCCGCATGAGCATGCCGACGTTCGTGAGCGTAAGGAACATCTCATCGTCTTCATCGAATGCAACCAGCGGCGCCGGAATGTTGCCGTTCATGACTCCGACATCCATGATCTGGCGGGGGTCGACGTGCCCATCAAGGCCATCGGCCGGGAGACCGGGGCAGGGCAAGGAAGTTCCAGCGGTCGTGGCGGCGGCATTGCCGGCAACACAATCAGCATCGGGAACCAACCCGATGGCACCGTTGAATGTAAAAGCCCCGAGCACACCTGCGTTATACGCAGCCCCACTGTCGCTCGCCCCGTCCGTCGTCGCTGGATCACCCGGCGCGACTACACCGGGATACACGGTATTGAAGAGGTTCGGGGGTTCTGTCCCGGGCAAGCCCGCCGCGATGTCCGCGAGCCCGGACAACGGCCCGAAAGAGAACATGAAAGTCTGTGTGCCATTGGCCATGGTCGAGTAGCCGTCGCCACCCGAGACCTGCTGGCACTTGATGGCGCCATTCACAGTCGCCAGATTGGGCACCTGGTAACCGTTGGCGCCGAGCGAAAACGTCGTCGGCCCGTTGTAGGCAGGTTCCGTATTGTTGTCGGCCGAAGGATGCGTGATGGTGCTGGTGGGACATTGCACCCGGAACGACTGGGCGCTCGCGACTCCTGTCGCAAGAGAGATGAGCAATAACGGCAACCAAACCTGGAGAGACTTTCTCATGACCGTACGGCCTCCTTCCGAGCCCGCCAGCGCCAACAGCGCTTCGTTTCGATGGATGAGATATCGGAAAACAACAGAGAGGCTGGTTGCACACGAGCTGTGCGCGCACAGCTTCCATCCTGCGGCATTCGCGTCAGCTGTAATTCCCCACTGGTTCGCATGCGGTGAGCGGTGA
>Ga0307479_10000571_pt1 | contig 33086 bp, 29 predicted proteins | sample atmos_gasesECM4C_FD_203743 | JGI IMG/M metagenome (GOLD analysis project Ga0307479, IMG submission 203743) | Hardwood forest soil microbial communities from Morgan-Monroe State Forest, Indiana, United States - atmos_gasesECM4C_515 | ecosystem: Environmental > Terrestrial > Soil > Temperate...
TTTTCGCGCTGCCGGGGCGTTTCTGATTGCGTAGGTGGTGTACCTGTTCGTTCACGTGATCCAGCGAATTCCCCGGAGATAAGCGACCCGAACTCGCGAACTGTGCCTTGCTATTGAAACTCAATGCGTGCTTTGCGGCGATGGATTTAGCTTCTGCGTTTGATCTTGCGCGCAGTCAGCCCGCCAGGAGTGGGTGTTGCGTTCTATTTCGCTGTAATGGGAATACTCGCATGAGTTTCCATTTCTTCGCCCAGTCCATTGTGCTGCTTGTCCGTCAATTGGACAGACATTCTTCGCGTCAGACCTATTGGAACATCCGGGAATAATGAGGAAAAGGAATGCGATCCCGAGGACGATGGCTTTACTGCTCATTTGATTTTGCGCGATGTCACACGAAAGCGGAAATGCCGGTGATGCGCTCGCCGATGACCAGCTTGTGAATGTCGTTGGTGCCTTCGTAGGTGGACACGCTTTCGAGGTTGTTCATGTGGCGCATGATGCAGTAATCGTCGACGATGCCGTTAGCCCCGAGGATGTCGCGCGCTTTTCGTGCGGTATCGAGCGCGATGCCCACGTTGTTCATTTTCAGCATGGAGATGTGTGAGGGATCGGCTTTGCCTTTATCTTTGAGGCGGCCGACATGCAGCGCCAGCAACTGGCCTTTCACGATTTCCGTGATCATCCACGCCAGCTTTTCCTGCACGAGCTGGTGCGAGGCAATCGGTTTGTTGGCAAATTGCTTGCGCGTTTTGGCGTATTGCAGCGCGGTGTCGTAGCAGGCCATGGCCGCGCCCAGCGCGCCCCAGCCGATGCCGTAGCGCGCCTGGTTCAGGCAGCTCAGCGGGCCTTTCAAGCCCACGACTCCGGGGAGTAAATTACTTTCGGGGATTTCGCAATCACTGAAGGACAAACCGGAAGTCACGGAGGCGCGCAGAGACCATTTGCCGTGGACGTCCCATGCCTTGAATCCCGGTGTGCCTTTTTCCACCAGGAAGCCGCGGATTGTGTCGTCCTCGCCCTTGGCCCATACCACCGCGACGTCCGCGATGGAGCCGCTGGTGATCCACATTTTTTCGCCGTTCAGGACGTATTTGCCGCCTCTCTTCACGGCACGCGTGAGCATGCCGCCCGGGTTTGAGCCGAATTGGGGCTCGGTCAGTCCAAAGCAGCCAATCGCCTTTCCCTGCTGCAAGAGCGGCAGCCACTTGTCTTTTTGCGCGTCGCCGCCGTAGGAATAAATCGGATACATCACCAGAGCGCCCTGCACAGAAACAAAGCTGCGCAACCCGGAATCGCCGCGCTCCAGCTCCTGGGTCATCAATCCGTAGGCCACGTTGGACATGCCCGCACAGCCATAGCCGTGGAGATTCGCGCCAAAGAATCCCAGCTCCCCGAGCTGCGGAATCAGTTGCCTCGGAAATGTGGCTTCGCGGCTGTGTTTTTCGATGATGGGAACGACTTCGTTTTCGACGAATTCGCGTGCGGTCTGGCGGACGAGCTTCTCCTCGTCGTTCAGCTGCGAATCGAAATCGATAAAATCCACCCCGCCAAATTTGGCCATGCGCTGCTCCCTTTTGCGTTCCTAGAGTGTAGCAACGCGGTAGATTTGCCAGCAACTTCGCCGCGGTTGACCTGGGGACATACACCGGCGAGAATTTTACTGAGTATTCCGAAGGAACGAGGAACCGTGCCGAAGAAACCCTCTCCAGCGGCTAAAAAAGCAGCCCCCAAAGGCTACGCGCTGAAAGAGCAACCCCGAATTCTGATTTTTGACGTGGATGGCGTGCTGGTGGACGTGCGCGGCACGTATTGGCGCTCAGCGCTCGAGACGGTGCGCTACCTGACGGGGAAACGCGTCACTTACGCCGAGCTGCACAACTGGAAGAGCAAGCCCGGGTTCAATGATGACTGGAGCATGGTGGCTGCGTGGGCCACATCGCTGGGCAAACCCGTCACTTACGAAGGGGCGCGAAATGCGTTTGAGAAATTCTACTGGGGCATTGACGGAAAACCGGGGAACGTGCGCAACGAAAAAATCCTGGTTAGCCCGCGGCAGGTTGAGCAGTGGGCGAAAAGATTCGAGCTGAATCTGTTCACCGGGCGCACACGCCAGGAATTATCCTTCACCTTCGAACGGTGGCCTGTCGCGAAATACTTCCGAACTATCGTGACCATGGACGACGCCAGAAAAAAGCCCCATCCGGACGGCTTGCAAATTATTCTTGGGACGCGCGATCCGGCAACAGCGCTCTATCTGGGCGACAACATTGACGATGCGCTGGCTGCGCGCGAAGCCCGCGTGCCCTTTGCCGCTGTCATTGCCCCGGGCGAGCACGGCTACCGCGAGCGCGCCGCGCGTTTCCGGGAATTGGGCGCCGTGGCGCTCGTCTCCCGCGTCGCCGATTTTAGGCGTTTACTCCGGACTGCTTGAACAAACTCTTGATGGAGCGGGCCGCGGATGGGAAGTCTAAGGAACTATTTTTCGCTAGCGGGGAACTAAGATTGCTATGTGTAGGAATTTGAGGAAGCCATGAAAGTCGGGAACAAGGAACTTGTTTTGGCAATGGGATTTTGGAGTTTGCTCGCCCCGGGATTGTGCGGCATTGCGGCAGCGCAGGCGCCGGCAGGACCAGTAGGTCCGCCACCGCAGGCGGCCGGTGCCCCTGCGGCCAAGCCACCGGAACCAAAACCTTTGGTACCTCCGCGGCAGACCATCCTCGGCGCGTGGAAACTGAACCGTGACGAGAGCGACGACATGCGCAACCGTTCGCAAGATTCGAGCGGTGGAGGCTACGGCGGGAGACGCGGAGGTGGTGGCTGGCCCGGCGGTGGCGGAAATGGCGGCCATCGCAGCGGCATGGGGGGCGAGAGCGACGAACAAAGGCAGAAGATGCAGGAGCTGTTGAGCCCTCCAACGAACATAACGTTTTCCATGACCGGCGCCGAAGTGGACTTAGCGGACGATCACGATCGCAAACGGGCGTTCATAACCGACGGGCGTAAACTGAAAAAGTCGAAAGATGACAGCTACCAGGAAATCGCCGCAAAGTGGGATGGCAACCGGCTCGTTACGGACGAGAAGGATCCGCGAGGCAACAAAATGAGCCGCACCTTCGAGCTCTCCGAAGACGGCAGGCAGCTTTACGAAACCCTGCACATGACCAGCGGCCGCAACAACACTTCTCGCGTCCTCCGCTTCGTGTACGACATGCCAGCGCAAGAGCGGCAGTAAGAACACCCTCCAGTCAAAGAACGGATTCAAATCATTCGATTTCGCGCGTTTGGGTTCAGCGAAACAAGGGATGCGGGACAAAAGAGGGCGGCGCTTCCATTTCATATCTCAGCACATCCGAAGGCTTATAAACATATTGCCTGCCGCATTCATCGCAGCGCACGGTGATCAGTCCGCCGATCTCGGGTCGAGGCAAGACGGCGTCCGTTTCCCCCAAAGGAATTCGGTGGACGTTGAAGATGTTGGGGCGCTTGTGAAACCAGTGATTCTTGCAGACGACCACCCAGCAATAATTGCTGTCTACCCACAGGTCCTTCTGAGGTTCTGCGGGCTTTCCTGGAGCAGCAGCCGTCGCAGCTGCGGCAATTGAGGCGGCAGGCGCCTTTCCAGCATCTGCGCTCACTCCGGGAGTGGCAACCGGTGCGGGAGCGGTCTTTCCGCCGTCCACAGTTGCCTCTGGCATTGCAACGGGAGCAGGAGCTGACTTAGCGCCATCTGCAGTCACCTCGGGCGCAGCAACCAACACGGAAGCCGGGCTGAGGCAATTCGCGATTTGCGCTACGCTCCAGCGGAGTCGGGGATCACGGCGCAATGACTGACGCGCAATCTCCAGGAATGGTTCCGGAAGATCCGGTGGGACAACCGGATCGGCTTGACCGTCGGCCAGTAAAACGGGGACATGTTGCGTAAGTGTTTCAACCAGGGTCATACCCAGGGACCACACGTCAAGCGAAGTTGCAGGCAGCGCGGTGGCTGCTTCGGGCGAGTCGTAAGCGTCGGCCGGGCGGTGGGGAGTGCACGATTCGCCCAGCGGAATCACCGTATCGCTGGTCAGCTTGAGCCGGTCGCCAATGGCCAGGATGTTGGAGGGTTTGAGGTGTCCATGGGCAAAACCCTTGCTGTGCAGAAAAGCAAGCGCGCCGAGCAGGGGCACGAGCAAATCACGCGTTTCTTGGGCCGTGAGCGGGCGATGGGGCAGGATTTGGCCCAGATCTTCCTCGGCATATTCCATCGTCAAGTAAAGCAAATCCATCTCCCCAAGCAGGCAGCGGCCCCCGCCGAGCAGACGGAGAAGATGGGGATGACTGAGTTGCGAAGCGCGGCGCCACAAAGCACCCTGGGAGTCCGCCCTTGTGCCGGCGGTCAGGAATTTAATGGCACCATTTTTCGATTGTGGGCCAGATTGCGTTAAGAAAACGGCGCTGTGTTCTGTGCTGCCCAAGAGCTGGTGCAGCAGAAACTTTTCGCGGACAACTTGGCCCTCATATTTTTTCCAGTCAACCTTCATGGGACACCATCAGACGCGCTTCGCGGGAGCGGTCGATTGCGGGCAATCCCATTTAGGGCCTCCGGCCTGCGAGAGGGCGCAGTTGCGACTGCGGCACAGCAGGAGCAAAAGGTAGCATGATTCGCCTGCACCTGGGCAGGGCGCTTGCTGAGTTCATTCTCGCACGAGACGCCGGGAACGAGGCATGGGTGCCTCTAGTTAGTTATTGCAAAATGGCGCGCTAGGGAAGCCAACGCGGCAGAAGAGAGGGGAAGAACGCGGCTGAAGACCGGACCGACACCGAAAAAGCGTAGCGAATGAGCAGCGGTGAGGCTGCGTTGACGGGACGCGCAGTGGATGCTATAAAGTACATTTCGAAGCGGCGGCTTGAGGCCCACCGTACGCTCCCGCGGGGTGGAGCGAGGCGCGGCTGCCAACCTGCCGGTCTCGGGGCTGAGCCGGGGCCGGATTTGACGGAAATTTAGGCGCGACAATTCGATGCCTTCCATCGGTCACCAACTTGGCGAACTGTTCCTTGGGGCTGCGCCCACAGCCCTGACTATCCTCTTTTTTTACTTCATTTTACGGGCGCTCTTCTTCCAGCCGCTGCTTAGAGTCATGGCCGAGCGCGACGCTCGCACCGCAGGTGCGCAGAAGGCTGCCGAAGCCGCCCAGGCTGCTGCCGCCGAGAAAGTGCGGCAGTACCAGGAAGCGCTGAAGCAGGCGCGCGGCAAGGTGTATGCGGAACAAGAAGCGGTGCGAAAGAAGCTGCTGGACGAGCGCGCCGCGCAACTGAAAGAAGCGCGGAACAAAGCGTCGGCGGAAGTGCGTACCGCAAAAGATCGCGTGGCCGGCGAGCTTGCAGCAGCGCAGCGCGAAGTGGAATCATCCGTGGCGCAGCTTTCCGCCGAAATTGCACGGCGAATTCTGCAAGCGCCGCCGCGCCCCGGTGGGCCTGCGAGAGAGGCTCGATGAGGACGAAGCGTCACATATTGGCATTTGCCGGCGCCGCGATTGCGGCGCTTTTCTTAACTCTGACGGCGCATGCTGCGGAAGAAGGCGGAGCGGCGAACACGGAAGCCGTCGCGGAAATTTTCAAGTGGATCAATTTCGCTATTGTGGCAGGCGCTCTTCTCTGGGTGTGCCTGAAAAAAGCGCCGGGATTCTTCCGCGGACGCGCGGAGGCCATCGGCTCTGCCATCACGAAAGCAGGGGCCGCCAAAGCGGCCGCTGACGCGCAACTGCGCGAAGCGGAAACGAAACTCGCCAATCTGGAAAAGGAAGTGGCGGAGCTGCGGGCGTCTGCAGAGCACGAATCGGCGGGGGAAGCCGAGCGCATCCGCGCAGTGACGCGTTCGGACATGGCAAAGATCGTGGCGGCAACGAAAGCGGAAATCGAAGCGACGGAGCGCGCCGCCCGCCTGGAGTTGAAGGCACTGGCAGCCAAGCTGGCCGTGGATGGCGCCGAGTCGCTGCTGGCCAAGCAGCTTACCGCGCTGGCGCAGGCCACATTGATCCGCAGCTTTGTGAACAGCCTCGAAGGGATGCCGAATTGAAGTCTGCGAACCTCCAATACGCCAACGCGCTGGCCGATATTGCGCTTGAGCAGGGTGCGGCTGAGCCGGCAGCCAGGCAACTTGACAGTTTCGGCGCCGCCTATGCTCAATCCGCGGAGCTGCGCACGTTCCTTGCAAGTCCGGCCGTCAGCGTGGAGGCCAAGCATGGGGTGCTCGAGAAAATTGCCAAGCGCCTGGGCGCGAGCAAGATTATCCGCAATTTCTTGTTCGTGATCGCCGACCACCGCCGCACGCAATTGATTCCCGGGATTATCGCGACTTTTCAGCAGGTCATCCGTCAGCGCCAGGGAGTTGCGGAAGCGGAAGTTTCCTCCGCCGTGGAGCTGAGCCCTGCGCAGAAAAAAGAGCTGGCGGCGACGCTGGCGCGGCTGACCGGGAAGAAAATCGAGCCCAAGTATGCGCTCGATCCTGCACTGCTGGGTGGCGCAGTCGTGCGCATCGGCGACACCATTTACGATGGCTCGCTGCGCAGCCGGTTGAACGAGATGCGCGCCCGGTTGGCCGCGGAATAAAAGAAGACAATTGTAGAGCGTTTGGCCGCGGCCAGGACTGACGGGGGATTTTCCAGGAGCGACGGAGAAGGCATGGCAAACATCAAAGCGGACGAAATCAGCAAGATTCTGCGCGAGCAGATCGAAAATTACGAGCAAACCGTTGCCGTCGACGAAGTGGGCGCGATTATCAGCGTGGGCGACGGCATTGCGCGCGTGCACGGCCTGGAAAAAGTGATGGCCGGCGAGATGCTGGCGTTTCCTCACGATGTTTTCGGAATCGCTCTGAACCTCGAGGAAGAAGAGGTCGGTGTGGTGCTGCTTGGCGAAACGACGGAGTTGAAAGAAGGCGACGTCGTGAAGCGCACCAACACGATCATGTCCGTGCCCGTGGGCGACGCGCTGGTCGGCCGCGTTGTGAATCCTCTGGGACAACCCCTGGACGACAAGGGTCCGATCGCCACAAAGCAGCGCAATCCGCTGGAACGCATCGCTCCGGGCGTAATCGACCGGCAGCCGGTGCGCGAGCCGCTGCAGACGGGCATTAAAGCGATCGACAGCATGATTCCGATTGGCCGCGGCCAGCGTGAGCTGATCATTGGCGACCGCCAAACCGGCAAGACCGCCCTGATTCTGGACACCATCATCAATCAGAAGGGCGGCGACGTCATCTGCATCTACTGCGGAATCGGCCAGAAGCGCTCGACGATTGCCCAAGTCGTAAAAATCCTCTCTGACGCGGGCGCCATGGATTACACCATAGTGGTGGCTTCTTCCGCTGCGGAACCTGCTTCCCTCCAGTACATCGCGCCATACGCCGCGTGCTCCATGGGGGAGTACTTCCGCGACAGCAAACGCCATGCCGTGGCCTTTTATGACGACCTTTCGAAGCACGCGCAAGCCTACCGCGAAATCTCGTTGCTGCTGCGCCGCCCGCCCGGACGCGAAGCCTTCCCCGGCGACGTTTTTTATCTCCATTCGCGCTTGCTGGAACGCGCCGCAAAACTGAGCGACAAGCTCGGCGGCGGGTCGCTGACGGCCTTGCCGGTGATTGAAACGCAGGCCGGCGACGTCTCCGCGTACATCCCGACCAACGTCATTTCGATTACCGACGGACAGATTTATCTGGAAGCGGATTTATTCAACGCTGGTATCCGCCCCGCGATTAACGTGGGCATCAGCGTGAGCCGCGTGGGAGGCAACGCGCAGATCAAAGCCATGCGCCAGGTGGCTGGCTCGCTGCGGCTGGACATGGCGCAGTATCGCGACCTCGCCGCGTTCGCGCAGTTCGGCGCAGACCAGCTCGACAAAGTCACGCAAGGCCAGCTCTCGCGCGGCCAGCGGCTCACCGAAGTTCTGAAGCAGGATCAGTTCGTTCCCTTGCCTGTGGAGAAGCAGGTGCTCGTCATCTACGCGGCAACCAGCGGCGCGCTCGACGCTTTGCCGGTGCCGGAGGTCCGCCGCTTCGAACGCGAATTCCTGCAGTTCACGGACACGAATTACCCTTCGCTGCTCAAGAATATAGCCGCGAAGAAGGCGCTCGACGACTCCATCAAGGCGGAAATCAAGACCGCCCTCGACGCGTTCCGTGAACGCTTCACGGCAGCCGCTGCCGGAGCCGCGAATTAAGAATGTCGAGTGACGAGCCGCCATGCCCACACTTCTCGATTTCCGGCGCCGCATCCGCTCGGTGAAAAATACCCAGCAGATTACTCGCGCCATGAAGTTTGTGGCTGCGGCGCGGCTGCGGCGCGCTCAGGAAGCCGCCTTGGCCGCGCGGCCTTACGCGAAGGAACTCGCTCGCGTGCTGCGTTCGACCATGAGCCGCATCGCCGAGCCGCAGCATCCGCTCTTGGTGCGCCGGCCCGAAGAGAGGGTTCTGGCGCTGGTTTTGACAGGTGAACGCGGGCTGGCCGGCGCGTTCAATACCAATCTTCTGCGCAAGGCGAACGAGTTCTTCCTGGCGAATAAGGGCAAGAGAATTTCCGTTATTCCCGTTGGAAAAAAAGGCCGCGACGCTCTCCGCAAGGCCGGCTTCAACCTCATTGCCGAATACATCAACGTGCTGGCGCGCGTGGAATTCTCAAAGGTGCGCGAGATTGCAGACCTGCTGACCGGCCTGTACGCCAAGGGCGAGATCGATTCGGTGTACATCATATTCAGCGAATTCAAGACCGTCATGTCGGCAAACCTGGTGGTCGAGAAGCTTTTGCCCGTGGATGCCGAGCGCGTCCAGGAGGAACCCGAGGGCGGGCTGGCGAGTTCACAGGTGGATTACATCTACGAGCAGCCGGCGGAGCAGCTTCTCGACAAACTGCTGCCGCGTTACGTCGAATCGCAGGTGCAGCGCGCTATGCTGGAGTCTTCAGCCGCGGAGCACGCCGCGCGCATGACCGCCATGGAGTCGGCCACAAAAAATGCCGGCGACGTGATTGAGGCCATGACCTTGCACATGAACAAAGTGCGCCAAGCGGCCATCACCAAGGAGATTATTGAGATTGTGAGCGGAGCTTCCAGCACTGCTTAGGAGACAAAATGGCGGAGAAATACGCAGCGGTGGGACGAATCGTGCAAATCATCGGGCCTGTGCTCGACATGCAATTCGAGGGCGGCCATTTGCCGGCAATCTATAACGCAGTGCGCGTTACCAGCGACGGCTATAACGTTCCCGAGCCGATTGACGTCACTGCAGAAGTGCAACAGCACCTGGGAGAAGGCCGCGTGCGCGCGGTGGCTATGGAGCCGACCGAGGGTTTGGTCCGCGGAATGAAGGCGTATGACCTGGGGGAAGGAATCACGGTGCCGGTCGGCCGCGCCACGCTTGGCCGTGTAATGAACGTGCTCGGCAAGCCCGTGGACCAACTCGGGCCGCTCACCAGCGCGACAATGTATCCCATCCACCGCCCCGCCCCGCTGCTCGACCAGCAATCCACCACGCTGGAGATGTTCGAGACCGGCATCAAGGTCGTGGATTTGATTCAGCCCTTCTTGAAAGGCGGAAAGATCGGCTTGTTTGGCGGCGCGGGCGTTGGCAAGACCGTTCTCATTCAGGAGCTGATTCACAACGTCGCCATGCAGCACGGCGGCGTCTCCGTTTTCGCAGGTGTCGGGGAGCGCACCCGCGAAGGCAACGATCTGTGGCTGGAATTTCAGGAATCGGGCGTGGTCGTGCCCGGCAATTCGGAGAAGTCTCGCGCCGCGCTCATCTACGGCCAGATGACCGAGCCGCCCGGAGCGCGTCTGCGTGTCGGGTTGACCGGGCTGACCGTTGCGGAATACTTCCGCGACCAGGAACACCTGGATGTGCTGCTCTTCATCGACAACATTTTCCGTTTCGTGCAGGCTGGCGCGGAAGTATCTGCACTGCTCGGGCGCATGCCTTCGGCGGTTGGGTATCAGCCAAACCTTAACACCGAAATCGGTGAGCTCCAGGAGCGCATCACGTCCACGAAAACCGGCTCGATCACTTCCGTGCAGGCCATTTACGTTCCCGCCGATGACTACACGGACCCTGCGCCGGCCGCGACCTTTACACACCTGGACGCGTCGACCAACCTCAGCCGGCAAATCGTCGAGCGCGGCATCTATCCCGCCGTCGATCCGCTGGCCAGCTTCTCGCGCATTCTCGACCCGCGCATCGTTGGCCAGGAACATTACAGCGTGGCGCGCGCTATCAAGTTGGTTCTTCAGCGTTACAAGGACCTTCAGGACATCATCGCTATTCTTGGCATCGAAGAACTTTCTGATGAAGACAAACGCACCGTGGCTCGCGCCCGCAAGATTGAGAGATTTCTTTCCCAGCCGATGTTTGTGGCCGCGCAGTTCACCGGCCTCGAGGGCAAGTACGTCAAGATTGAAGACACCGTCCGCAGCTTCAAGGAGATCGTCGAGGGCAAATATGACGACGTTCCGGAACAGGCTTTCCACATGGTGGGCACCATCGAAGACGCGCTGGCCAAGGCTGAAAAACTGAAGGCAGGGGTGTAAGCAAGCGTGCTTCCGAATTCCATCCAACTCATAATTGTCACGCCCACGCGGCAACTGCTGCGTACCCACGTGTCGGAGGTTACGCTCCCGGGCGCCAACGGCTACTTGGGAATTCTGCCCGGACACGCGCCGCTGATGACCGAGCTCGGCATCGGCGAACTGACTTACCACGGCGCCACACCGTCTGATCCCATTTCAGTGACACGCGGTTTCGCGGAAGTCCTGCCGGACCGCGTCACCGTCCTTGCGGAAACTGCCGAACTGGCCGCCGAAATCGATCTCGAGCGCGCCGAAGCCGCCAAGGCCCGCGCGGAAAAGCGCCTTGCCGCCGGTGATCCGAACATAGACTGGGACCGCGTCACCGTAGCTCTCCAGCGCGCCCTCATTCGTATTCAGGTGGCTCGCAAATACCGCGGCGCGCCTGTCAATTCGCGCTGAGCCCATTCCCGCTCAACCCATTTGCAATTCGCCGCGCTGACCATCTACATTTGAAACCAGCAGCAGGCTGGCTCATCTAATTCTGTTGGCGGAACCAGATCATGGAACCAATCACCATCTATACGACTACTTGGTGTCCGGATTGCCGCTACACCAAAGCCTTTCTCAAGGAAAGAGGCATTGCCTATCACGAGGTAAATGTCGAGGAAGATGAAGCTGCCGAAGAAATCGTGCTTAAAGCGAACAACGGCTTGCGCAAAGTGCCGACCCTGGAAGTGGGTGGCCGCTATTTTGCCTGCAGTCCTTTCGACCCCGAAGAACTCGCCGCCGAACTCAACATTCCTTTGAATCCCTAACTTGTTAAGCTCTCCGACGGCTAGTGGATGGCCATGCCGCGCGTCCAAATGCTCGTCACGCGCAATTCTGAATCTAGCAGCAAGATGTCTGCATCGGCTCCGACCCGCAACGAGCCTTTCTTGAATTCGACGCCCAGTAGAGATGCCGGATTTCGCGTCAGCATATTGACAGCGTCCTTCAGGGGAACACCGAGCCTCACAATATTCCGCAATGCCCGGTCGAGCGTCAGCGTGCTTCCGGCCAGAACTCCTGCAGGGTTACGGCACACGCCGTTGCTCACGATGATTTCGAAGCCGCCCAGCATGTACTTTCCATCCGGCATGCCTGTGGCGGAAAGCCCGTCGCTCACCAGGATCACCCGCTCAGGTCCCTTGGCCTGCAACAGCAGCTTCATCGCTCCTTCTTCCACGTGCATGCCGTCGGCGATCAATTCCGCGCTGATTTCCGGGGAAGTCAGCACTGCGCCGATTACCCCAGGGTCGCGATGCGTGAACGGCCGCATGGCATTGTAGGTGTGTGTGGCGCTGCGCGCTCCGTGCGCGATGGCCATTCGCGTCTGTTCGTAGTCGGCGTCCGTGTGCCCCAGAGAAACCACCAGGCCCGCTTTGCGCGCGGCTTCCATGCACGGCGCCGCGCCTGGCGCCTCCGGAGCCATTGTGATCAGTCGGCCATTTCCGGCTGCCGCTTGGAGAAAACGATCCAGCAAGTCGACCGAGGGTGGTTGAATCCACTCGACCGGGTGCACGCCAGGCCGCGCCCTGCTGATGAATGGTCCCTCGAAGTGAATGCCGATAACTTCTGCGCGCGCCTCCGCCGAATGATGTTGCTGCGCGATGTAGCGTGCGATGCCACCAGCGGCGCGGCACGTTTCGTCCGGGCTCGCTGTGACCGTGGTGGTCAGCAGCGACGTGGTCCCCCAAGTCGCCACCTTCCCTGCCACCGCGCCCAGGGCATCGGCAGTTGCTTCCATCACGTCGCGCCCGCCGGCGCCATGAATATGAATATCGATGAATCCGGGAATCGCTGTTTGCTCGAGCGCGCGAATCTCCGTTCCGCCAGCGGGCAGCCGTAGCCCCTCGCGGAGCCCAATCGACTCTATGACTCCCTCGCGAACCAGGATCCCCGCGTCGCTGATTTCCGCGGCCGGGGTCAATACGCGCGCTGCATGAATGAGCGTAGTCGGCATTGCCGTGGAACATCGTAGCGGAAATGCCGGCGGACACAAAACAAAACGGGCGACCGATGAATCGAATGCCGGTGGGCACAAAACAAAACGGGCGGCCGATGAAATCAAATGCCGGTGGGCACAAAACAAAACGGGCGGCCGATGAAATCGAATGCCGGTGGGCACAAAACAAAACGGGCGGCCGATGAATCAAATGCCGGTGGGCACAAAACAAAACGGGCGGCCGATGAATCGAATGCCGGTGGGGCGCAAAACAAAACGGGCGGCCGATGAATCGAATGCCGGTGGGCACAAAACAAAACGGGCGGCCGATGAAATCAGCCCGCCCGTTCGCCTTAAAAAACTGATTGGAGTCGAAAGTTACTTGGCCATATCGATGCTGGCCAGCTTCAGCGTGTCACCATCGACCGTGCCCGTAACGGTCACGTGATGGCCGGCATGCGCCGCCACTTTATCCTGCGCATCGACCACGTACACCTTCTTGTCGGCGTCATTCACGAACACGTACTTGGCGCCGTGCTCCTTGACGCACTTGACCGTGCACTCCGCCGTGCCTTCTTTATCATTTGCGCCTTTCGCCCCGCACTGGCTGTCGGAAATCCAGCCCGTCCAAGAATTGCCTGCCGCCAACGCGAGTGTCCCCGCGAACAGCGTTGCTGCCACTGCCATCGAGAATCTTACTTTCATGGTTTCTCCCTCCGGAAATCCATTGCCGTAGTTGACTCGCCGGGCCGTCCAGTAGCATCACACAGAGGCCAGTCGGTGTCCAGCCACCTACTAAACTTTTCTGCACCATCAGTTTATTCCCGGAGGAGGTCAAAGAAAAGGGGAGAATTCTTAGGAATCCTCCCCCTCCTTGTTCCGCCGGGATAGGAAAACAGCGGAGTTCTGGTTGTCGAAATTCGCTTTACTGGCCAGAAGTGGCCGCGCTCGCCGTGGCGGGCGCTGCGGTTTTCGGTATGCTCAGATAGCCTGTCGCGGTGCTCTTGGTGACCTTGTTGACCACCAGCTCCAGGGCGGCGCGGCTTCCGCCGGTGTAGAAGAAGATAGGCTCGTTCACCGAGCGGTTCTTCTTTTCAAAGCTGCTGTCATCAGCCAGCACCGTAATGGTGTACTGGTTCTTCTTGGTATTGGTATCTTTCAGCTGCAGCTGGATGCTGCCGACCTTGGTGGCTCCGCTCTTGCGCTGCACCGTGAATTCGAAGTAATCACGCTGGCCCATGCGGCGGAGCTGGTCGATTTCATCGTGGTTCCGCGCAATCAGCGTACCCATCTCGCTGCGCGCCATTTGCAGGTTGTTCTTGGTGGCGTCCAGGTCCGTCTTTACCCCGCTCACGTCGCCGTTCAGCTTGTTCACGTCGTCCGCGCTCGCCTTGTTGGCCAGTTCCGCTTTCACAGAGGTCGCAAGGTTGTCCACTTTCTGGTCCACCGCGTGCGTCGCACTCTTGTCCTGCTTGCGGGCCGACGCCAAGTCTCCCTGCGTCAGGTTCAGTTTATTGGTGACCACTTTCAGGTCGCTCTGCAGTTGCTGGTTGATCTCGTCTTCCTTTGCTAGCCGCTGGCTCAAAGCCTCATTGGCTTGCTTTGACGCCATCGCGCTCTGCTCGATGTTCTTGGCCGTGTTTAGGGCGCTAAATCCGACGCCCAATCCAACCAGAGAAGCCACCGCGAGAACCGCTACTGCCAAACCTACCCAGCGCGGCGTTCCGCTTCCGGTTTCGGTCGTGGTCGTTTCCGACAAACTCTGGAATTCGCTCATAAATTCAGTCTCCTTTTAGGTCTTTGACCCTGTGCCTGAGCAAGGTGCATCCCCGAAGCCAAACGCTGTTTTGGTCGTTTAGCTATGTAAGGTATTCAGAATGAATGGGTTGGGCCAATAGACGAGGTGTGAAGAGCCGGATTCTATAGGTACTAGTACCTATAAATTTTACTCTACTGCGTAAGCACGGCTGTGCCTCCCAAGACTAACCCTGTAGGTGGGGATCGCTATGAGACCGGGAACCTGGGGCAGTGAACATCGAGCATGTAAGCACGGGGAATTCAGTTACTTAGGGCTATGCATGGCCTACGCAGCACGGTGGGAAGTTTCGCTTGTAGCGGATTTCTCTGAATTGAAATAACGTTCCAGCGTGCTAATGGCTGCTTCCAGGACCATATGGCAGTCCGAGCACGTTTCCAAATGGCGCTTGATCTCGCTAGTGACGGAAGCAGATAGCCGTCCTTCCAAATACCAACAAATCAAGTGAATAGTGTCCCGGCAGCTCATTTATCCCGTCCCTGGTTCAGGAGGCCAACAGTGCGAGGGCTTGTAGAGAAGGAGCATTTGTAGCGCCAACAATGGTCCAGACGAAGCGTCTCCCTAAGCCACGAAGAATCAGTGATTTAGCATCTCCAAGGAAACTCACTCAGCGAAAAAGCAGCCTTGCCAATTGAAAAAGTTACACTGGCATGACTGAATTGCGCATGATTTCCGCGCTCAGCAAGAGGATCGAGCGTTAGCGTTGCGGAACAATGGTCATCTGCTGGAGCGCCGCAATGCGATCCGCCAGCGCAGGGTGCGTGCTGAATAACGTCGCGAGCGTTCCGCCGCGAAACATCGGCTTCACGATGCACAGGGACGATGTCGACGGTGAAATGGCCGTCGTCGGAATGCGCTTGTTGTAGGTGCCCAGTTTTTGGAGAGCGCTGATGAGACCATAAGGATTTCCTACCATGCGAGCACCGGTTTCATCCGCCGAGTATTCTCTCTGGCGCGATAGCCCCAGTTGCAAGAGCATAGCGCCCAGGGGCGCCAAAAGCATCATCACCAGAGCAATAACACCCCCTCCGCCCCTCTCGCGATCATCCCGGTCGCCGCCTCCAAGCCAGGGCCCCCAGTAGGCAATCCAAGTGATCGCACCGGCCAACGTGGCCGCAATCGAGCTGATCAAAATGTCATAGTTGCGAACGTGCGAGAGCTCGTGAGCAATAACGCCTTCGAGCTCGTCGTCGCTCATCAGTTCGAGCAGTCCCTGCGTCACTGCTACGGAAGCGTGGCGCGGATTCCTTCCCGTTGCGAAGGCATTCGGCGCGGCTTCCGGAACGAGATAGAGCTTGGGCAGGGGCAGATTTGCCTTTCCCGCAAGGCGCTCCATAACGGCATAGAGTCGCGGCAGCTGCTCTCGTGTTACTGGCTTCGCGCCGCTGGACATCAGCGCGATTTTGTCTGAGAAGAAATAGGCAAATACATTGCTGAAGATCGCAAATCCCAAGCCAATGGTCATGCCATTGCGGCCGCCCAGGGCCTGACCGATGAACATCAGCAGCAGCGTTAGAGCTACCAGCAAGAAAGTGGTTCGAAAGACTCTCATAAGTTCTTCCTTCTATTCTACGCGCGCCCATTCAGGCGCTAAAGTCCTGGTCCATCTTTACTCTATTAGATACGCGCTGCGGCTGCAGGTTGTTTCGACTTGGCGCGCTCGAAGCGCATGTCCTCTTTTGCGCCGTCGCGGTCGACCACAACGTGGTCCCCCGGCAGCACCTTCCCTTCCAGGATTTGCAATGCCAACGGATCCTGGATCAGCCGCTGAATGGTCCTGCGCAGTGGCCGCGCCCCATACGCTGGATCGTAGCCTTCGCGGAGAAGCAATTCCTGCGCGGCGGGCTTCAGCTCCAGAGTGATTTGCCGCTCCGCCAGAAGCTTCTCCACACTCCTTAGCAGCAAGGCGACAATCTTGGCCAACTGTTCTTTTCCGAGCGGATTGAAAATCACGATCTCATCGATGCGGTTGATAAACTCCGGCCGGAACGACGCCCGCAGCGCGTCCATGGCCTCCTGTCGCGCCCGCTCAGGATCCTTGCCCGCCAATTCGAAGATGGCTGTCGAGCCTACGTTGCTGGTCATCACCAAAACCGTGTTTCGGAAATCCACGGTGCGGCCTTTGCCGTCGGTCAAACGGCCGTCTTCCAGGATTTGCAATAAAACGTTAAACACGTCGGGGTGAGCTTTTTCGATTTCGTCAAAGAGAATCACCGAATAGGGATGCCGGCGGACCTGTTCCGTAAGCTGCCCCCCTTCTTCGTAGCCGACGTAGCCTGGGGGCGCGCCGATGAGACGCGAGACACTGTGCTTCTCCATGTACTCGCTCATGTCGATGCGAATCATCAACTTTTCATCATCGAAAAGGAATTCCGCAAGCGCCCGTGCCAATTCAGTCTTGCCCACGCCTGTGGGCCCAAGAAAGATAAAAGAACCAATCGGGCGCTTGGCATCGGACAATCCGGCGCGGCTGCGGCGCACGGCATTGGCAACGCACCCCAAGGCATCGTCCTGGCCGACCACGCGCTGCCGCAACCGATCCTCCATGTGCACCAGCTTTTGCGCCTCGCCTTCGAGCAAGCGACCCGCAGGAATGCCCGTCCACTTGCTCACAAGCTTGGCGATGTCCTCCTCATCGACTTCTTCCTTCAACATGGGGGAGTCTTTTTGCACCGAAGCAAAACGCTGCTGGGCTTGCTGAAGCTCGCGTTCCGCCGCGGCGATTTTGCCGTAGCGAATTTCCGCGACCTTGGCCAATTCCCCAGCGCGTTCGTAGCGTTGTTCTTCGGCTTTGAGTTGCTCGATCTGCTCTTTCAGTTTGCGAATCTTCCCGATGGCTTCTTTTTCCGCCTGCCAGCGCACTTTCTTCCCGCTCGATTCTTCCTTCAGCTTGCCCAGTTCCTTTTCGATTTGCCCGCGCCGCTCCTTGGAGTGCGCGTCGGATTCCTTCAGCAGCGCCTGGCGCTCGATTTCCAGTTGCAGGATGCGCCGCTCGATTTCGTCAATCTCCACGGGCAAGGAATCGATTTGCATGCGCAGGCTGGCCGCGGCTTCGTCGATCAAATCAATGGCTTTGTCCGGCAAGAAGCGGTCGGAAATGTAGCGGTTGGAAAGCGTGGCCGCAGCAAGGATGGCGGCATCCTTGATGCGCACCCCGTGGTGTACCTCGTACCGTTCTTTCAGACCGCGCAGGATCGCAATGGTATCTTCCACGGTAGGCTCGGCCACCAGCACGGGCTGGAAGCGCCGCTCCAGCGCGGGATCTTTCTCAATGTGCTTCTTATATTCGTTGAGCGTGGTCGCGCCAATCGCGCGCAATTCGCCGCGGGCCAGCGCCGGCTTGAGCATGTTCGACGCGTCCATCGCGCCCTCCGCGGCTCCCGCGCCCACCAGCGTGTGCAGCTCGTCGATGAACAGAATAATCTGCCCTTCGGCTTCAGTGATTTCTTTGAGGACCGCCTTGAGCCGGTCTTCGAACTCGCCGCGGAATTTTGCCCCCGCGACCAGCGCGGCCAGGTCCAGCGCCACGATGCGCTTGGTCTTCAGCACATCCGGCACATCGCCCGAGACGATGCGCTGTGCCAGCCCTTCGACGATGGCAGTCTTGCCTACCCCAGGCTCGCCGATTAACACCGGATTGTTTTTCGTGCGCCGCGCCAGAATCTGCATCACGCGGCGAATCTCTTCATCACGGCCGATCACCGGATCAAGCTTCTGCTTACGGGCCAGTTCCGTCAGGTCCCGCGCATATTTTTCTAGCGCCGCATAAGTGGCCTCCGGATTCTGCGAGGTCACGCGCTGCGTTCCGCGGACGCCCGTCAGCGCCTGCAAAATCGCTTCGTGCGAGGCGCCGCGGCGCTTCAGCAGTTGTCCCGCGGGGTCGCGATCGCGCCCGGCAATGGCCAGGAAAAGGTGCTCGGTCGAGACAAACTCATCTTTGAAGTTATCGGCCTCTTTGAAGGCCTGCTCGAGAACGTCGTTGAGGGGCCGCCCCATGTGCTGCTGGGCAAAACCCTGCACTTTGGGCAGGCGATCAATCTCACGTTCAATTTCTTGCGTAAGGGCTTCGCTCGGGATGCCAAGCCGCGCCAGCAAGGGGGGCACGACGCCGTCGCTCTGCGCCGCCAACGCCGCCAACAGGTGAATCGGCTCAATTTGCTGGTTCTCGTGACTCGCAGCGACTTCCTGCGCGTTCTGCACGGCTTCCTGCGCCTTCACCGTCATTTTTTCAAATCGCAACATAGCGAGCCTCGGTTCCTGATGCTTCCACAAGAAAGGGCCGGGATACTCCCCGGCCCCTATTCTTGCAGTTCAGGGTTTCCCTTCCAACCGCGTTATTTGCCGGCAGCGGCCGCCATTGCCGGAGCATTAACGCTCACTTTGATCTGCTTCGGCTTGGCTTCCTCGCGCTTCGGAATCGTCAGCGTAAGGACCCCGTTCTGGTAGTCGGCCTTGATGGCATCCGGGTTCACTGTGTTCGCAAGGCTGAAGCTGCGAGCGAAGGAGCCGTAAGAGCGCTCTATGCGCAGATAGCTGTCTTCGTTCACTTTCTTCTCGAACTTACGTTCGCCGCGAATCGTGAGGATGTTGTTCTCCACGCGGATGTCCAAATCCTTGGCCTCGACATCCGGGAGATCCGCCTTCACCACGAGCTCGTGTTCGGTCTCGTAGATGTCAACGGCTGGCGCCCAGGCGCTGAGGCTGGATTCCTCGCCTTTGCGTTCAAAAACATCGTTGAACAGGCGATTGATCTGATCCTGCAGGGTAGTAACGCCGTGGTAAGGTTCCCATCGAGCTAAAGTTCTCATTGTTGTAAGCACCTCCATAGGTGATTGCATGAACATAATATAATATGAGCGCAATAGTGTCAATATATTTCTTAGCCCTCGGCTATTCGCAGTATAATACATTTAGAATGAGCAATATACAACATCATAGACAGGGTCCAGTCTCTACCTCTTCGCTCGCACTTTATGCGGCACACTTCTTCTGATGTGGATGGCCTCACTCCATAGATGCCAGCGGGAATTCTCTGGATTACGGCCCGTAGTTCTTGCTCAAAGGAGCAAAAGGTGGCTGCTGGTAGACTACGTTTGCTATGCGTATGGACCAACTCGATTACCACCTGCCTCGGGAACAAATTGCGCAGAAGGCCCTCGAGCGCCGGGAGGCCTCGCGCCTCCTCCTGCTCGATCGCAAGTCGGGGGTTTTTGAGGATCGAAGGTTCGCGGAGCTGCCGAACCTTCTCGGCGGCAACGAACTGCTGGTTCTGAACAACGCACGCGTAATTCCAGCCCGGCTTTTTGGCCACCGCGCAGGCGTGCGCTCGCAAAAGCCTTCGCGAGCGACACGCGCGGAGCACCTGACGGGCAAAGTGGAAATCCTGCTGACCAAACAAGTGGGCACCGATCTTTGGGAAACGCTGGTCCGGCCCGGCCGCAAGATGCATCTAGGAGAGCGTGTTTCCTTTGGCAAGGGCGAGCTGGAAGCAGAAATCATTTCGCGAGGTGACTTCGGGTTGCGGACCATGCGGTTCGTTTCGCGGGACGAACGCAGCGTCGGTGAGCATTTCGAGCGGCTTGGACACGTGCCTCTCCCGCCGTATATTGAGCGCGCCGACGAAAGCTCGGATCGCGAGCGCTATCAAACGGTATTCGCGAAGCGCCCCGGAGCGATCGCCGCTCCAACAGCCGGTCTGCACTTTACGCAAGAAGTCATGAACAGCATCCGAGAGCGCGGGGTGGAACTATGCGAACTCACGCTAGATGTGGGGCTCGGCACGTTTCAGCCCGTTCACAGCGAAACGCTGGAAAGCCACGTGATGCATTCTGAATCGTACGAAATTCCAGCTGAATCCGCCGCGTGCATCAACGCGGCGCGCGCCGCAGGCCGCCCTATCCTCGCCATTGGAACTACGGTGGTGCGCGCGCTGGAAGACGCCGCGCTGCGCGCAGCGGAAACCGACTGCCCAGACTTTGTGCTCGAGGGCAAGGCGGAGGCCCGATTGTTCATCACTCCGGGATTCTCGTTCCGCGCGGTCACCAGCCTGCTCACGAATTTTCACTTGCCACGGTCCACGCTGCTGGCGCTGGTCTGTGCTTTTGCGGGGCGCGAACGCGTGCTCGCCGCGTACCGGCACGCCGTTGAGGCCGGCTATCGCTTTTACAGTTACGGAGATTGCATGCTGATCCGGTAAGGCTGTCGGATGTTTGGAAAGGGAGGCGATGCGGAATTGATCTAAGAAATTCTGGCGGCGCACACAAGCTCGTTGCAGATTCTCGGAAGCACGTGGAACAAGTAGGGAGGCCGCAGCGATAAGGTTTGCGGCCTCCCTCTCGTCTCTAGGAAGGAATTCAAGGCGCGTTTATTCGCTGAAGACAAACACGCGGGCCTGGCCAGCGAAACGGACTTCCATCACGTGGCCGTTCTCCCCGATGAGCAAAGAGTCATAATTAGACTTGGCGCTGCGGTCTTCCCAGCGCCCTTCGGATTCGGCGACGACCTTGCCGCCCCTCTGCACGGTGGCCTTAGTGCCGTCGATGAGCAAGCGGTATTCCCCTGCCTGCAACTGGGCGGTGCCGAGTTTGGCGGTTTGGTTGAGGTTGATGGTCTTGGAAAGGGGCTTGGCAAAGGCCGGCACGGTGAGAGCCACCGCAGCCAGCAGCGCGAGAACACGAAAGAATGAATTGGTTTTCATGCGTGTCAACTTCCTTTCAACGGGATCGAGTCAGCCGGACTGCCAGCGGAGCCCCAAGATGAAGTTGACACGCTGCAGCAAGTCGAGTAGTGTCGCCGATGACGACACCTCTTCTTCCTGGACTAACGGCCGGAAAAACTGCGTGTCACGACCCCGCGGCTGCCACCGCGGGGTTTCTGCATCTTACCTCGGACAGCGCTGTAAGCGGCTGCACCCCAATAGACGAAGGTGGAAATGGGAATGTTTCGCGACTGGCCGGTAAAAATCGGGGCCGCGAGGTGAAATGAGGGAGATTTATGTCGCTTTTCGAGCGCCCGAGTCTCACGCGTCTGTTTGGAGGATAAATTTCTCCTAAAAGCGCTTCTTAAGGAGCCAGACGGGCAGTCTGATTGCTAGTGGAAATGGAGTCTGCCTTTTGCTCCGTCGTATCCCTTGGTGCATCAGCCTGCCCGTTCATCTATACTCGAGTGCCGTTCCAGGGCCTGTTGGCGAGCGAAGATTCACGAGCGGGGCCCGCCGAAGGGCAACGCTGCTAAATAATTCCATCGGACCGGTTGGAGCGGAGCCAGATTTTTCCAGAGACCAGGATGCGCATTCTTATTCTCAGCGATTTACACTCCAACGGCACCGCGCTTGACGCCGTGCTAGAAGCAGCCAAGAGCCGTTGGGATTCGTCCGTGTGCCTGGGCGATGTGGTCGGCTACGGCCCGGATCCCAACTACGTCACGCAGCGCCTGCGCGAGATGGGGACAAAAACGATCCGCGGAAATCATGACAAGGCGGTTACCGGCTTGATGGCTACCGAGGACTTCAACCCAGTGGCGAAAGCGGCGGTGGATTGGACGCGAGCGGAACTCAAGCCGGAGCACATGACGTGGCTTCAGGGTCTGCCAAAGGGGCCAGTGCAAGTAGACGGCATCCAGTTGGTCCACGGCGCGCTTCAGGACGAAGACGAATACGTTTTCACGCCAGAGCAAGCGTTGGAGGGGCTGCTGGATTCCGCCGCAGTGGTGACTTTTTTCGGCCACACGCATCACCAGGGCGGCTTTGCCTATCTGGACGCGCAGCTCGAGGTGCTGCAAATCCGTCCGCGCGCGGGAGAAGCCTTCGCGGCCTTGCGCATCGAACCTCCGCGGCGTTACCTCTTGAATCCCGGCTCGATTGGACAGCCGCGCGACACGGATCCGCGCGCGGGATTTGCCATTGCCGATCTCGAGCACGGGGTCGTGGAATTCTGGCGCGTGCCTTACGACATCGAAGCGGTGCAGCGGCGTATGCGCGCGGCCCACTTGCCTGAACCGCTGGCTCAGCGGCTCGTAGTAGGCCGATAGGCTCATCCCTCACCTTGGATATTTTGCAGAAATACTATTTGCAGAGGTACGTAGCGGACTTATAATCTGCATCGTGAATTTTGCCGCCGAACTCGAAGCCAGCCTCAAGGAATTCATGGCCTGCGGTCCCGTCGAACTGCACGCGAATGATGGCCATGCCTCTTCCCTCGCCGATCTTTCCTGGGAGGTGCGCGGAAATGGCGACCGGCCTCTTCTTCATCTTTGGTCCGAGCGGTTGAACCTGACACGCAGGGTGCTGGGCATCACCGATCAATCAAAAGACCGGCTGGTGCTGAAGGTCGAACGCTTCGGGCGCGGCAAGCCGGACCGGCTGGAATTCGTTCGCCGGGAATGCGAGCGCGGGGCACGCGCATTGTCGCGCCAGGAATTTTGCGAGGAGCTTCGCCAGCTTCTGGGTGAGCAATTTCCCGACGAAAGCATCGAATCGCTGACCATCTCCGCGGACCTGGAGCATTCCCTTTCCGGAAATTATGCCCGGGGGATCCTACGGCGCGGCTCGACGCGCTATGCCGTGCTGGCCGTGCCACACGGCGAATCCTCCGACAGCGTAGACAACAGCCTGACCTTTGCTTTGCTCTGGCTGACGCGCGCGCGCCAAGCGAGCGCCGGAGCAGCAATAGCAGGCCTGCGCTTGATCCTTCCGAAGAACACGGCGCGCAGTGTGGCCCACCGCTTTGGCGCGCTGGACCCGCGCTTGGCTGTGGAACTGTACGAACACAACCCGCGGCTAAACGTTCTCGAGAGCATCAATCCGCGTAGCGCGGGAAACGTGGACACCTGGCTCGTGGCTGTTCGCGAATCGGAATCTCTCCTCAACCGGGCCAAGCCGGCGCTCGCATGGATTCTTGCTGCGGAGCCGAAATCTGTCCGCTTGCACCCGGTGGTGCAGACGAAGGAAGTGTACGTGCGCTTTCGCGGCTTGCCCTTTGCGCGCTGGGAAGACGGGCGCGTTTATTTCGGGATCAGCGACTACCGGGAAGAACTGACCGCGGCATCGCGGCCCGCTTTGCGGCAGCTCCTTCATGGGCTTGAAATCTATCGTCATCCGCTGGTCAGCGACACGCGGCACGCTCTTTACCGGGCGCAGCCGGAGCGTTGGCTAGAAAGCCTGGTGCGCGAGGACGTGACGCGCGTGGATGCCGCGCTGGATGCGCGCTTTGTGTACTCGCAGGTCTTCGCCGGCGCGGCAGGCGAGCACGGGATTCTGGATCTGCTGACGATGACGCGCGCGGGCCGCTTGGCCATCCTTGAATTGAAAGCCAGCGAGCACCTTCACCTGCCGCTGCAGGCGGCCGACTACTGGCTCCGCGTGCGAAAACACCTGGAGGGTGGCACGATCGCGCGCTACGGCTATTTCCCAGGCGTTGAGCTGCAGCAGGTTCCTCCGCTAGTGTATTTGGTTGCGCCGGCGCTGCGTTTTCATCCGTCAACCGATGAACTCTTGAAGTATCTATCACCGGATATGGAGGTAGTGCGCGTGGGCACAACGGAAAGCTGGCGGCGTGGCTTGCGTGTGGTTCTGCGTCAAAAGGCAAAAGGGTAGCGGCGGTTCACAACGGGGACTTGGCGCTTTGCAAAATGCTGGACCTTGTTTATGAAAACGCAGGGGGACGTACCACCGCACGTAGGTCGCAAATCCGAGCAAGAGCACGAGGCAACCAGGCCACCAGGACACTGCGCATCCACGTTTTGTATCTGGTGATTCGCAGTTTTTCGGGCAACACGCTCGTGCCCGCTGCCAGCAAAATATACAATCCGGCGATTTCCGTCAGGCCCCCGAGCGCCGCGTGGGTCGTCGCCAACGCATAGTAAGACTTGCCCAGCTTCGCCGGGATTTTAGGAACCACGTGCTCGGCAAAGGAAGGAATCATCGTTACCGCGATTACGGCGAGATTCAGCAGCACGATGAGGGGTTGGCACCAGGCGTGCTCCCGAAAGCGCCCTCGCCGAGCGAGCCACGCGCCCAACAACAAGCCGAGCCCCATCGTGATTTCAAGAAGCAGGACTAAATTCGCGGCGCGCGGCGCGGCCGTTTCCAGGAACGCTTGTGTCAAAGGGTTGTCGCCGCGCAGAGTACCGCTGGCCCTCTTTCTTCGTGAATGTCAGGCGGCTCTATTTCGCTGCCCGCGGAGTGCGACCACGTCACTTTGTTGGACACTGGCGCAATCCTTCGGTTATTCCAACCGCTTGTCCCACCTGTTGCTTGAGGTGTCGTTGATTGTTTGAACCCAGCTACTCGTAGCGGAGGGCTTCGACAGGGTCAAGCCGTGCGGCCTTGATGGCCGGATACATGCCGAAAAAGAGTCCTACGCTCATGGAGACGGCCACCGCCAGCACAACGGCCCACACAGGGATATAGGACGGCAGCTTGGGCAGGGTCAGGTTGATGAGCAGGCTGATGCCTCCGCCCAGCAGCACGCCAATAACGCCTCCCGATCCCGTCAGCACGATGGCTTCGGTCAGGAACTGCCAGATGACGTCGCTGCGGCGTGCCCCAATGGCTTTGCGCACGCCGATTTCGCGCGTGCGCTGGGTCACGGACATGAGCATGATATTCATCACGCCGACGCCACCAACGAGCAGACCGATGGAACTGATCACGGAAATGAGCAGAGCCACCGAAGAGGTGATTTGCCGGAACTGGTCGGCGATTTGTTGCGCGCTGGAAATGTCGAAATTGTCGGGCTTGCTGTATGGCACACTGCGGCGGCGCCGCAGCACGCCGCGAATCTCATCCTCAGCCTCCGTCATGCGCCCCTTGTAGGCTGCGGCCGCGACGACGTTCTCATCATCCGCGGGATGATGTTTTTGGTACGTACGGTAGGGGACGATTACCTCTTTGTCCGCCGCCTCGTTCTTGACGAGTTGTCCCTTGCGCGGCTCGAGCACGCCAATGACCTCGTAGCTTTGGCCTTGGATCTGAATGGGTTTTCCCAGGGGATCGCGCTCTTGGAATAGGGTCTTGCCAATGTCCGGCCCGATTAGCGCTACGTCGGCGCGGTGAATGTTTTCGGCCTCCGTGAAAAACCGCCCGCGTGCCGGCCGCGAGTTCAACACTTCTTCCGTGGACGTGAGCGCTCCGTAGTAATCCACTCCCGAGACTTCCTTGCTCAAATAGCGCGCCGTGACGGGCCCGTTCGGCTGATCGATTCGCGGGTTAATCGTGGCGGTCACGGCGCTAACCGCCGGACACAATTCCCGGATGGCATCGGCGTCCTCGAGCGTCAAGGGTTTGCGCGCGCGCTCCTCTTGAGTGAGCCGGCCGGGGTGAATTCCCAGATCGAAGCGAAAGACAAAAAGCGTGTCTCGGCCGTAGTCGGAGAGATAGGCATCCACGTCGGAATACACGCCCATCAGAATGGACACGACGGCCAGCAGCGCGGTAATGCCGATGACCACGCCTAGCACGGTCAGGAACGAGCGCATCTTGTTTTCCCGCAGGGTGGCCAGGGCCATCTGTGCGTTCTCTCCTAGGTTCATGCGCGTGGCTATCTTCAAAAGACGCTAAACCTCCTGGCGCAGCGCTTCGATCGGCTGCAAAGCCGCGGCCTTCTTTGCCGGATAGACGCCGAAGAAAATCCCTACCGCCGCGGAAATCGCTTCGGCGATAAGCACGGCCACGAAGGGCACGTTCATCGGCACGGAAGTCGCCACTTTCGTTACTTCGGCAATGGCATACGCGACGATTACACCGACGGCTCCGCCAATCGCCGCCATCACCGTCGCTTCCATCAAGAACTGCAGGAGGATGTCGCCGCGGCGCGCGCCCAGGGCCTTGCGGATGCCAATTTCCCGGGTCCGCTCGGTCACCGTGGCCAGCATCACGTTCATGATCACCACGCCGCCAATCACCAGAAATACCGAGACCACCCCGACCATGGCGGTGGCAATCACTCCCGTGAGATTCCTCCACAATTCCATCAGCGCGGCCTGATCGAAAATTCCGAAATTGTCCGGCTCGTTGGGTGGCAGGTGCCGCCGTGCCCGCATGATGGCCCGCGCTTCGTCCTGCGTGCGCTCCATCCAGTCGGTGTCGCGCGCCTGGATATTCACCCAAATAGTGTCGTTTGTGCCATACATTTTGAAGTAGGTCTGAATTGGAATGTACGCGAAGTTGTCCTGGGAGCGTCCGAACGCGGTGCCAATGGTTCGCGCAATACCCACGACCTGGAAGGGCCGTCCGTCGATCCACAACTCGTGGCCGATGGGATCTGAATTGGGGAAAAGTCTTGTGGCCAGATCGTTGCCGATCATAGTCACCAAGGCACGGCTCTGCTCGTCTCCGTCGGAGATATACCGCCCGTCACTCGGCGTCACGACGTCAATGTCCACCATGTTTGCAGTGACTCCGCGAATGCTAGTGTCACTCAGGGATTGCGTTCCCGCGCGCACGTTGGCACGTGTTCGCAGCTCCACTCCCACTCGCAGGGGCAGCTTCATATTCGCGCGCAACGCTTCGTAGTCGTCCCAGGTAACTTTTTTGTTGCGCCGGTTGGCCTTGACGTACTCTTCCACGTTGGTGACGAGCGGAAAGCGCGTCAGCAGAAAGACGTTGGAGCCGAGATTGGCTACGCGGTCGGCAATGTAGCTGTTCACTCCGGAAATCAGGGAGATCACCACGATCAGCGTGGAAACAGATAGGATGATGCCCAGCAGCATCAGGAAGGAGCGCAGCTTGTGGGCGCGCAAAGTCTCCAGCGCTACGCCCACCGGCTCGCGAAACAGGATCCTACGCTTCATTCCGACACACCCGCTTCCTTCGATTCTACACTTTTCGGCACGGTCCTGAGTTGCTAATTCTTCCAGAGAGGTTCGCGCATAATGTGGTGACAATAAATGGCTTAGTTCCATCGCGGGGCGGATTTCCACAGCACGAAACTCTAAGCGAGCGAGGACAGTTTGCAGGGCGAATGTTTTATCCGTTTCACTTACTAGGTGGCCCGTTGACGAGCGTGGGTCTAGGCAATCCCCTGCCGACTTTTCGAGACGCTGCCCTAAGACACACGATGATACAATGCCCGGCGATTCTCTGAGGGGGAGACGATGAGCAAGCTGTGGGAGCTGGCGATGATTTTCGTAGTTGCGGCAACGGTCGCGCTGCTCAGCGGAGCAGCCGCCGCGCAACAGCAGGATTTTTCCAAGGTCGAGATCAAGGTCAGCAAGGTTTCCGGCAACATCTACTTGCTGGAAGGCGCGGGCGGAAACATTGCCGCGTCAGTGGGGGAAGACGGCATCGTCATTGTGGATGACCAGTTCGCGCCGCTGGCAGAAAAAATCCAGGCGGCGCTAAAAGGTTTGGGCATCACCAACAAGCCCGTGCGCTTCGTCATCAACACGCATTATCACGGCGATCACACCGGGGGCAACGAACCCTTCGCCAACGCCGGCTCCACGGTGATCGCCCACGAAAATGTCCGCAAACGCCTAGAGACGGGCGGCTTCGCCGGCAACGGAGGCTCCATCAAGCTCGAGCAAAAGCCAGCGGCGAAGGCGGCGCTGCCCGTCATTACCTTCGAGCACGACGTCACCGTGCACCTCAACGGCGAAGATATTCGCGCGATGCACTTTCCGGCGGGCCACACCGACAGCGACTCCGTCATTTTCTTCCCTAAAAACAATGTCGTGCACATGGGCGACGACTTCGTCCGCTACGGCTTTCCGTTCATCGACGTGGCCGGCGGCGGCAGCGTGCAAGGGATGATCGAGGCGATGGAGAAAACCACGGCGCAGTTGCCGGCCGACGTGAAAGTCATTCCCGGGCACGGCGCTCTTTCCAATCTCGACGACGTGCGGGCCTACACCAAGATGCTGAAGGAAACTTCCGCGGTGGTGCAGAAAGCCCTCGACGAACACAAGACCCTGGACCAGATGAAGCAGGAAAAGGTTCTTGCGCCGTGGGAAAAGTTCTCAGGTCAGTTCATCAACACCGACGCCTTCATCGAGACACTCTACAACTCACTGACCAATCACAAAGGCGAGTTTATGAAGCACAACTGACAACAGCGGTTCTAACTTCCTGCGTCATAAGTCGTAAGTTTGACCCCAAAAAAACAAAGACAAGCGGCTAGCTAAGATGCAACAGCTTGGCTTCCGTGATGGCCGGTATCGCCCGAATAGGGCCGAGGATCGACGACGAAACCGGTCCGTCCACGCGCACGAGCGCAGCCGCTTCCGCTCCGCGCACCGCTTCGCGCCGGCCCAGCGCAAACGTGGCGATGTTTACGCCTAGATTCCCCAGCGTAGTGCCGACCTGGCCGATGACGCCGGGCTCGTCGCGGTTACGCAGGTAGAGAATCGTGCCTTCGAGTTGCGCTTCGAGGGGAATGCCTTCGATGGCCAGCACCCGCTGCGAACCGTCATGCAGCACGGTGCCCTCGGCGGTAAAGCCTGGCGCGGAACCCGACCTTTCCGGCAGCGCAGAGACTTCCAAAGTATTCGGGAAACCGTGCTCGCGCCGGCGCGTTTCTTCCTCGACGCTCAATCCGCGCGCCACAGCCACGGCCGGAGCGTTGACGATGTTCACCTTCTCATCCAGAACGGCGTTCAGCACACCCGCGAGCACGGCGCTGCGAAGCAAGTGCGTGCCTGCTTCCGCGACTTCGCCCGCGTAGCGAATGCGAATCCGCGCAGGCCGCGATGGGGCCGCCTGAGAAACCAGCGACCCGAGGCGCTCCGCCAATTCCAGATAGGGCCGCACGCGGCGGTATTGATCGGCGGAAAGCGCCGGCAAGTTCACCGCGTTGCGTATGACGCCTTCCGCCAAATAATCCCTGATCTGTACGGCTACCTGCGTGCCGACTTCTTCCTGGGCCTCCGCGGTCGAGCCGGCTACGTGCGGCGTGGCGATGACTTGCGGCAATCCGACCAGCGGAGAATTTGTCGGCGGCTCCTCGGCAAAGACGTCCACCGCTGCGCCGGCAACCTTGCCGCTCTTCAGCGCTTGGGCGAGGGCCGCTTCATCGAGCAGCTCTCCGCGCGCAGTGTTGATAAGCCGCGCGCCGTGCTTCATTTTCTGGATATTTGCCGCGCTGATCAGATTCTGCGTGGCCGGGCTTAGGGCGGTGTGCAGGGAAACAAAGTCGCTTTCCGCCAGCAGTTGCTCGAGCGGCGCCAGCTCGACCGACACTTCGCGCGCCGCCGCTTCACTGATAAAGGGATCATACGCCAGCACGCGCATGTCGAAAGCCTGAGCGCGCACTGCGACTTCGCTGCCGATTCTTCCGAGGCCAATCAAACCCAGCGTTTTTCCGCGAAGTTCCGTTCCCGCAGCGGAGGATTTTTCCCAGTGTCCTTCGTGAATGGCTTTGTCGAGCCTGGGCACGTGCCGCGCGAGAGACAGAAGCAGCGCGAAGGTATGCTCGGCCACGCTCACGGCGTTTCCGCCGGGCGTGCTCATCACCAGGACTCCGCGTTTGGTCGCTGCCTCCAGGTCGATATTGTCCACGCCCACGCCGGCACGTCCCACGGCGCGCAGCTTCGGCGCTTTGTCGAGCAACTCCGCGGTGACCTTGGTGGCGCTGCGCACGATCAAAGCGTCGGCATCGGCAATCTCGGTCGCGAGCGTTTCCTGCGTCGTCAAGACGGTCCTCCAGCCTGGCTGCTCTTTCAGCAGCTTCATGCCGCGTTCACTGATCTTGTCCGCTATGATGATTTTCATTGGCCTTTTCCACGGCGGATTCACTCGCAATGCCCGCAACTCCGGTTCCGCGAGATGGGCTTGCGAATTAGCCGTCCGCGTAAGAAATCAAAGCTACCGAGGCCCTTGCACGCTGTCAATTCTGTACGGCCGCAATGGCCGTGCCGTCAGCTGGCCCTCATCTGCCCTCAATTGCGCCTTCGCTGGTCCGTCTCTTTTGCTATATTCAAAGGCGAAGGAGCTGAGGATGAGCTTTGCGGAGAAAATGCAAAAAGACTTGGTCGAAGCCATGCGCGCAAAGGATGAATTGCGCTTGAACGTGCTGCGGGGAATCAAAGCGGCCATCAAGCTCAAAGAAGTGGAAAAAATTCGCGCGCTCGATGAAGCCGAGACCATTCAGATTCTGCAAACCCTGGTGAAGCAACGCAAGGAGTCCATCGAGCAGTTCAGCAAAGGCAACCGCCCGGAACTGGCCGCCAAGGAAACCAAGGAACTGGGGATCATCGAGTCGTACCTGCCCGCCGCCGCAGGTGAAGCGGAAATGGACGAGGCCATCCGCAAAGCGATTGCGGAAACCGCCGCGAATTCCGTCAAGCAAATGGGCGCGGTGGTGAAAGCCGCAAAGTCCGCGCTGCAAGGGAAGACCGTTGACGGCAAAATCCTCAGCGATCGCGTGCGCGATGCGCTTGCCAAGCTTGGCTAGGTCCATCTCCGTTCATGCAATCCCAAGATCATTCTTACGACGTGAACTCCCGCGCCATGGCCGTTTTGCGCATCGGCGTAGGCGTTCTGTTCCTGATCTTCGGCGAATACAAGGTTTTCGGCACACAATTCACGCTTCACGGCGGGTTTCAGTTCTGGATCCATAAATTTTTGAATGAAGGCGGAGCGTACCCCTTTATGGCGCCGGTGCTGCGCGGATTCGTCCTGACGCATGCCACAGCGATTGCCTTTCTGGTTGCTTACGGAGAGCTTGCCATCGGCATCGCGCTTATTCTGGGTGTGCTGGTGCGGCCCGCAAGTGCATGCGGGCTGATCTTTATGCTGGCACTCCTCTTTTCTTCGGATTATCCCGGCGCCGCCGCGCCCCTCTGGCAATACTTTGGCGCCAGCCTCAGCCATTCCGTCCTGGCGCTTTGCTTCGCTGCTTTCCTGCTTGGCCGTGCGGATACCGCCTGGTCGGTAAGGCTGTTTCGCAACGCCCGCAAACGCCCGCAGTGAAGGGCTTAACGCTCCTCTTATTCGGCTTCATCAGGAGGAATTCAGCGAGCCGCGGGCTTCAACACCGCGGTGTTGCGCTCATCGCTCGCGATGATGCGGTACAGCTTCTTCAAGTCTTCGGCCTTGCTGACCGGCACGCTCAGCTCCTTGACTTCAAACGTGCGCGTGTATCTTAGGGTATTTCCGGCGGCTTCCGTCTTGCTGTGATAGCTTGCAAAACTGTAGTCGGCATTCACCGGCGGCGGCAGATCATCGACTTCGTACCCCACCGGCAGCGCAATCTCAAATGTATCGGTATCCTTTTCGGGCCCTCGAAAAACCACGGGGTGCTGCCGCGGGTCCTTGGTTTCCAGCAAGTCGCTGGAAAGGATGCCCATGACGCGCGGGCGCACGGCAAGCAAAGTTCCAAGCTGCTTGGCATACGCGGGCGCGGCAAACGAGTACGTATAGCCGAAGGGCAAGTCCGTGATGTTCAGGTTCACCATCTTGGCTTGCGTGATTTGAAACATGCCGATGGAGTGCGAAATTTCCAACTCGATGCGTTTGAGCAGGTCTTTGCTGCTGTTCACCTCGAGCTGGGCATAGCGCTCGTAGGTGGCGAAATCGCCTTTGCGGATTTCGTTCACTTCGCCGCGCAAGCCGCCCTGGGCGTCGAGCGTCAGCTTGGCGGAGCGACTGATGCCGGTGGAGGCGGGGGCCAACTCAGGCATCTGAACCAGTTCGCCGCCATCCGGCGTGACCAGCAAGGCGTTGTTGGCCTGAAGTTCTCCGCGGAGCTGCCCGAGGGGGGTCTTTTCGTCGGTGGGATCGAAAATCAGCAGCGCGCCAACCTTGGGATCATTGAGAACGGCCTGGTAACGCTCGTCATGGGCCTGGTCGGGAAGTTTGATGGCCAGGATCACATGGTTGAAGAGAAACATCATGGGAGGGGTCTCGGGCCCGACGGCGCCACGGCTGGTGTTGATGACCACGTAATAGGAGTCGATGCCGGCCTGCTTGAGCATGGCGCTCATCAGGGTCGCTTTGTCTTTGCAATCTCCATAGCGATGCGCGAAAACGTCCGCCGCGGAGTGGGGCTGCCAGCCGCCAATGCCCAGCTCAATCGCGACGTAACGGATGTCGCGCTGCATAAAGGTCGCGATGGCCGCCATTTTTTGCTGAGGCGTGGTTTGGTCTTTAATGAGTTCGGCGACCTTCTGGCTGGCTTGCGGCGTCAGGTCGCGCCTGCCGTTGGCGAGCTCAGCCTGCCACTTGCCCATATCGTCCCAGGTCAGAAACCCTCGGCGCTGGCCGCCGGGGGCAAGAAACGACACGATCATTTGCGCCGCCAAACTGCGAAACGGAGGCATCCTTCCTTCCGCCCGAATGGCCGGCAGATCATTCACCACCCAAGTCCACAGATTGTTCCCCGAGGCGGAAGCGTTCGCAGCGGAGTGGTTGAGCCACGCTGCTTTGTACTCCCAGCCTGAGGGCAACTGCAGCGTGTAGCGCGCTTCTTTGACGGGAATCTCCCTTTGAATCCACCACCAGTCTTCCAGAACATAGGGCCGGCTTTGATATTCGATTTCGTAACCGACCATGTTTCCAGGTTCGGCGGCGGGAATCTGGAGAATCCGAACTCTCATGTCCGTGATCAACTCGCCGCCGGAAACGCCCAGCGACCTTTCCATGGCATCCTTATCTTTCACTTCGTAATCCTTGCCCTGCCTCGGGATGCACCAGGCGCGCATGCCGCCTACCCGAACCTCCCGGCCAACTTCAGCATAAGCCACGCCGTATTCGCGCCCTTCGGGGCGGAGGATTTTGTACGCGCGGCGCTCGATGGCTTTGGTTTTGCCGTCGGGTTG
>Ga0307479_10000573_pt1 | contig 33035 bp, 26 predicted proteins | sample atmos_gasesECM4C_FD_203743 | JGI IMG/M metagenome (GOLD analysis project Ga0307479, IMG submission 203743) | Hardwood forest soil microbial communities from Morgan-Monroe State Forest, Indiana, United States - atmos_gasesECM4C_515 | ecosystem: Environmental > Terrestrial > Soil > Temperate...
TCGCTCTTCATCGCTTTTTGCAGTTTGCCCACGTGCGCTGGAGCCACCACCGCGGTCTGTGACAGTACGTCCAGCAGGCGATTGCGATCGAGGCCTGCCTTCTCGCCGAGCGCGACGGCTTCGGCAATCGCCTGCATTCCGATTCCCAGTAAAGTGTTCACCACGAGCTTCATCGTCGCTCCCGACCCGCTCGGCCCGATATAAAAATATCTTTGGGCGACAACGCGAAAGATCGACTCGGCGGCGTCGAAGCATTCCTTGTTTCCGCCTGCGAACAGCGTTAGCAACCCATTTTCGGCGGCGGGAGTGCTCCCCGATATAGTCACGTCGAGAACTTCAACTCCGTGCTCTGAACCTTGCCTTGAGAGTTGCCGCGAGGTCTCGGGATACACCGTGCTCAGGTCGATGACATTCAAGCCGCGATGTGCGTTGGCGAACACGCCGTCAGATGCTGTGTAAATGTTCAGAACAGCTTCATCGCTCGGTAGGCACGACAATACGACGTCGCAGCTGGAGGAAAGTTCCGAAACACTCTGCGCGACGTTGCCGCCGTACTGAATTAGTCCTTCTGTCTTGCTGTGGTCCCGGTCGTACGCTGTCAGCCTGAAGCCGGATTCCAGCAACCTCCGCGCGATTGGCCGGCCCATGTAGCCGATCCCGACAAATCCAAGCCTGCTGTTTTCCTGCGTGATTGGTTTCATGACGAATCGCCCAACTTCCACGCTGGTCAAAAGCACGCGTTGTACCGTTTCGCGAAGGGAACCGAGTATTCATGCAAGATGTTGGCAGTAAGGAAGATACGGAGTTACTCAGGGAGGATTCAACTTCCAGATGGCAGAGTTGCCTGTCGAATCCCTTGGACACTGTCAGTCGGCTGGAAATGGTTGTCGTCGTATATACTCTGAGCGAATAGTGTGATCGGGATCGCCGTTTCCGCGCTGGCGGTCTTTCGGGCTGTTAGCAGTCTGAACGGCATGGTCGGCGACAAAGCCAGTAAGCTCAAATGCTTGCGAACGGAATCAGACGAAGCTAGAATCAACTTACCGTCTTTGTATCTGGCGTGCGATCTGTTTCCGTGGTGCGCTTCAGGGAAAGTGAGAGCGTCATGGAAAGTGGAAACGCGATAGTCGCTGAACAATGGAGCAGAAGTCTGTTTCCAAGAGGCGGCAATTCGTGATTAAAAGTTAGGCAACGCACCGCACCGCAGAAACTGGGATAGGTTGGAACGCAAGTTAAACGCAAGGGTTTGACGGGGGAATAACTCGTCTATGATCAAGGGCCGAGGTAGCTCAGTGGTAGAGCAGCCGATTCGTAATCGGCAGGTCGTGGGTTCAACTCCCACTCTCGGCTCCAACCTCTTACCGATGAGTTGGATAGCTTCGATTGGCCTCCTGCCTCTCGGTGCATTTCATAACATCTCGTAACAACGTGTCGGACATTTCGTTTAGCGGCCCACAAAGATTCTCGGTATTCGCATGCCGGTAGATTTTCATCGTCGTTTGCACATCCGAGTGCCCGAGAATCTCCGATACCACCTTAGTTGGCGCGCCACTCATCATCGACTGTGTAGCCATCGTATGACGGAAGGCATGCCAACCATCGAGGCGTAAACCGAGTTCACGTGATGCCGGATGAATGTATCGCTTGAGCGCATTGCCCGGGTTAATTGTCGTTCCAACACGGGAGCGAAACACCCATTGGCCTTCTCCCAGTTTCCGCATCCGAATCACAAGAGCCTCAGGTATCGGTAGGCTGCGCACCGATTTTGAGGTCTTGGTCTCGCCAGCGCGTCCTTCGTAAATACGACCGCTGATGCGCAAGACGTTGCCATCGAAATCTGACCATTTGATTCCGATAGCCTCGCTGATCCGAAGTCCGGTCACAGCTAAGAGCAGAACGAGCGTTGTATATGCTCTTCCAGATTGTTTGCCAACGCTATCGTTTGCTCCGGCTTCAGAATCGTGCGAATGGCTTAGCCTTCGAATTAAGACCAACCGGCAATGCCTAAGCGACTCATAGCGCTGCTTCTCTGTCTTAGAAGTAAAGAATTACGAATCTCATCTTGCGAATAGCGAGAGTTTGAAATCAACTATGTAGGTCAAGATGCTCATGTCATCAAAGTCGCAGGCATCCCAGGGGATCCATAGTGGAAGAGGAAATGAAGATACTCGCCCAATTGCAATTTAAGCAGCACCAACCACATGCGCGGGGCAACTCTGATTACGCCTGGCACGTCTTCTCTCGGGAATTATCCCTTCAATATTTGAGGTTAAGACCGGATTGTGACGGGAATCTGTGTCAACTAGCATCATGTGTGCACGGGCCAAATTCCCCCCTCGTCAGCAAAGTTTTGCCGAGCTGACAGACCAGCCCCAGGGAGCCCAGGCTTCAGCTGTGACAGAGCCCCAACGGGATTGGGACTCCAGTGGCGGTAGCTTCTCTTGGAGGAACAATGAGCATGCGGAATCAGCAGTGGCCGTGGTTTGCAATCATGGCTCGGACCGGCAGAGAAAAAAATGCGATCTTGACGCTGGAAAACTCCGGTTATGAGTGCTACTTGCCGGTCATCAAATTTACCCGCCAGTGGTCCGACCGTTTGAAAGAGATCGAATTGCCGCTGTTTCCCGGATACCTCTTCTGCCGGATGAACCCGCACAACCGGCTGCCCGTGTTGATGACACCAGGTGTGATCCAAATCGTTGGAGTCGGCAAGACACCCATTCCGGTTGAAGAGCAGGAGATTGCCGCCATCCAGCGCGTTGAAAAGAGTGGCGTTTCGATAATGCCCTGGCCCTATTTGCAAGTCGGCCACGTCGCTCGAATCGAAGAAGGGCCGCTACGAGGACTGACCGGAATCGTCGTCAGAATCAAGTCGGGATTGAAGCTCGTCCTGTCCGTCAATTTGCTGCAGCGCTCGATTGCAGTCGAAATTGATCGCAGCTGGATTGGCGCGGCATATCCCGCCGGATCAGCAGGGCAACAGACAGGGTATACCTCGCTTAACTTCTCGTCCCCTCGATCCCATCAACTAGAAACCGCTTAAGGACAACAGTACTCGGAATCAACTGCGCAGCCCCCCACGCAGAATTCAGTATCGCCTGACTGGACGAGAGAGAATAATGCACCTCCTTGTGTTTTTTGTTGCGCTCCTAGTATCAGCAGCCTTTACGCGCCTAGTCCGTGATTATTCCATTGCTCGCGGTTGGGTGTCTGCCGCAAGTTCGGACCGCCACGTCCATACTCTTCCCGTGCCGCGGCTGGGCGGAGTGGCGATTTATTTGACACTCTGCTGCATGGCGCTGCTGGCACATTGGCTGCCGGGCTATTTTGGTACGCGCGAATTCCCGCTCGCCGACCTTACACTAAAGATTCTTGGACCGGCAACCATCGTCTTCGTGCTCGGCCTGATCGACGATTTTTGCGGGCTGAACGCGTACGTCAAGTTCGGAGTGCAGGCCGGAGCAGCCGTACTCTTGTTTTGCAATGGTCTCGGAATCTCCCGACTGTCAATACTAGCGGGGTATCCCCACCTGGGATGGCTGGTGGGACTTCCACTGACAATTCTTTGGGTGCTGTGGATTACCAATGCTTTCAATTTGATTGATGGACTTGATGGACTGGCGGCAGGATCCGCGTTGTTCTCCACCTTGGTGACCTGTGTTGTCGCCCTACTGGGCCACAATGAAGTTGTTCTCTTTTTGACGCTTGTGCTAGCAGGCGCAATCACGGGATTTCTAAAATACAACTTCAATCCAGCCTCGATTTTCCTTGGCGACTGCGGCAGTCTGCTGATCGGGTTTCTCATCAGTGCCATCGCCATCGCCGGGTCGCATAAATCTCCAACGATGGTGGCAGTTGCGATTCCCATCGTCTCGCTGGGGCTGCCGATTTTGGACGTTGCCGTGGCGGTTATTCGGCGATTCTTGAGCTGCAAGGGTTTATTTGCCCCCGATCGTGAGCACATTCATCACAAGCTACTGGGTCGAGGCATTTCTCATCGGCAGACCGTGTTGCTGCTTTATGGGGTAAGCGCCTGCTTTGGCTTGTTCAGTCTACTCCTCCTCAATCCAGGGGGAACCGCAGTTGCAGCGGTGTTGGTGATGGTGGGGATTGGAGTTTTGATCGGTGTGAAGCAGTTGCACTATTACGAATTCCTGGAACTCGGCCGGGTCGCCAACCGTACGCTGAATCAGCGTCATGTGATCGCCAATGGCATTAGCATTCGCCGGGCCGCGGACGCTCTGGGGTCGTGCACTAGCCTGATGCAATTTTGTCGAATACTGCGGGAGTGCCTTGAACCGATTGGATTCGATGGCTTCGGTTTGTACTTGTCGTCAGGATTGCCCGCCGAGGTTGAACTGTTTCCATTCACTCGCGTCAACGGCTCCAAACTGCAATTCTTGTGGGACCGGTTGCCAAAATCGTCAGATACAAATTGGAGTTTGACTTTCAAGCTGGCGAAACGAAACGGGAAACGGTTAGGCGGATTCACGCTGTATCGAAAGAATACGGCATCTCCTCTATGGTTGGATCTCGAAGTCTTCACGACGACTGGATTCTCCATCGCTGTCGCCGCGAGTGTGGAGAAGATGCTGAGTTCTTGGCCTGCTGAGGTGCATAAACCACGGCGTCAGGCGGCCGCATTCGAAACAGCCGGCGCAGTGATGGCTTCAAGGACACGCCAGTCGGTCGCGGTTCCGAGTTCCGGCTGAGACTCAAAATCAAATTTCGTCACGACAAGAGAGGATCAGCGTAACAAATATGCAACACAGTGCAAGAACATCGTGGAACCCGCAGCGGAAGGCTGGACTCGGGTTTGCCAGCCTAGCCAAGTCAGAATTCGATTGGCGCGCGGCCAGATTGACCATGATCACGAGGGTTATCCCTGCCGGGATGGCGGTTTTCTTCTTCATCGCTAGTTCTTGCGCGCAGGTTCCTTCGTCCCCGCAATCGGATGAAATGAAGGCGAAATGTGGCGGCCAGGTTCGCTCGACATACTTGCTGGGTCCTGATGACCAACTGGAGATTTCAGGGCCTGACCTGACAGAACTCGCCAGTAAGCCGGTACGCGTTGACGGTGACGGCTACATCGAGGTGGCGCTGGGAGGACGCATCCAGGTTGCCGGGCTGACTGCGCAGCAGACCGAGCAAGAGCTCAACAAAGTCCTGAGCACCTACATCCGTCACCCGCAAGCAGTCGTAAGCGTCGCGGAGGTTCGCAGCCAGCCAGTCTCCATCCTAGGCGCAGTAAACACACCAGGTGTTCACCAGGTGCAGGGACGCAAGACATTGTTAGAGATGCTATCGCTCGCCGGTGGGATCCGACAGGACGCAGGGTACAGCGTCCGCATCACTCGACAATTGGAGTGGGGCTGCATCCCCTTGCCCGAGGCGCAACTTGACCCTTCGGGCCGGTTCAGTGTGGCCGAACTGAACTTGAAGAAAATCATGGAGGCCAAGAACCCCGAGGAGAACATTCAGATTTTCCCGCATGACGTCATCTCTGTGCCCAAGGCGGAAATGGTGTATGTCATCGGCGAGGTGAGGCGCTCCGGCGGATTCGTTCTCGGCGAACATCAGTCGATTTCCGTGCTGCAGGCGCTTTCGCTTGCCGAGGGGCTCAACAGCACTGCCGACACGCGGCATGCCAAAATCCTGCGGCTGAAGCGCGATGCCGATCAACGTGAAGAGATGGCCGTGGATGTTAAAGACGTTCTCAACGGCAAGAAACCAGACGTACCACTTCATGGCGATGACATCTTGTTTATTCCAGGCAGCACGGGCAAGAAAGCAGCCCTTCGTACGCTCGAGGCAGCCATTCAAACGGGAACAGGCTTGGCCATCTGGCGCATGCCTTGAATGCCTGTCTGAGGCACAGAAATGAAAGATCCAGAATTTCCACTCGACAAATCTAACGGACGCATGACCGAATTCCACTCGCGGGCGGACCAGCGTCCCGCGGTGTACCGGCACGTGGAATCGCCGTCGGCGGAGGCGGCCTCGGCGGGCTACGACAGTCTTCTGGACTACTGGCACATTCTGTTCCGTCACAGAAAGACATTACTAGCCTGCGCCCTGGCGGGGCTGCTGGCAGCGATCATAATCAGTCTGCTGCAGACACGGATTTACCGTGTTAGAACTTCCCTTGAGTTCCAGGGCGCGAGCTTCCTGGAAACAAAGAACTCCAGCGACTCTTCCGGGAGCTACTCGACACCTGAGTCTTACATGGAGACCCAGGTGAAGCTGCTGCAGAGCGAGTCGCTGCTGGAGCATGTAATCGAAAAACTGAAGCTCCAAGAGCAGCGTCCAACGGGATGGCGGGCGTTAACCTCGCGCGCACCGGATAGGGACGAATTGATCCGCAAGATACAGCGCAATCTGACAGTGCGGACATCCGGCAACTCGCGCGTGCTGGAGGTGCTGTACGAGTCGCCGGATCCCAAGGGGGCAGCAGACTTCGTGAATACGCTGGTCAGCGAATTTATTGAACTAAGCCAAGAGGCGAGGTGGAAATCAGCAGAGGGGACCGCCGAGTGGCTAACGAACCACCTAAACATAATGAAGGCCCAGCTGGAACAGTCAGAGGCGCAGCTTCAGGATTATGCGCGCACTTCCGGGCTGACATTTACCTCTGAGAAGGAAAACTTGGCGGAGAACCAGCTTAAAGAAATACAGGACGAGGTATCCAAGGCCCAGGCCGACCGCATCGCCAGCCAGGCGAAAGCGGAAGCGGCGAAGAGTAAGCCGCCAGATTCCTTGCCGGAAATCCTTGAAGACCCGACAATGCGCGAGTACCGCCAAAGGTTGACTGATTTGCAGCGGCAATATGCCGAACTCAGCGCGGCGCTGACCCCGGAGCACCCCAAAGTGCAGCGCGTGCAGGCGCAGATCAACGAACTAAAGTTCGAAATGATGAATGAGCGCAACAACGTGCTGCGGCGCATTAACAATGAGTACGGTGCCGCGGTCCGCCGTGAAACGCTGCTTTCCAAGGCTCACGCCGAGCAGCAGAAATTGGTGGCGGATCAATCCGAGAAGGCGATTCACTATGACACGTTGAAGCGCGACGTCGATTCCAACCGGCGGCTCTACGAAGCAATGCTCCAGAAGGTTAAGGAGGCCAGCTTGGCCAGCGCAATGCGCGACAGCAATGTGCTAGTCATTGATCGTGCCAAACCGCCGGTACTCCCGTACCGTCCAAATCTGCCGGTGAATTCTGCTATCGGTTTATTTGGCGGCGTGCTTCTGGGTTTTGGATTCGTTCTGGTCCGTGAGCGTGTTGATCGCAGGATTAGCGCTCCAGGCGACGCCCAAGTCTATTTGGATTTGCCTGAGCTAGGTGTCATACCTATGGATGAAGCCGCTATCACCTGGCAAAACGGCAAACGCCTTCAAGCACATCACCCAGCCACCCCCCCGCCCGCCGGCGCTGCCGCCAGGTCCTCGCTGGGCGACTGCCCAGAACTGGCGACCTGGAAGCGCAAGCCTTCATTGGTAGCGGAGTGCACCCGTACCACGTTGACCTCTATTCTCTTGCCTATCCAGAATGGCGATGGTCCTCAGGTAATCGTCTTCACAAGTCCATGCCCGGGCGACGGAAAGACTACAGTGGCTTGTAATCTCAGTATTGCGATGGCGGAAATCGGCCGCAAGGTGCTGCTAATTGAAGGCGATCTACGCCGCCCAAGATTGCATAAAGTTTTTGGCGCGTCGAACAGCTGGGGTTTGAGTGACTTGTTATGGACAAACGCTTCCCTTGATACCGTGCCCATCACAGAGATGGTTCGCGAGACCGAAGTCTCCGGCCTTTGGCTGCTGCCTGGGGGCAGTTGTGGAGTAACCCCGTCGAATCTTTTTTATTCTCCGCAAATGCTGAGGCTCCTGAAGCGGCTACGTGCGGAGTTTGACATGATCTTGATCGACGCCCCGCCGATGATCCATCTCGCCGATGCACGAGTGTTGGGGCGCCTCGCTGATGGCGTCATATTGGTGGTCCGCGCCGGGCAAACCACAACTGAAAGCGCGCTATTTGCCCGTCAGCGTTTCGCCGAAGACGGAACGCGCGTGCTCGGCACGGTTCTCAACAGTTGGAATCCAAAGACCACCCCAGGTTACGGCTACGGAAGTTACCGCAATTACCAGGCGCACGCCGCACAGTAAGCCAAACGAACACACGTGTGCGCGGCGCGGCATCAAACTTTGAAAAGTTCTCGGATGTTTGTCCAACACATAGCAAATCTTACTCATCACCATGCTCTTTGATTCGCCAGCCTATTTTGTTTTCCTAATCCCCGTTGTGTTGATTTATTGGCGCTTGAGTCGCCGCGAGCAGAACATTTTTCTGCTGCTCGCAAGCTACTTCTTTTATGGTTGGTGGGATTGGCGCTTCCTTGCACTTATGATCGGCAGCACTACAGTGGACTTCCTGATTGCGCAGAAAATCGCTCCCAGCCGCTTAGACGTAAACCGCAAGAAGTGGTTTATCTTCTCGCTGGTGCTGAATTTTTCCATTCTCGGAACATTCAAATATTTCAACTTCTTTGTGGACTCCTTTTCAACCGCGTTGGGCACGCTTGGGTTCCACGATATTCCTGTCGCATTAATTCGCATCCTTCTTCCGCCGGGCATTTCTTTCTATACCTTTCAGGAAGTGGCCTACATCGTGGACGTTTACAAAGGGCGGCTCGAGCCCGCGAAATCCTTTGTCGAATACGGTTTATTCGTCAGTTTGTTCCCCCATCTGATTGCGGGCCCGATTCAGAGACCGGGGCACTTGCTACCTCAAGTCCAGAAGGATCGCACTCTTGATGCAGACCGGTTTTTCGACGGAATGATGCTGATTTTTTCCGGCCTCTTGCGGAAGTGTGTGATCGCGGACAATTGCGCTCTGCTGGCGAATGCGGCATTTGGCGGCCAATTCGGACCTCCTAACCTGTGGGTTGTTCTGATCGGGACGTATGCGTTCGCCTGGCAAGTGTATGGGGATTTCAGCGGCTATAGCGACATAGCGCGCGGCAGCGCTCAATTGATGGGCTTTCATTTCATGGTTAATTTCCGGCAGCCGTATCTGGCGCACCGTCTTCAGGATTTCTGGCGGCGCTGGCACATTAGTCTGAGCACGTGGCTTCGCGACTACTTGTACATTCCTCTCGGTGGAAGTTCCGGCGGGAAATGGAAAACGTCCTTGAACCTTCTGACGACCATGGTGCTGGCGGGACTGTGGCACGGGGCAAACTGGACATTCGTTATTTTTGGCGCGATTCACGGCGTCGTCTTGGGTGTCGAGCGTTGCCTTTTCCCACCCGCATCGAAACCGGACGATGCAGTTCAGCCCGGACGCTTTGCCGCTCTTCTTTCTCTCTGGGGACAGCGAATCCTAACCTTTAACATCTTTTGCTTGAGCTTGGCGTTTTTCCGGGCCCCGTCACTCAGTGCGGCCACTCAGTTTCTCGGTGGACTGTCTAATTTCGCCTGGCGGAGCGAGTACGCATCGGCATTCCTCATGCTCAGCTTATTCTCCATACCTTTGTTCGTTGTGGATTTGCTGATGGAAGCCAGCACTAAGGAATACCCGTTTGCGAACTCCTCCTACGCGTTTCGAACAGGTCTCGCGGCTGCGGCCATTCCTGTATTAGCGTTTTTTTCAGGGAACAATCTCAATGCATTCGTTTACTTCCGATTCTAAATTTACAGCGCTGACTTACGCGAAAGCATTAGCCGTGATCTGCGCGATGCTCATCGTTGCCCTCGAGATTTCCTCCGACTACCTGCTCAAGCATCATTCCGTCACCTATGCGCGGATTTCAGGCCAATACGACGAAGCCTTGAAGATACGCCCCGCCGGGCCTGGCGAACCCGCATCCGTGCTGATGGTGGGCAATTCATTGCTTCTGCACGGAGTCCAACTCGAACGCCTGCAAGCATTGACCTCCTCCAGTATGCGCATCCATCCCATTCTGCTGGAGCAGACCGGATACTATGACTGGCTTTACACCCTGCAGCGGCTGTTCCGTCAGGGAGCAAGACCACAGGTGGTGGTCGTCGGTGTGGGTGTGAATTACTTTCTCGGGAACAGTGTGCGTCAAGATTACGCTCCGATGCTGTTTTTCGATGCTCGAGACACTCTCGCCGTGGCTTCGGACTTATATCTGGATCGCACGGCAACAAGCAATCTGTTGCTTGCGCATTCCAGCGTCTTCTGGGATACGCGAAGCGTCATTCGAACGCAGATTCTTAGCCGTGTGATTCCTCACCTTGAGGATCTTTTCTCGCTCGTAAATCCGAGGCCGGCCATTCCAAGAGGCTCTGAATTTGAAGAGATTGCGATTCCCCGTTTGCGAAAGCTGCGTGAGCTCTGTGAAACACACGGTGCCAAACTGATTCTTCTGGTCCCGCCGACTCTATCTGCGGAGGTTGCGGTCAGCGAAATGGCCGACGTAGCGCACGCGGCCGGAGTCGACGTATCGGTGCCGATAGATCCGGCGGCACTCTCGGCAAAATTTTACCAGCGGGATGGAATGCACCTCAATTCTGAGGGTGCCGTACTTTTCACATCGGCTCTAGCTAGAGATCTTCCAGAGAGGGTTATGGCTCGCGAGATGACAGAGTCCTACGCCGGACGGATACCCTCACATGCAAATGCCGCTTTACATGTTTCCTATCATGAGCACTGAAACCCAAAGCGTATTCGCCGCGCCGTCAGGCAGACGTCCCAGCTTGCGCGCGGATTTCAGCTGGATGTTTGTCGGGAATGCCATTTATGCGGGCGGCCAGTTTTTGACGCTGATGCTCTTGGCCAAGCTGGTTTCGCCGGAATTGGTGGGGCAGTACGCTTTGGGTCTCGCCATAGTGTATCCGGTGATGATGCTCACGAACCTACAACTACGTGCCATTATGACTTCGGGCGCTCGTCAGCAGGCCCATTTCGGCCATTACCTCAGCCTTCGTTTTCTGACCACTTCAGTGGGGCTCGTGATCATCTTCGTCATCACCCGAGCGCTCGGGTATTCCTGGAACCTGACGGCGGTGGTCCTCTCGGTCGGCGTAGCTTACGCCATCGAAACTATTAGCGACGTGTACTATGCGCGGCTGCAATTGCATGATCGAATGGCTGAGATCTCAAAGTCGCTGATTGCAAGGGCGCTGCTGTCCGTGCTTGGACTGGCGGTCATAACTTATGTCAGCAGAAGCGTTCTGTGTGGAATCACGGGTATTGCGCTAGCCCGCGCAATTGTGCTTTTCGGCTACGACATTTGCGGGCGCACTCACGGTCTGAAAGGGCAGTCCAAATGGTTTTCTCGCATTGAGGAACTGGCCCCGCGCTTCAATCTGCGAATGCATCGCGAATTGCTGTGGGTCAGTTTTCCTCTAGGCGTCGTGGTCCTCTTAACCACTCTGAATTCCAGCGTCCCCAGCTATTTCATCAAACAAGCACTCGGGGAACGGGACCTGGGTATTTTCACGGCGATCGGATTCGTGATTTCAGTGGGAAACATGGCAGTGGTGTCGCTCGGGCAGTCAACGTTCACCCGCTTAGCTAGGTCATACGCAGCGAGTAATCTTGTTGCCTTTGGCTCGCTCCTCGCCAAGCTCCTCGCCTTTGGAGCAGCGCTGGGAATAGGTGGAATGATTATTTCCAAAGTGGCAGGACGCGAGATTCTGACCATCGTGTTCCGGCCCGAATACGCTGAGCGCGCAGATCTTCTTCCGTGGATCATGGCGGTTGGAGGCGTCCTGTTCATGGCCCAGTTTTTGGGATTCGGGTTGACCGCTGCCGGTTATTACAACTCACAAGTCGTCCTGAATATTCTGGCTAACCTGACCCTTTTCACAGCGTGTTATTGGTTGGTTGCGAGGCAAGGACTTCTGGGCGCGACCTTAGCGATGCTGATCGCCGCGGCCGTGCAGCTTGTAGGAAGCGCACTTGTTCTAATGCGAGGTATGCGGATGACTGCCGCTGTATGTACTGGACGAGCGGAAACAGCTTAATGCTCTCGATGACAAGACAAGCCCGTATCACTGAAAAAGAAAGAACACTACCAGGGACTGGGCAGTGGGACTTCCTCGCGTCCCTTCGCCGGTGGAAGGTTCTCGCTCAGAAAGCTGCACGAGGCTTTACGTTTGGGCCTCGGGGAGTATTTTTGCCGAAAGTGCGGCGGTCGTGGGCTTCATCGAAATCAGATGACAATGGGAGTGTGGGCACTCTCGCTCGCGCAGAAGAGTCTTCTGCGCTGGGCAAACTTTCGTTCGTGTCCCTTTGTCTCCTGGTGTTCGCGATGCCGTGGGAGGACGCAATCACCATCTCTGATTTTGGTACAAGCGTACGGCTAATCGGGATGGTTACAGTGGGACTTGGAATCCTTGCAATGATAGAAAAAGGGAAGGTTAGACGTCCCGCGCCAGGCCACATTCTGATAGCCCTATTTGTCTTGATGGCGGTGCTGAGTTACCTGTGGAGTCTTTACCCCGAGGGAACCCTGGTGCAGAGTTTCTCGTACGTCCAGCTCTTCGCAATGGTATGGCTGATCTGGGAGTTGGCCCCGCGCGTGAAAGAACAAATGTGGCTGATGCGGGCTTATGTTCTTGGAACCTTCATCTCTGGGGTGGACACACTATACCTATTTTTTTCCCACCAGGAATCGGTCTATCAACGTTATGCCGGCGCCAAGTTAGATGCTAACGATTTGGGGTTGATCATGGCTTTAAGCATTCCCATGTCGTACTTTTTGCTCCTTCACAATAAAGGGTGGATGGCTTGGGTCTGCAGACTGCAGCTTGTTCTGGCGGGAACGACCATCTTACTAACGGCATCGAGAGGAGCAACGCTAGCAACTCTCGTGGCCCTATCGATTGTGCCCTTGACGCAGGCGCGTTTAACTGCCCGTCAGAGAATCGCAGTCCTCTTGACGGCGTCATTGCTCATCTGCGCTGCTCTGTTCTTCGTACCGGAAAGTTCGTGGGAGCGCTTATCCACGCTACCTAACGAATTGGAGCGCGGGACACTCACCGGAAGGACCATCATCTGGGGAGCAGGCTGGGAGATTTTCCGTACGCACCCGTTCTTCGGCATTGGAGCGAATGCGTTCCGGCCCATCGTCAGTCGTGTTTTGGCTGAACCGATTCGTCTCGGTGACCGTGATCCGGCGCCTCCCGCGCACAATACTTTCCTGTCGGTCCTCGTCGAGCAGGGTATATTTGGATTTGCGCTTTTTTGTGCCTTGCTAGTTTCCTTGACATTGTCGCTGAGGGGCATGCCCCCCTTCCCAAAGAGACTGTGGATGGTATCCCTTGCGGTTTGGGCGGTAGGAGTGTCCAGCTTGACCTGGGAGATGCGGAAACCAACGTGGTTCTTCTTCGGCCTGATTATGGCTCAGTGTGGCAGCATGGCCCAAAAGCACCTGGCGCATTCTCGTGCTCCCGGTTTTGCCGTAGTTCAACGACCACAACTCTTGCTGGCCCACGAACCAAGACCGTGAAGAAGATTAAAGTAGTCCATATCGTGCCGATGCTCAGCCCGGGTGGCGCGGAGCGGGTCGCGGTTCATATCGTGCGAGGGTTGAACTCCAGGCGCTACGAACCAGCAGTCATTTCTTTCACAGGCCGCTTGGGTTGCGACCTGGATTATTTGCTGGAAGACGCCGGCATAGAAGTCCGGTATCTGGGAAAACGACCGGGATTCGATTATCGCATGTACTACAGATTGCCACCGGTCCTGAATGAGCTTAAGCCGGACATTGTCCATACTCATCTGCACGTTTTTCGGTACGCATTACCGTTCCTGCCCCTTCGCAAGAAGGCTTCAGTCCTTCACACAGTCCACAATCTGGCTGAACGTGAGATTGAGCCCCCGCTTCGCTGGCTGCAGCGTTATGCACTCAAGCATGGAGTTGTCCCCGTTGCAGTCGCGGAAGAAGTGGCGGATAGCCTGCGACGTCTCTATGGAATTCAACGGTGCCGTGTGATCGCAAACGGCATTCCGACGGACGGATATGCAAAGCCGCAAATCCCACGCAAGGAATGGCGAGCCAGGGAAGGGTTTGGGGAAAAGGATGTTCTCTTTGTCTGTGTGGCACGCTTCTCCACACAGAAGAATCACGCGCTGCTTCTGAATGCATTCGCCCGAGGGCCTGCTTGCGATCCGAACGCCCATTTGGTCCTCGTTGGAGAGGGTATCCTGCAGAAGAGCTTGGAAACGCAAGCCAAGAGTCTTGGTATAGACCGCCAAGCCCACTTTCTCGGACTGCGAACTGAGATTCCAGACGTGTTGGGAGCAATGGATGTTTTTGTGCTGAGTTCTGACTACGAAGGCAACCCGCTCTCGGTGATGGAAGCCATGGCCGCAGGTCTGCCGATCGTGAGCACTGCTGCGGGCGGCGTTCCGAACCTCCTTGAAAATGGAAAGGAAGGTCTCATCGTGCAGCCGGGAGATGTTGATGGGTTGTCCAGCGCGATGACATTCCTCTCAGGAAATCGAGAACTCCGGCAGTTCTTGGGCGGGGCCGCCGCGCGGCGGGCCAAGGAAAAATTCGACGTGTCGAAGATGGTCCAAGCATACGAGGAACTGTACGAGAGCTTGGTGAATCAGGAGCAGGGTCTGAATACGCAAAGCACGCTTCATCAACAAGGCGTGTCGCTGCGACAAGTTTGACGAACATGATTAAGGTCATGCACATCATTACGACGCTCGGCCCAGCCGGGGCCGAAACCATGCTCTCCCGAATCGTTTCCGGGATGGATGGTGCGCGGTTTGAGAATGCAGTTGTTTCGCTTACCGGCATATTGGACCTGGCGGAACAAATGCAAGACATCGGAGTGCGCGTGCGCACACTCGGGATGAAAACAAGTTTGCCCAATCCTCTGCTGGTAATGCGGCTTGCGCAGTGGATCCGTGAGTCGAATCCAGACGTGATTCACACGTGGATGTATCACGCAAACTTGATCGGATCCCTCGCCGCGCGCTTGGCTGGTGATGTGCCAGTGGTTTGGGGCATCCATCACAGCACTTTTGACTCTCGTGTTGACAAGCGCCGCACCATGTTAGTCAATCGCGCGTGTGGCTTCCTATCGCGAAGACTTGCTGCCCGGATCGTATGTTGCTCGGAAGCTTCCTTCCGTACGCATAAGAGACTTGGCTATGCCGCCGACAAACTGGAAGTTATTCCCAACGGCTTCGATCTTGAGCAGGTGAGGCCGGACCCTGCGGCCCGCGGGTCACTACGAGGAGAGCTGGGCATCCCGGCGGATGCACTGGTGATTGGAATGGCAGCACGCTTCCATCCGCACAAGGATCATCGGAACTTCATTCAAGCAGCGGGGCAACTACATAAACGAATGCCGGCGGTCCACTTCCTTCTCTGCGGGATGGATATTACGCGGCAAAACACTCAACTGGCAGGATGGATCGACGCAGCGGGGATCCGTGAGTGCTGTCACCTCTTAGGGCATCGCAAGGATATGTCCCGGCTCTTTGCCGGGATGGATGTCGCCACAAGCTCTTCTCGCAGCGAAGCCTTTCCCATCGCGGTTGGCGAAGCAATGGCGTGCGAAACTCCCTGCGTCGTGACCGACGTGGGAGATTCCGCCTTGATAGTTGGAGAGACCGGTACGGTAGTACCGCCCGGAGATCCGCATGCCCTGGCCGAAGCTTGGCGGAAGCTTATGGAAGCCGGAGCCGCAGTGCGGTGCCGCCTAGGAATTGCTGCAAGGCGTCGCGTGCAGGAACATTTCGCACTGCCAGCGATTGTGGAACGCTATCAGTCAATTTATGCAGAGCTGGCTGCAGGAACGCTAGATCGTGCGCCTCAGCCCTGTCTTTCGCAATGTTCGCAGTAGTCTCCCCGGTCTTGTGGATGTTCACTTTCCACCTACAACGTTAGACACTCCAAAATGAATGCGAGCTCGAATCAGCCCCGTTTGGTCATCGCGGTGAATTCGGCGATCGCTCTTGGTTTCGTGCAGGGTCAACTGCAGCATTTTCAGGATAAGGGCCTTGAGGTGACAGTCCTTTGCCCGGAGCGACGCAAAGACGAATGGGAAGTGGTGCGGCCCAAAGGCGTTTCGATCATCGAAGTGCCTATGGAACGAAAGATCGCTCTATGGCGAGACCTTCGATCGCTTTTGCGGTTATGGCGTCACATGCGCCGACTTCGTCCCACGGTAACCAATGTGGGGACCCCCAAGGCCGGGTTGTTGGGAGGATTTGCGGCATGGCTGAACCGAGTTCCTTGCCGTTTCTACACGCTGCACGGTTTGCGTTTCGAGACCACCAAGGGGCTGAAGCGACGGATTCTCGTGTACGCCGAACGGCTAGCTTGCCGTTTCGCGCATCGCGTCGTATGTGTCAGCCACAGTGTACGTGAAAGAGCGATTGCCTCAGGCCTCGCCAGCGCGGAGCGAATGGTAGTCCTCGGTTCCGGCAGTTGCAATGGCGTGGATGCTTCGCGCTTTGCGCCCACGCCACAGATTGTTAGGCGTGCAGCGCAATTGCGGCACCAGTTGGGAATTCCTCTGCGGGCCCCTGTCGTGCTCTTTGTTGGCCGCCTGACCTGCGACAAAGGCATTCCGGAGTTGGTTCAGGCCTTTTCCCAACTGGTTGTTCGATTTCCAGACCTTCGGCTGCTTCTGGCGGGGTGCTTTGAGGACGGTGACCCGCTCCCCTCTGACACTCGAAGGTGTTTGGAGACACATTCGCACGTGATTCTTGCAGGGGCTGTACGGGACACTGCTCCTTACTATGCAGCTGCTGATGTTTTGGTCCTGCCAAGCCACAGGGAAGGTCTGCCGACAGTTGTTCTTGAGGCTCAGGCCGCTCGAGTGCCGGTCGTCGGGGCGTCTGCGACTGGGATCGTAGATGTCGTTGCGCATGGCCAGACCGGACTTCTTTTTCCTGTGGGCAATGTGCCAGCGCTCGTTGAGGCGATCGCAAGGCTTATTACCGACGGAGCCTTGGCCATTAAGCTTGGACTTGCAGGCCAGGAACAAGTGCAAAGCAAATACCGACAAGAACATATCTGGCAAGCGTTGCATCGAGAGTACCTGGAAGTCTTGCAGCGGAAGGAATCGCGCCGATCGTCAGTTCTTCCCCAGCTCGAAAATTGAATGCCGGGGAGAAGAACGCCCGTGAATATCGAATCCAAGTCCACGCGTCAGAACGGCCGACATGGGCGCCGGACTTTTTGGCGCTCGAACGGACTGCCGTTAGCGGCAGGAGCGCTCGTTGGTCTTATGGTCTTCATAACAGTCAGCCACTCGTCAAGTGCGCCGTTTCGTGTGTGGGTATCGCCCGGTCTAATCAGAGTGGGGCAGACCGATGCCTCCGATACGGCTTCCTCCATTACCCTGTCCGGCGCACGCGGCGAAACGGTGGATACCCAGGTCATTGTGCAAGCTCCTGCGAGGGGCCTGAGCAACGTGAATGTCAGCGCTTCAGCGCTTAGCGGTCCGAGTGGCGCAACCATCCCGGCAGCGAATATCACACTCTACCGCGAGCACTACCTCACCGTCACAGGCACCGCGAGCTTTGTCGGTGGCAGTAATCCACCTCTGGGTTCGGGCACGTATCCCGAGCCGCTGATCCCGTTTAATGATCCGGAAACCGGTTCGTCGCTGTGCGGCACGTCAGCGGTGTTGAAGGCCTGCAACGCGACCATCAGCGGGGGACAGAATCAACCCTACTGGATCGATATCTCGGTGCCCCGCGGAGTTACCAGCAGCCCGCCGGGAAAGTATACCGGCACGATCTCCGTCACTGCTGATCAAGGCACTGTGAGTGTCCCGGTCACTCTGACGGTGTGGGATTTTGAACTTCCCATGCGGCCTTCGGAGCTTTCTCTCTGGACGCTCTGGCCCCCAGCCGCTGGTAATACCATCACCACGCTGGCGCGTGCCTTGATGCGCAATAAAGTCATGGGCTGCTGTGACTTGGTGGCCAATGCATCTTCGGACGTCACAGATTTTGGCCTCAACCGTTTTGCGCTGAACCTTTCTTATATTGTTGGGATCAAGTGCGATGGTTCCTACACCACCCTTCCTGCTACGGACCAAATCAACGCAGTGGTTGCCAATTTGCCGGCAGGGCTGGAGTTGGATCTGTACGTCGCCGATGAATTGAATGGGTGTCCCAGCGCCTACAAGGCCTTGAAGACCGTGGCCACCAACGCTCATGCCGCTGACCGCAGCGTCAAGACCATCATGACCGCCAACGCGCCTGACCCGAATCTGCTCGATGGAGGCGATGGGCGCACCGCCATCGATCATTGGGTGCTCCTCGATTCCGTGCAACAGTGGCCTGCTCTGCCATTTACCGGCGGCGACCTCTGGAGCTACACCAGCTGCAACACCGGCTTCGGCAACGCACCCGAATGGATGGTTGACTACCCGCCAATCAACGAACGCATTCAGGCAGGATTTTTGAACTGGACACAGGGAGCGACAGGCATCCTTTACTACCGTGCCGACGGTTGGACCGCCGGCAACGCCATTGCCAGTTGGAACAATGTGGACACCACTGCTTGCGGCGGCGGCCTGGGACGCCCCGGTGACGGCATCTTCCTCTACCCCCCAGGTCCGATCGGGTCGACGGAGTCCGCTCCAGGGATCCGTCTGAAGGCCATTCGCGACGGCATTCAAGACTACGAATACGCGCAAATTCTAAAGGGCCTGGGGCAAAGCGCCTTTACAAACTCCGTCCTTCAGCCAATCGCCAGGAGCTGGACCTACTGGACTCACGAACCCAGCGTTTTGGAGGCCGCCCGCCAGCAATTGGGTCAACAACTCAATCAGCTGGCTCCTCGTTAGCAAGTCTTTAGGGTGTCTTTACAGTCCGACAAATAGTGCGGGCGAAGAATTTTTGCCTGTGCGAGGCAATATCATAGTTTTTCTCGCCAGGGTTGTGACAGTGAGGAAGATCTCAAATCTTTGGAGCGAAACATGACGAAATGCGACGTAGCAGTAATTGGTGCCGGCCCATACGGGCTGTCGGCGACCGCTCACTTGCGCACGATCAAAGGGCTAGACGTGCACACGTTCGGCGAACCAATGTCTTTTTGGGAACGCAATATGCCGGTTGGCATGTTGCTCCGCTCTGGTTGGGCAGCGTCGCACCTTGCCGATCCGGACCAGTCATTAACTCTGGATAGATACAAGGCTGCGACCTCCAGGCGCTTTTCCACTCCAGTACCACTGGATTGCTTTATCGACTATGGGCACTGGTTTCAGCGTCAGGTCGTCCCGGACCTCGATCAACGGAAGATTGTCCGGGTCGAGTCCAAGCCAAAGGGCTTTCGACTCATCATGGAAACGGGCGAGACGGTGACGGCAGACCGTGTAGTCGTTGCTGCGGGTATTGGTTCGTTTGCATGGCGACCGTCGCAACTTGCTGGGCTTCCGAGTTCGCTCGTGTCGCACACGTGCGAACATCGGGATCTGCGACCCTTTTCCGGAAAACGAGTGCTGGTAATCGGAAGCGGACAGAGCGCACTCGAATCCGCTGCGCTGCTGCATGAAGGCGGTGCCGAAGTCGAAATCGTAGCGCGCACGCGGCAGATTCGCTGGCTTGGTGGCACGATATCAAGGACGTTTCAACACGGTTTGGGACCGACGGTGTCAAAGCTTCTGTACGCACCTACGGATGTTGGCCCCGCGGGCATCAGCAAGATTGTGGCTCGGCCGGATTTGACCCGGCGGCTTCCCCGGTCGATTCAGGACTGGCTCCGCAAACGATCGATCCGGCCGGCTGGCGCGCGATGGCTAGTGGCGCGGCTCCAGAACGTACCTATGAGTATCGGTCGCTCTGTTGTCTCCGCTGCCGCTGCTGGCGGGCAGATAAGAGTCCGGCTGGATGACGGAAGTGACAAAACGGTGGACCATGTCCTACTAGGAACCGGATATCGAGTGGACGCTTCCAAGTACGACTTCCTTTCACCGGAGTTGGCCAAAGCCATCGATTGCTTTCAAGGCTATCCGCGGCTCAGGGAGGGACTGGAATCATCCGTGCCTGGATTGCACTTTCTTGGTGCACCGGCCATTTGGAGTTTTGGCGCGCTGATGCAATTTGTCGTCGGCACACATTACGCCTCGCGCGCTTTACTCCGCTGTGTGGCTGGGAAGGCCGAGGTCCGTCGAGCTCAAGTCGGCGAACCGCTGTCTGCTGAAGTAGCATGATGCAAACCTGAGAGCAAACCTGAGCCTCGCATTTGCTGGAGGAAAAGCGGCGGCAAACCGCAGCACTCCAAAAGGCCCTATCCATGACTGAAACAACTGGAGCACTAGTCTTAGGCGGTAACCTCAACGGCCTCACGATCGCAAGGAGTTTAGGACGCCAGGGCGTACCGGTGTGCGTAGCCACCTCACCCCATATCAAGCTGGCGAGTTTTTCTCGCTACACGCATCGGAGTTTGCCTTGGCCGAGCGGAGAATGCGAAGCACAAGTCGACTACCTATTGGACCTCGCGGCGCGCCACAAACTCGATGGATGGGTGCTGTTTCCCACCAGCGATGAATCGGCCGCTTTGCTCTCCAAATTCCATGTGGCGTTGTCATGCCGATACCGCGTGTCAACGCCTACTTGGGACATTTTGCAGTGGGCCTACGACAAGCGGCTTACGTATCGTTTGGCGGCGCAGGAAAAAGTCGACCATCCGGTGACGATATATCCCGCCAGCGAATCGGATCTCGATGCTTGTGGATTTCCGGCGATACTCAAGCCCGCGGCGCACGTCGCGGTCAATCGCTTCACGGCGGACAAAGCTTGGCCGGTGGCAAACCGTGAAGAGCTCCTTGCGCGATACCGCGAAGCCCGGGAGTTGATTCCTCCAGATTTGATTCTTCTGCAGGAGCGGATTCCCGGCGGTGGTGAGTCGCAGTTCTCGTACGCGGCGCTTTGCTGCGACGGACAGCCCATCGCCTCGCTCACTGCGCGGCGAACGCGCCAATATCCGGTCGACTTCGGCTACTCCAGTTCGTTTGTGGAAACGCTCGATGTCCCTGAGATTGTGGCTCCTTCGCGACGCCTGTTGGCTGCAATCCGGTACACGGGCCTTGTCGAAATCGAGTACAAATTCGACGCGCGAAACGGCCGCTACAAGCTTCTGGACATCAATCCGAGGCTTTGGACCTGGTCAGCCCTGGGTGGGCGCGCGGGGATTGACTTTCCGTATCTGCTGTGGCGAATGATGATGAGCAGGGAAGTGGCGGAACAAACCGGCCGCAATGGAGTGCGATGGATGCGCGTAAGCACAGACTTTCCGGCGGCGGTTCACGAAATGTTTCGCGGGCGATTGAGTCTCGGAGTCTATTTACGCTCGTTTCGTAGTCCAGTCCAATTCGCTCTGATGGCCGCCGACGATCCTTTGCCTGGACTGCTGGATCTGCCGTTGTTCGCGTACAAGAATCTTTACAAACGGTACAAAGGACTTCTGGACTGTCTGCCGCTCAAAGCTGAAGGATTGAAGTCGAAAGGTTGAGCTGCAACTCAGATTGATTCGCTACGCGAGAAAATTTGTCATACAAGACCTGTCACGCGAAATTTTCTTCGGCCAAAGTGGTGTGCACGGCACTCGACGCGAAATGACCCAACCAACCGTTGTCATAAGCCTGGATTTGGAACTCAGTTGGGGCAGTTTCGATCTGTCATTTGACGACAACGTCGTCAAGATGGCCCGCTGGACTCACGACATCGGCGTACCAAACTTGCTGACCCACCTCACTCGCAACGGCATCTCGGCAACTTGGGCGGTGGTTGGGGCGATGATGCGTCCGTCATTGCCTGACGTCTCCGTGCTGCCGGAGGTTAGGTATCCTCACTTTTCGAAGCCTTGGTTCAGCTATGTTCCCAAGGATGGCGACGAAGCGACCCATCCCGAATGGTTTGGCGCAAGCCTAGTAGATATGATCAGGCGCGCAAAGCCGGAACAGGAAATCGGCTTTCATTCCTTTTCACACGTCCCCTTTGGGTGTCCGGGGATGACGCGGGAACGCGCGATCGCTGAGTACAGTCGCTGCGTTCAGACTGCGCGGGAGTTGGGGCTCCCATCCACGTGTTTCGTTTTCCCGCGAAATATGGTTGCTTATCTCAGCGAACTGCGGAATGCAGGGTTCACCTGTTTTCGCGACGTTGATAAATTACCGGTGAGTTTTGCGAGCAACAAGCTCAGGTCCGCCGCAATGGTATTGGCTGATTTCGCCGGACTAGCACCACATATGGTCGAGCCTTCGCTGAAAGAGGGAATGGTTTCAATTCCAGGATCGCTCCTGATTCGATACGCGGCCGGCTGGCGCAAGTACATACCGGATTCGAGCCGTTTGCGGCGACTGCGGAAAGGATTGGATCGCGCGCGCCGAAGCGGAGGAGTCTTCCACGTGTGGTTTCACCCCGAGAATCTCTATGCGGAGTGGCCGCGGCTTGGAAACGTTGTCGCCCGTTTCCTCGAGGAACTTGGCGCCATGGTGCGCAACGGAGACTTGAGGTGCCTGACCATGGGGCAGCTAGCCAGCGAGTTTCAAACCCGATTGGCGGTTAGTCCGTCCACTTCTTCAGAACCCTGGAGGAGCAAGGAGATTGAGTTGTTGGCCTAACTGCAGCCGCGCGCCTTCCAGTGTGACCGGGTTTTGAGTCCAATTACTCCAACTGGTGGCAATCGGCACGAGGATGGAGTTCGCCAAGGGTACTTGCCCGAGATTTTTGAGAATCTGAGCGTATTCGTAGTCCTGAATGCCGTCGCGGATGGCCTTCAGACGGATTCCTGACGCGGACTCGGTCGAGCTGATCGGCCCTGGCGGATAAAGGAAAATGCCGTCACCCGGCCTGCCGAGGCCGCCGCCGCAAGCGGTCGTATCCACGTTGTTCCAACTGCCGATGGTGTTTCCGGCAGTCCAGCCGTCGGAGCGGTAGTAAAGAATCCCCGTAGCGCCTTGCGTCCAATTCAAGAAGCCCGCTTGGATACGCTCGTTGATCGGGGGATAGTCCACCATCCATTCTGGAGTGTTGCCGAAGCCCGCGTTGCAGCTCGTGTAGCTCCAGAGGTCGCCGCCGCCCGTAAACGGCAGAGCGGGCCATTGCTGCACGGAATCGAGCAGCACCCAGTGGTCGATAGCACCGTACAGATTAGAGTCGGTGGCGTTGATGGTCATCATGGTTTTGACACTGCGATTGGCCGCATGGGCGTTGGCAGCCATAGTTTTGATGGGTGTGTAATCGCCAGTGCAGCCATTCAATTCGTCGGCGAGGTAGAAGTCCAGTCCGAGGCCTGCCGGAAAATTCGCAGCCGCAGCGTTGATTTGGCTAGTAGAAGGAATGCTGCTGTAAGAGCCGTTGCACTGAATCCCGATGTAATAGTAGCTGTCCAGGCCGGAGCGGTTCAGCCCGAGAGTGGTCATGTCCGCGGCTGCGTTGGCAGCTACGTCGTACCAGCCCATAACTTTGTTGCGCATCAAAGCCTGGGCCAGGCTGGCTGTGGTGTTGCCGCTGGTCGGTGGCCACAGTGTCCACAAGGAAAGTTCCGATGGCTGCGCTGGCAGTCCGAAGTTCCACACGGTGAGCGTGACCGGGATGGTTGTACTGCCCTGATCCGAAGTGAGGGTGATGCTGCCAGTGTACGTGCCTGGAGGAGTGTTGGTAGCGCCGTGTGGCACGGAGATGTCGATCCAGTAGGGTTGATTCTGGCCCGCCGCAACTGTGGCATTACAAGCTTTAAGCGCCGCGGAAGTTGCACACAAAGGCGAACCTGTTTCGGGATCGTTGAAGGGAATCAACGGTTCTGGGTAGGTGCCTGAGCCCAATGGAGGATTGCTGCCACCGCCGTAGCTGGCGGTCCCCGTAACAGTGATGTAGTACTCGCGATAGAGCGTGACGCTTGATGCTGGGATAGTCGCGCCAGCCGGACCCGTCAACGCCGATGCGCTGAGATTCACGTTGGTCAAGCCACCTGCGGGGCCCTGCACAATGACCTGAGTGTCCACCGTCTCGCCGCGTGCGCCGGAGAGGCTGATGGAGGAAGTCGTGCCAGGAGCGTCAGTCTGACCCACTCTTTGTAGACCAGGCATCGCCCAAACAAAGAACGCCGGTGGAATACCACCATTCACCATGAGCGTAGCGGTGTTACTGGTCACACTACCAGCTGAATTGCTTACGACGACGGCGAACTGCGCACCGTTATCCGTGGTTGTTGTGGCTGGGGTTGCGTAGCTAGCCGAGGTTGCACCGCTGATGGGTGTCCCGTTCTTTTGCCACTGATAGCCGAGTGGGGCAGTGCCGATTGCGACCACGTTGAAGGTTGCAGTCTGACCAGCTGTCACTGTTTGGCTTGTCGGCTGCGTTGTAATCGAGGGCGCGACCGAGGCCGCATTGACCGTGAGAGTGGCCGCATTACTGGTCGCACTGCCGACCGTGTTGCTAACCAGTGCCGTGAATTGCGTCCCATTGTCTGAATTGGCGGTGACTGGCGTAGTGTATGTGGAAGAAGTAGCACCGCTGATCGCCACTCCGTTCTTCCGCCATTGATAGCTCAACGGGGCAGTGCCCGTGGCGGCCACAGTGAAAGTCGCAGTCTGGCCTGCGGTGACTGCCTGGCTGGCCGGCTGGGTGGTAATCGAAGGAGCCACCGGAGCCGCATCCACCGTGAGGGTAGCCGCGTTGCTGGTCACACTCCCGACCGTATTGCTGACCAACACGGTGAGCTGCGCCCCGTTGTCGAAGCTGGTTGTCGCGGGCGTGGTATAGCTGGACGAAGTCGCGCCCGCGATGTTCGCTCCGTTCTTCAGCCACTGGTAACTCAGCGGCGTCGTGCCCGTGGCTACTACTGAGAACGATGCTGTTTGGCCAGCCGTCACAGTTTGGCTTACCGGTTGAGTTGTGATTGAAGGGGCTACTGTCGCAGGATTTACCGTGAGGGTAGCGGCGCTGCTGGTTACTTTTCCAGCGCTGTTGCTGACCACGACCGTGAACTGTGCGCCGTTATCCGTCGTCGCTGTGGCTGGAGTCGTGTAGCTCGCTGAAGTCGCGCCGCTGATGACTGTTCCATTCTTGCTCCACTGATAGCCGAGAGGTGAGCTACCCGTCGCAGTCACTGAAAACGATGCTGTTTGGCCAGCCGTCACAGTTTGGCTTACCGGTTGAGTGGCGATTGAAGGGGCCATCGTCGCGGGATTCACAGTCAGGATAGCTGCGTTGCTGGTGGCGCTGCCAGCGGAGTTGCTGACTACAACAGTGAATTGCGCCCCATTGTCTGAACTAGTTGTGGCGGGAGTCGCATAGGTGGCTGCTGAAGCGCCACCGATCGGCGTACCGTTCTTCTGCCATTGATAGCTGAGTGGCACCGTGCCGCTCGCCGCCACCGTGAATGTAGCTGCCTGACCTGCCGTGACGGTCTGGCTTGCGGGCGGAGTTGTGATCGAAGGAGGGACAGCGACGGCATTCACTGTGAGGGTGGCGGCGATGCTGGTGACACTTCCGGCTATGTTGCTGACCAGTGCGGTGAACTGCGCGCCATTGTCAGAGATCGTCGTCGGAGGAATGGTGTAGCTCGAGGAGGTGGCCCCAGAAATAGCCGTCCCATTCTTATTCCATTGATAGTTCAACGGGGTTGTGCCCGCCGCAACAACACTAAAAGTGGCGGTTTGACCTGTGGTGACTGTTTGGCTGGCTGGCTGTGTCGTGATCGAAGGGGCTATTCGACGCCTTACATGGAGCGAGACCGGGCTGCTGGTCACGCTGCCAAGATTGTTGCTGACCAGCGCCGTGAACTGAGCCCCGTCGTCAGAGGTAGTGGTGGCAGGCGTGCTGTAACTTGGGGAAGTGGCCCCAGAAATGGCCGTGCCGTTCTTGTTCCACTGATAATTCAAAGGGGCAGAGCCCGCAGCGGCAACATTGAAGGTGGCGGTTTGACCTTCAGTAACTGTTTGGCCCGTTGGCTCCGTCGTAACGGAGGGTGCTGCCAAGATTCCGCCGTTTGTCCCGGAAACAAGCCCGGCGCACCCGGTACTCAAAATCGCAAATAGCAAAGCCAATAAAGCCAGACAATACTGACGCACCGTTCTCTCCCTCTGTTTCTTGCCCCGGCAGTTGGCTCGTTTCATGGAGCGGAGGAACAATGAGGTCGAGAGCAGCATCCGGGGTTTCCCTTAGTACGACTAGAACTACTAGGAGAGTCTGACTCGGGCGGTTGGGGGGTTCAACTGGTCAGAGGTTCAAGAATTGGTCATAGACGTTGCTTGTCTGAACGGGTAGTGCTCCTAATTCCTACACGTTCGACTGAGGCGTCGCAGACCTGCTTGGCAGCAACTGCTTGAAGCTGAAGCAGTTGCAAGGAAAGCTTCCTATTCTGGCGCCCATCTCGCCAGGAAGATGCAGAGCTGCCGCGCTAAAGCCCGCAAGAAAACTCACAAATGAGAGTTCTGATTGCTGACGGCCTTGCTTTATTTCGCCGGGGACTGAGAGAGACCCTGGCGGACGCGTTCTCCAAAGTGACCTTTGGGGAAGCAAGGACGGCTCAGGAGGCGCTTAAGCATGTGCGTCGCCAAGAGTGGGATGTAGTCATCCTCGATATCAGTATGCTCGGGAAGGGTGGGCTCGACGTCTTGGCAGACTTAAAGCGTTTGCGACCCAAATTGCCGATTCTTCTTTTCGGCATGGACGCCGAGCAATTTGCGCGACGGGTGCTAAAGGCCGGGGCGGCCGGTTACTTGAACAAAGACTGTTTGCTTGAAGAGCTGAAAGAAGCGATCAAGAAAATAGTGGGAGGCGGACGATACATAAACACAACTTTGACTGAGAAGCTGAAGGAAGATCCGAGAACGGGAGCCGATTTGCCTCTTCACGAACTCTTGTCGGACCGCGAGTTCCAAGTATTGCGGATGATCGCTTCAGGTAGGACTCTCAAAAAGATAGCCGAGGAGCTTTCTCTCAGCGTGAAGACTGTAAGCACGTATCGTGCGCGAATTCTGGAGAAGACTGGCATGAAAACAAATGCGGAACTAATTCGCTACGCTCTTCAGACTCACCTGGTGGATTAGAAATGACAAGACGCTTGGTCTAAGCCTGTAGCTTGGAAGGTTTCACGAGCGTTCCTTGAGCAGAATCGACCCTACCCGGTTTTAAGCTTTTCCATTATGAGACTTTCCAGTGTCCGCCCGATTGCGTTGAAACATGACAGGCGCTACTAAGCATAGGGACGACGCAATTTAGTTCATCCGCTGCGGATCGCTAACTTAGATCGAAGAGGGTTTCATCCAGCCGCCCAGTCAGCAACGAGAGGAAAGGTATGAGAAAGCTGAATGTTTTGCTCATTACGTGTCTTGGGTTGGTTTTCTCTTCTGCAGTGCGAGCCCAAGGAACTTCGGGTGTGAATAACGCCGAACTGAAGGGCGACTACGCATTCACGTTCAACGGCATGACCACGGGCGATGGCGTCACCTCGACTCCTTTTGCCGCTGTCGGGAGGTTTGCTGCGGATGGCGCCGGAAATCTGACGAACGGCGAACTTGACGCCAACGGGTTCGGTGCCATGGAAAAGGCGGTGGCGCAACCCTTCACTGGGACCTATTCGATCGGCACGGACAACAGGGGCGTGATGAACCTGGTCATTCCGGGCGGCGGCACGCTTGCCTTCGCCATGATGGCCAATGGCAACGCCAAATTCGTCGAGATCGATGCTGCCGGAGGGCATGGGACAGTCGGCTCTGGGACCATGGAGAAAGTAGACACCACTGCCTTCAGCACGGCCAAAATTGCGGGTGACTATGCGTTTGGCGTTGCCGGCTTTGACCAGTCGAACAATCGTACGGCGATGGCTGGCCGCTTTACCGCAAACGGAGCGGGCACGTTTACCAACGGAGCCGCCGACGTCAATCTGTCCGGTACGTTTTCCACTCTAAATGTTTTTGCAGGAAGTTACATGGTAACCGACGGGGCAACGGGACGTGGCATCTTGAATATGCCCCCCTTGGCCGGCGGTACGCCAATAAACCTGGATTTTGTCTTCTACGTGGTCAATGCCGGAAAGGTGTTTGCAATGGAGATGGATGCCCTCTCCCCCGCGACCCCGCTGTTAACTGGCGTGGTGCTGCAGCAGCAAACTCCTGCCATCGTAGGTTTCACCAACGCCTCGCTGAATGGTGGCATGGTGATGTACGGGTCCGGCGGCTCCGGCGGCACCGGGGGTCCCGGTCCCGAAGCAGGGCTGCTCACGGCCGACGGGATTGGAACGCTGCAAGTGGACTTTAACGGGGTCTGCTGGGCCGAGAGCGGCGGTAGTGGGACGTATACCGTTGCAAGCAATGGGCGAACAGCCATCAGGGCCGGGGGTGGTTATGCGGCTGCCTACCTGGTGAGCTCCAATGAGGCATTCTTCATCTTGCCGGATTCTTGTGTTTCGTTCGGGTTTGGAGAGCCACAAGCCCCGGGACCGATAACGAATAGTGCCATCGCAGGCAACTATGCCGGCTCGACGGCGATTCCGACGTACGTGAGAGACGTTATCTTTTCAGGCGAATTCACCGGGGATGGTGCCAGCCCCACGGGCAGTATCTCCGGCATTGAAGATATCGGCTCCGCGCTCGGTCCGACCTTGGGTGTCGCAGCTAATGCCACATACTCCATTTCCTCGCCCTCCGTAAACGGAAAAGGATCTTGGTATGTGAATGGGTACTTGGCAGGAATAGTCTACGTGATTTCCCCCTCGAAGTTTGTGGTGGCGTTCTTGTGGGACCCTTCCTCGTCCACCCACACCCGCTCCCTCTTGATCTTCGAGAAGTAGTTCCATCAATGCTCTCTCCCCCACTGATTCTGGAGGAGCACCCGACGCTAAGGGCGAGGGCTCCTCCAGGCGCGGTGCAGTTTCTTGGAGCGAGCCAAAAGTCGCACAGGTAGTGCACGGAGAGGCGTTCAGCCTTTTCGTGAGATTGCCAAGTCGTGGCGATTCCCGCACGATCGGGGCTCAAACTTAGCTAGCGACTTTCTCCAGCCAGTTAGCGACACTTTGTTGGAATTGTAATCCCACGCCAAAACGCCCGTCGGAGAGTCGCTGGCAATAAACCACTCGAACGAGGCTTCGCAAATCTCCCTCGAGAGATCTGATCATCAGTCGTTCATTCGGTGCCTTTGCGAGTTGGGCCAAAACGCGTATTCCCAAAGGCGATACGTTCTCGGTGGTCGTCCGCTCCGTTCCGTTCGGGTCCAGGGGGTTGGAAATCTCCACAGGGATAGCCAGCAGAGTTCGTCTCTCAAGTCGTCCAGACCACATAGGCATCTCGGGAATGGCCTTCCAAGCTAGCTTCAGTCAGATGACGCCGGGCTGGGCGGCGCAGAAAGACTGTAGAAACTTTTAAGAACGTTGGCAGTGATAACCATAAGTGCCACAAATTCTACTGAGACTGTTTAACTAGCGGACTACCTACATCTGGAGCGCCGCAAGCTTGCAAATCCGCTGCAATTCCTCGTAGGTGAAGTAGGTCTCTTCCTCGTTGCCGGCGCGTTCCACGCGACCCAATCCCGATTGCTTCGAAATGCGCCGGAATTTCGCTTCCGATATGCCGAGAAGGAAGGAGGCTCTTGCCTGCGTAACGTATTTCGGGACTTGATTGTTCTTGACCTCCTCCTGTGGCGCGACGATGACCATGGCAGCTTCTTCGACAGGCGCTATCGTCGTCTTGTAAATATCGGTGTTAGACGCTCTGTCCATGTATATGAACCACCACCAACATGAGTTCGGCCCGCTCCTCGCCTTGCAACATAGCCGGTTGCCAAATGATTTCAATCCGGTGAATCACCCATTTCGACTGAGTGAAATGACCGAGAATGATATGGGAACCCTTCCAGGGGCGCGGTCTGCCACCAGCAACTGCACATGGACTTCGGCTTCATGACTTTGTTCGACTGCGTATAGACGTTACCGTCCTTATTCAGGCGCCGTAGAGCTTTCCACAAGCGGTAGCAGAGACAACGCTGCTGCTTTTCTTGCTGGTAATCAGAATAGAAGTCTGTGAGAAAGCGTGGCGGCACGGCAACCCGCACAGCGTTCAAGACTGCGGCGAGGTCGATGATTTCCTGCGCGATGGCTCCTCCGATTGGTGGAAGGTAACCGAACGCGGCAGCGAACATTCCTAGAATACTCAATGCCATCCCCCCGACGGCGGATTGGAGAGCGATGCGGCGCATACGCCGCGCGATATGAATCAGCTCGTCCACTCGACCCAGAGAAGTCTCGAGGATAACTGCATCGGCTGCCTCGGATGTAATGTCGCTTTGCACTCCAAAGGCCACGCCGACCGTTGCTGTCTGCAAAGTCCCTGTTCTGCATCCCGTCGAGCAATACCTCCAGAGTGTTCATGGCCGGGCGGTCCTCGCGGGCAAAGATGCCGCAACGTGCTCGGACTGCCACGGCAGTCACGGGATTTTACCTGCTCGCGACACTCGCTCGCGAGTAAGCCACTGGAATGTGGCGGAGACTTGCGGAGCCTGCCACAAGGAAACCGCCAAAACCTTTCTCGAGAGCGTCCACGGCCAGGCCATCAAATCCGGCGTGCGGGACGCCCCGGATTGCACCGATTGCCACGGCGAGCATCTGATTCTCGAGCCGGCCAATCCCGCCTCCCCTGTCAACGCCGCGCACGTGTCCGTGGATACCTGCGGGCGGTGTCACGGTGACGCGCGGCTCGCGCGTCGCTATGACCTTCCTGCCGACCGTGTTCCCTCCTACGCCGAAAGTTTCCACGGCTTGGCCAAACGCGAAGGTTCGTTGACCGCCGCGAACTGCGCTTCTTGCCATGGCATTCACAACATTTTTCGTTCGAATGATCGGCGCTCGACGGTGAACGCCGCAAATCTGGCGAAAACTTGCGGTCAGTGCCATTCCGGCGTGAACGAAAAATTCGCAATTGGCCCCATCCACGTCCAGACCGCTACCGGGCCCGCTCACCCCGTGGTGCGGTGGATTCGTGGAATCTACTGGGTGCTCATCCCGCTCACGCTGGGCTTCATGGCGCTTCACAATTTGCTCGATCTGTTTGCGAAAGCCAGGCGGCGCGCCGCACAGGTGGATTCTGGCCAGCAGGTCGTACGCATGAATCTGTGGTTCCGCATCGCGCACTGGGGCGTGATGCTTAGTTTCCCCACTCTGGTCTTCACGGGATTTGCGCTGAAGTATCCGGACAGTTGGTGGTCCGCTCCGTTCTTGCTTTGGGGAAAACACGAGCGTTCCGCGGCCAGTTGCATCGCGCCGCCGCCCTAGCTCTCGTCGCGGCGACTTTGTACCACTTCGGGCACTTGGCCGTGAACAAGCGCGATCGCATATTTCTGCAGGCGATGCTCCCGAAGTGGAAGGACGTGACGGATTTAATCGGCGTGCTGGCTTACAACCTGGGCGCGCGCAAAGAAGAACCGCGATTCGCAAAGTTTAATTACGCTGAGAAACTGGAATACTGGGCGTTCCTGCGGGGCACAGCCGTGATGGCCCTTTCTGGATTTCTCCTGTGGTTCAATAGTTTTGCGTTGCGACATTTTCCTAAGTGGATTACCGATGCCGCCACGGCCGTGCATTGGTACGAAGCGCTACTCGCAACGTTTTCCATTTTGCTCTGGCACTCTTATATGGTGATTTTTGATCCCCTCGTTTACCCTATGGATCTTGCCTGGCTGAACGGCAAGGCCTCCGCGGACCATTACCGGCAGACGCGACCTGCATACCTGAGAGCGCTGCAACAAGCAAACGCCGTGGACTCTAGCCCCAGCGAACCGCCCGCCGAGAAAGGTCCGGAGGATCCCCGGAACGCTCCGTAGGTCGGAATGGCAGGGATCACCAAGCCATCCATCTTCGCTACGACACCTAAGGGCTCCATCCCGTGGGGCGCAGAAGAACTTATGACACGAGAACTTTTTCCTGCGTTGCTTCTTTCGCCTCTTTGCTTCCAGCAGGAGTGAGGTCCTGCAAGCCAAATCCAATGCCGATTTTCTTGAGGAAAGCAGTCGGGGGATCGCCGCCGGCAAAGACCCAAACGTAGTCGTTTGGAATTCGCTGGGACGAACCGTTCACGTCAAGCGCGACCGCGTCCGGCGTTATTTCCACGACGTTGGAATTGAAGATGACCTTGACTTTGCCCTTGCGTACGGATTCCTGGATCCGTTGAGCGTTGCGTTCCTTGATCCGCGTGAATGCATCTTTCCGATAGGAAAGTGTCACCTGATTGCCAACTTGGTGGCCCAGGCCCATGGCTGCTTCGATGGCGCTGTCGCCGCCACCGACGACAAGAATTCGCTTATTGACATAATGATCCGCTTCAATCAAGCGGTACATGACCTTGGGAAGTTCCTCGCCCTTAGCACCGAGTTTTCGCGGGCTTCCGCCCTTGCCGATTGCCAGAATCACGCTACGGGCGCGATAGGAGCCAGTTGGGGTCGTAACCGTGAAAATCCCATCCTGCGCTTTCTGGATGTGCTCGACTTTTTCGCCCTTTTTATATTTGAAATCGACGCGCTGCAGCACTTGACTCCAAAAGGCAAGAAGCTCTTCCTTGGAGAGTTCGGTTTTCTTGAATTTTCCATACATCGGAAATTCCACGGGGCTGGTCAGGACAAGTTTCTGGCGGGGATATTTTGCGACCGTGCCGCCCATCTCGCCTTCATCAAGAGTCACGTAATTCAGTTTTTTCTCGATGGCGCGAAGAGAGGCGCTGATCCCGGCGGGACCGGCGCCAACGATGAGCACATCGTAAGTGTCCGATGCGCGCCTGGGCCCGCCGGCAGCGGCCATTCGATTACCAATGATGTCAACGCACCTTCGCCCCTGGTTGATGGCGTTCTTAATCAAGGCGAGGCCGCCCAGTTCTCCGGCGATGAAAAGATTTTTGATCGACGTTTCGTATTCCGGACTGAGGAAGGGCATGTCCGCGCCCATGCTAGGGCTGGTCATGACCATGGTGATTGCCCCGACCGGGCAGACCTCCGCGCAGAGGCTGTGGCCGATGCACTTGTGGCCGTTGACGATGACGGCTTTGCCGCCGAGCATGGCGAGGACGTCGCCCTCCGGGCAGACCATGGTACAGGCGGC
>Ga0307479_10000574_pt1 | contig 33017 bp, 28 predicted proteins | sample atmos_gasesECM4C_FD_203743 | JGI IMG/M metagenome (GOLD analysis project Ga0307479, IMG submission 203743) | Hardwood forest soil microbial communities from Morgan-Monroe State Forest, Indiana, United States - atmos_gasesECM4C_515 | ecosystem: Environmental > Terrestrial > Soil > Temperate...
ATCCAACCCATCGTTGTCAAAATCTCCCACGGCAAGACCGTTGTTTCCATAAATGTCGATGCCGCTTGCTCCATCCAGAACGGTGCGCCAATAATCAACTCCGTGAAGCAACTGATCCTTGTAGGAGTCCGTTTGGCCGAGAGCTTGGGAAGTTACGTCCAAGAAGACCGGCTCGCGCGCCCTGCTAAGAGTTTCCTCCGTCGCCTCCCAACGAAGGACTCGCCATGCGTTGGCCTCATCGCGCGTCCACTGAGTCCGCCAATATCCGATGCGCTCCTCGCGCCCATTGTCTGTCCGCGCGCCGACAAAGTCATATCTGATGTCCATGCGGACTGTAAGCGGAGAACTTGCCGTTTCCGCAATCCCGACGATTTCGAATTCAGCAGTCTCCACCCGCGACATCGGCGCCAGATAGCTCGTGATATCCTGTAGAAATCGCTCGCGACCCACTACGGTATTGTTCGAAAACCGTCTTCGAATGATGTCGATGCCATTCCCCGAACGCAGTGTCGTTTCCTGAGCGGGTACGAGCGAGGTGGCTTCCATCGAAGCGTCGAGGAATTTCGCCACAACGGCGAGAGCGGGCGGCGCTGCCTTAAGGCCTTGGCTCCATTCGTTGAGGCGCCGCATGACTTCAAAAGCGTGCTTTTCCGTGACGTATTCATCGGCGCCGGGAACGACCCGGCTCAGAACATCATCAAGAGGAGACTTCGCGGGATAGTGAGGAGTCAGACGAAAATCAGCGAAAGGAAAATCGGCGGTGCGATCTCCGGAGTTCCCGGGCAATATCGACGGGAAGGGAGACGCCTGGATCGGAGCAGGAAGAAAAAGCAGAGGCGCCCACCGCATTCTTCTCAGGAAGCTTCGTCGTGAATAAATGTAATCTTCGTCTTTGCGACGCGCCATTCTTAGGTTTCCAGGTAGCGATGCTTCCACTTTCGCATGCTAGCACTCAGGTGAGACTGGTCCAAACGCTAAGGAATAAATGTAGGGGCGCCCGCCGTGGCGGGCGTCCCTCTTCCTTTCTCCGGCTCCTAACTTCGCGCAGGAGCCCCACCCAAATCCCGCATCACTTGCTATAATGTCTCTCAGCGCCCGTAGCTCAGCTGGATAGAGCATCTGGCTTCGAACCAGAGGGTCGGGAGTTCGAGTCTCTCCGGGCGCGCACTCTTCCCTGTTCGAATTCAATCGTATGGGAAATTTACGCGCGAATCCGCCTGACTATCTCTGTCCAGGAATCTTGCGGCGAATATCCGGCCAGAACTCCCTGAAGAGATTATTGAGGCTGGCAGCTTCCAACTGTGTCACCCAGTTTATCGCCGTATTGTGCCAGGTACGCTCCTGTGGTGGGTAATAAAAGTTGGCTAACCCCGCTTCCATTCCATTCCCCAGAATCTCAGAGTAGTTAAAGCTCCTGCCTCCCGAATCGGTCTTGGTAACGAAGACGCGGGATAACGCGTACCTTGCCCGGTGGAAAAAACCTCCATAGCCAAGGGTATAGTACCGCGGGTCTTCGCGCGTCACCGCTGGAACAAGTGCTTCCGTGAAAAAAGATCCAGACGCTTGATCCGCAAACGCCCGCCAATAATAGCGGCCATACCCAGCGGCTCCGTTGTGAAACTCCGGATACGACCTCAAAGCCATGCTTTGGCCAGCCTGCAGTCCCGCCCAAATGAACGACGAATAATCTCCGCTGTCCTTCGACGCAAGCATGAATTTCTCACGCACCGTTAGCCGCGGAACCTCTGTGTGGGCGCTCACGGCCGAAAAATTTGGAATGATCCAAAACATGCGTTTGGTCTGCTTGCCTTCGGAATTAACTTTCTTGGCGTCGATTGGGGTTGGGTCCGGCGGCGGAGTAAGCGCCGCGGTCTCGAGCTTTGAATGGGTAACGGCGCCCGCTTGCGTCGCGGAATCTCCGGTGCTTCCCGATTGCTGCGGCTGCTGCGCGAGCACTGGTCCGCTCTTCTTGTCTGGAACTGCCGTCTGGGGCCAGACGAGCGTCGGAGACAGAAGAAGAAATAGAATCACGGCGGTGCTTCTCATTGTAGGCATGTCGTATTCCAGTCGAACCCGTGTAGGCGGAAGGAGTACATCGGGGGTACACCTATGCTGCTCTCAAGCCCGCGGCAATACTGTCCTGTACGGCACAGGTCATTGATGCAGGCGGAGGAAGCCAAAGCCGTGGATTTTGTCTTCGATTTGCTAAGACCGGGTAGATACTCATCGATCCCCTGAATCACCAGCAGCCAAACGACCTAATAGACGGCTACCAGCGCAAAAATTGCCGCAATCCAGGTATCCCTATCAAAGCCTGCAGCGCGAGCGCATTGAGCCGACGCGATCTCGATCAGGTGAAGGTATGAATTCTCGCGGTCCGTTCATCAAGCCTGTAAAAAACGATTTCGGCGCAAATAAACAACGAAACTGTATACAAGAGAACAGACGCGCGTCTTGACAAAGTTTAGGATTCAGCTCGCACGGTTAGATTCGCCATATCCATCCCAGCCCATCTGAATCGGAAGCGCAGGGGCAGATGAATTCTCTTTATCGGTTTTTGTATATTCTGTTTCTTCCTCGATTGCCAAGGTTCGGGCCCGAGGACGTGGCTGGTACCGCGGAGTACTACAATCGCCTGGCTCGGCATCAGGAGGCCACTATCAAATCTCCGGCCCTGTGGATAGGACGCACTTCGACGCAGTTGGCGCTGCGCATTCAGCCGTTCAAGACTGCGAGGAACATACCTCAAAAGATTCTTCATCGTGCCGCGTAACTGGAGTCTTGCCGGGAAACCTGCTGGGAAATTTGCAAAAGCATTCTTGGGGGTGAGCGATGAAGCGATATTTTGTAATTGTAGTGTGCCTCTCGGTTGCCGCGAGTGCGATTTACGCCGCAACTAAAGAGCAAAAACGCCTCGAAAATTGCGGCGTTGTCCTGCAGGAAGTCTTGAACATCCCGGACAACCTGCCCACCCAGGTTTTGGCAAAAGCCGAGTGTGTCATCGTGTTCCCCTCCGTATTGAAGCTGGCCTTCGGAATGGGCAAGGACTACGGCCGCGGAGCGATGGTTTGCCGCACTGGCAAGGAATTCAATGGGCCTTGGGGTGCTCCCGCGATGTACGCTCTCGAAGGCGATAGCATCGGCATGCAACTCGGTGGCGAATCCACGGATCTGATTCTTCTGGTCATGAACCAGAGAGGTGCGGCTTCCATTCTCAGTAGCAAGATCAAACTCGGTGGCGACGCATCCGCCGCTGCAGGTCCCAAGGGGCGCGATGCTTCCGCAAACACCGATCTCTGGATGCGCGCGGAGATCCTCAGCTATTCACGTTCTCGCGGACTTTTTGCCGGCATTTCCCTCGAGGGTTCCACCCTGCGCCCGGACAACAAAGCAAACGCCCGGATTTACGGCCGCAAAATTACAGCCAGGGCAATCTTGCTGGGCAACAAAGTTGCCATTCCCGCAACTGGCCGCCTTCTCGTTCGCGTGTTGCAGGCCAATGCGCCGCGGAATGAATCGAAGCAGGTTGCCTCAAGATAGCCGATGTTTCGGGCTTCCTCTTGCTCTCGCGGAACCAATGCTTGATACGGTTCAAATTCATCTTCAAAATAGGGTATGGTCAGGGGCGAAGCCAAAGACAGTCGTGAGAGATTCGCGTTCACGGGGCGCCGTACCCTTGTCGAAAAACGGAGTTGCGCTTTTCGCTCGGGGCTGGTATTACAAGGGTCGCCGCACGACGGAATCGCGTTCTGCGTAATACATCTTTTTCCAGGCCGGACAACGAATTGGGAATAAAAAAAACCGCTATTCATTATTGTTCTGCATGAACGGCAAAACAGGAGTCCCAACAACATGAGTAATTTGGCAGCCTCGCGTACCTTGGCGGCCCTTCTATCCTGCGGATTACTGGCCGCCAGTGTTCCTTCGCGCGCCGACGAAGGCATGTGGACCTTTGACAATCTCCCCGCCAAACAGCTCCAGGAGAAGTATCACTTCACGCCAACGCAGGAATGGCTCGACCATGTGCGGCTCTCCTGCGTGCGCTTCAATGACGGCGGCTCCGGATCATTCGTAAGCCCCCACGGCCTGGTCCTGACCAACCATCACATAGCATTCGGACAGTTACAGAAAAACTCCTCGGCGGAACACGACTACATTAAGGATGGATTTTATGCGGCCACACGTGATCAAGAGATGAAATCGCCTGATCTGGAAGTAAATGTGCTTGTCTCCACGGAAAATGTGACCGAGCGCGTGCGCTCAGCGCTGAAGAATGCGAAAACCGATCAAGAGGAGTTTGCCGCGCGCAAGGCGGTTCTTGCGGACATCGAACGCGGGAGCACGGAGAAGACCGGCCTGCGCTCCGATATCGTGACGCTCTATCAAGGCGGCGAATACTGGCTCTACGGCTACAAGAAGTACACCGACGTGCGCATCGTGTTCGCCCCGGAACAGCAGATTGCCTTTTTCGGGGGCGATCCGGACAACTTTACCTACCCGCGCTACGATTTGGATTTTGCCCTATTTCGCATTTACGAAAATGGAAAGCCCCTCGAAAACAAGGATTATCTGAAGTGGAATGCCATGGGCGCGAGCGAGAACGAATTGGTTTTTGTCGCTGGGCACCCGGGTTCGACGCAGCGCCTGGACACTATTGCCCAGCTCGAATTTGAGCGCGACTATCGCGAGCCCAATCTGATCAAGCGTTTCAAGCATCGCATTGCCGCCCTGAAAGCCTACGCGGCCCTTGGCGAAGAGCAGGCTCGCCAATCCGCCTCGAACATCTTTGGCCTCGAGAACGGGTTGAAAGCCTTCGAGGGACGTTACAAGGGCCTTCTCGATAAGAATGTCATGGACAAGAAAAAGAGGGATGAAGAAGAGTTCAAATCCAAGGTGATGAGCAATTCCGAGTGGAAACAGGCGTATGGGGGAGCCTGGGACGCCATCGCGGAGGCCACTAGAAAAGATTCTGTCCGGATCAAGCAATCCCTCTTTCAAAGTACGAATTCGCAGCTTTCGAGCATCGGCGTCAGAATCGTGGAATACGTCGCGGAGATCAAGAAGCCCGATGGGGAACGGCTCGATGGCTTCCACGATTCACAGCTCGATTCCACGCGATTCGACTTGTTCTCTCCCGCTCCGATCTATCCTGCGTTCGAAATCGCGCGTATGACCGCTTCTTTGGAACAGGCCTTGCAGGAACTGGGGCCGGATAATCCGTTTGTGAAAATTGTTCTCAACGGACGCTCTCCGAAGGAGGCCGCCACGGAAATTGTGAACGGCACGAAACTTGTTGACCCGGAAGTGCGCAAAAAACTGGTGCAGGGCGGTGAATCGGCGGTGGCCGCGTCCACCGATCCAATGATCGTGTTGCAGCGGAATCTGGATCCGATCCGCCGCGAAAACATTAAATGGTCGGAGGTGAACGTGGATGGCCCGCTGCAACAGGCCGGCGAAAAGCTCGGCATGGCGCGCTTCGCGGTCTATGGGAAAAACACTTACCCCGACGCCACATTTACCCTGCGCCTTTCCTACGGCCAGGTGAAGGGCTATCCCATGAACGGAACGAAGGCGCCCTACAAGACCACTCTCTATGGGTTGTACGACCGCGCGCAGAGTTTTGACTCTAAGGGGCCGTTTGTCCTTCCGGCGCGCTACACTGCGGGACGCGACAAACTGGATTTGTCGACGCCCGTTGACTTCGTCTCCACCAATGACATCATCGGCGGGAATTCAGGTTCCCCGGTAATCAATCGCAATGCGGAAATCGTGGGTCTCATCTTCGACGGCAACATCGAATCGCTGGTGGGAGATTTTGTTTACAGCGATGAAGCGAATCGCTCCGTCTCCGTGCATACCGGCGTGATCACCGAAGCCTTGCGCAAGCTCTACAACGCGCAACGTCTTGCCGATGAACTAAGTGGCATCAGTTCCACCCGATAACTAGCTGAATGCCACTCCGCTGCTTGTAGCGCAGGGCCTCGATCGGATCAGCCTGTGCCCCCCGGGCGGGCCGGGATGCTGCCGGCAAAAAAGCTCGCTGCACGGGAACGGAATGCCGCCAAACTGAATTTCCTGCTGCGGCTTACAGAATTACGTTCCTTCAAGAACGGCGCTTCCTACTCGAATTGCTTTCTGAACTGAGTGAATTGTTGCCTCAAATCGGCGATCTCCTTCTGAAAGTCTGCCACGTCATGGCGAAGTGCGGCGACCTCCTTCTCCAGTTGCACGATCCGTTCCCCGCCGGCGGATGCGGGAGCGAGCTGCGGCTCCGGTGCCGGCTTTGTTTCCAGCTCCTCGACGTCGCCAGAGAGAAGGTGTGCGTAGCGGGACTCCTTGGTGCCGGGCTGGCGAGGAAGAACTTTGACGAGCGGGGGCTCGCGCTTCATCAGGTGCTGCAGGCTGGATTGCACGGCGCTCAGGTCGTCGAAAGGATGCATGCGCTCGGCGCGGGTGCGAAGCTCGCCGGGAGTTTGAGGGCCGCGCAGCAGCAGAACACAGAGGATGGCGATCTCGTGACGATAAAAGTTGAAGGCTTCCTGGAGACGGTGCTCGTACTTGGTCACGCGACTGTCCGAGGCGCTGACGGAGCGGACAAGGGATTGTCCGTCCATTGAATGCAAGGCGTGGCGGACGGCGGCTTCGTCGAGATTCATGACCGGATCGCGGTTCGATTTTTGATTGCAGGCGTTGACGAGGGCATTCAGGGAGAGCGGATAGTATTCGGGAGTGGTGATTTCTTTTTCGATGAGGGAGCCGACGACCCGGCATTCGACCTCGTTCAAGAGTATGTTCACGGAATGAGATGATACAACGAATGGTGATCCCGAGAAGCTCGGGGCAGGCTGGAGATTCGTGACTGGTGACTGGAAGAAGCAGCAAGAGCACTGCCAAGCGAAGGGATTTGAAGGGACGCGGTTCTCCGCCGTGTGAAGCCTGTCAAGCACCGACAGCCAGGCGATGTCCGTCACTTTTCGACGGAAAATTTATAATTGGTGATGGTGTGGTAGCGCTCGCCGGGCTTGAGGACGACGGAGGGGAATTTGGGCTGATTGGGGGAATCGGGAAAGTGCTGGGTTTCCAGGCAGAACGCGGTGCGCCGCGTGTAAGCGATGCCGCCCTTCCCTTTTGCCGTGCCGTCGAGAAAATTGCCGGTGTAAAACTGGACGCCGGGCTCGGTGGTCCATACTTCCAGGACGCGGCCGGAGGCAGGCTCGACGACGCGGGCGGCAAGGTATTCTCCGTGGTCCATCGGCATGCGCAGGACAAAGTTGTGGTCGTAGCCGCCGCCGAGTTTTAACTGCGCTTCGTCCTGATCGATGCGCGCGCCGATGGCGGTGGCTTTGCGAAAGTCAAACGGCGTGTCCATGACGTCGCGGAGTTCGCCGGTGGGAATCAAGCCGGCATCGACGGGAGTGAACTGGTCGGCCTGAATCGTAAGCAGGTGGCCAAGAATATCGCCGGAGCCCTGGCCGGCGAGATTGAAATAAGAGTGGTTGGTGAGATTGACGACGGTTTTCTTGTCGGTGGTGGCGGAATACTCGATTTGCAAGGCGTTTGCGTCCGTCCATGTGTAGATCACGGTAACTTTCAAATTTCCGGGGAAACCTTCCTCGCCGTCCTTGCTGAGGTAGGAAAGTTCGAGGGACTGGCCGTCCTTGGCGGGGAGCATTTTGGCGGTCCACAGCGCCTTGTTAAAACCCTTGATGCCGCCGTGGAGGCTGTTGTCATGGTTGTTCTTGGCGAGCGTGTAGGTCTTGCCGTCGAGGACGAATTGCGCGTGGGCGATGCGGTTTCCGTAGCGGCCAACGAGGGCGCCGAAGTAGCTTTTGTCGTTGACGTAGCCATCGGCGTTGTCGTAACCGAGGACGACATCGGCGAGCTTGCCGTTGCGGTCCGGCACTTTGAGGGAGACGACCGCTCCGCCATAGTTGGTGATGGAGGCTTCTGCGCCGCTCTTACTGGCGAGAACATACAGATCGACTGCCTGGCCATCGGGAGTTTTGCCGAAGGATTTCTTGGTGGCGGTACCGGGCTGAGGTTTTGCGCCAATGGGCGCCAGAGTGGTCATAAGCAACGCTCCCAAAAAGATAGTTAACATCATCATTCGTTTCATGCGAATCCCCCCGCCCGCAAGTCTTACGAATGGCACCATGACAAAGCTGGAATAAGTTTACTTGGTGAGGCGCGCTTTCGCTCGCAAAACTTTTTCAGCCGCCGGATGGTGCAGAGCATGGCCATGACATCCATCGATGGATCAATGGGCTGCATCAGCGCGCGCCGATTCTGACAATTGGATCAAGCCGGGGAGCAGACTTCCGAATTCGGGGCTTTGCGGTCGGCCGAAGGCGAAATAGATTTTGCTGTAGAAGGCGTGGAGCTTGTCGTAGACGTATTTGGCAGCGGCGCCGGGTTGAAAAATTTTATATTGCGGGCAGATTTTGTCCTGCGCTTCCTCGACGGTCTTGAAAACGCCAGCGGCGAGAAAAGCAAAAATGGCGGAGCCGAGGCTGACGACGTTGCCCGCGGGAACGAGCACGGGCCTGCCCAGCACATTGGCATAGACCTGATTGAGAACATTGTTTTTCTGAGGAATGCCGCCGGCGTTGATGACCCGGCGAACGATCACGCCGTGCTCTGCCATGCGGTCGAGGATGACGCGGGTATGCAGCGCGGTGCCCTCGATGGCGGCGAACAATTCGTCCTGCGCGGTGGTCTGGAGATTCCAGCCGAAGGTGATGCCGCGCAGATTTGGATTGACGAGCACGGTGCGATCGCCATTGTCCCAGGTGACGCGGAGCAGGCCGGTTTGCCCGGCGCGATAGTTTTCGAGTCCACGGGAAAGAGTTTGCGGATCGGTTGCGGCGCGGGTGGCGATGGATTGAAAAATATCGCCGACGGCGGAAAGGCCGGCTTCAATGCCTGTTCGCTGGGGGTGCACGCTTCCTTGAACTACGCCGCAAACACCGGGAACCAAACACACGGACGGAGTGATGCCGATGATGCAGGTGGAGGTTCCAATAACGTTGACGATGTCTTCGCCGCGACAGCCGGCGCCGATGGCATCCCAATGGGCATCGAAGGCGCCGACAGGAATGGGGATACCAGCTTTCAAGCCTAGTTCTTGCGCCCAATGGGGCGACAGCCGGCCGGCGAGATGATCGGAGGCGGCGTATTCACCGTCGATTTTTTGGCGAACGCCTGCCAGAAGCGGATCCACCTTGACGAGAAAATCTTCTGGCGGGAGCCCGCCGAGCGAGGCGTTCCACAGCCACTTGTGGCCCATGGCGCAGACGCTGCGCTTCACCTGCCTGGCATCGGTGATGCCGCAGAGAGTGGCGGCGACCATATCGCAGTGCTCGAAGGCGGAAACGAATTCGGAGCGCTTCGCGGGATTGTGGCGAAGCCAGTGGAGGAGTTTCGAGAAGCCCCACTCGGAAGAATAGACGCCGCCGCACCAATCGATGGCGGGGAGCTTCTCGCGGTGCGCGGCAGCGGTGATTTCCGCGGCTTCGGCTTTGGCGCGGTGATCGCACCACAAATAATATTCGCCGAGCGGCTGGAGATTTTTGCCGACGGGAATGACGGAAGAACCCGTGGTATCCAGAGCGAGGGCGAGAATCTGATCGGCGCCCACGCCGGACTTGCGGACGACCTCGCGCGTGGCGGCCGCCAAGGCGCGCATGTGATCTTCATGCGATTGCGTGGCGTATTCGGGATCTTCGCGCTTGCGATGGAGGGGATATTCCGCGATGGCGGAAGCGAGCAAGCCGCGTTCGCTGTCAACGAGGGAAACGCGAACGCTTAACGTTCCAAAATCAACGCCGGCGACAACTGCCATTAACCTTCTCCGATGTAATGCTTTGCGCCCGTTCGCCCCGCCGCCGCGGGAATCGTCATGACTTCCGAGCGGGGGAGAACTTGATGCAATAAACCAGGCCCAGAACGAACAACAGGCCGCCCCACCACACCGGAGCGTGCAGCTCGGCTAATACCGTGTTGGAGGGATGCGACCATTCCGCCAGCCCGCTGGCAAAAATCAGAAAACCGTATACCAGCAAAAGTACCCCTACAAAGAACCAAACCGGAATGATGTGATGTTTTTCGCTCATGGATTCTCACCAGAAAATGATTTGAAGGACCACCAGGATCGCGAGGGCCGCCATTCCCCAAAAGAGCGGCCGTTGCAGAAAACTCGTCGTGTGCTCTTCGCGCGCGACTTCCGTCAGCGCATAAACAAGTCCCTTCAGTTCCTCATCGGGCCGCGGCTTGGTCACCAGTGTCACGAGCACGGTGACCACCACACAGGTGACGCAGGACCACAGCGCCTGGTACATGTCTTGCGCGAGTCCCTGGGCCTTCGGAGACAAAGCGAATACGCCCACCCAGCGATGATCCAATTTCATCAACGTAAACATGCTGACGGAAGAGAGCGTTCCCGCCAGCAGCCCCAAGAACCCGGCGGCACGGCTTACGCGCTTCCAAAGCATTCCGAGCAATACCGTTCCAAACAAAGGCGCGATGAAGAAGCCGAACAGCGCCTGCACGTAATCCATGATGCTGGCAAAGCCCATGGCCAGATAGGCCGTCCCGATGCTTACAAACAGGCCGATCAACGTGCACCAGCGGCCCATGGAAACGTAATGCGCATCGGGCGCGGTCTTGCGCAGAAAGGGACGGTAGATGTCGTACGTCCACACGGTGGCAAAGGCGCTCACATTGCCCGCCATGCCCGCCATGAATCCGGCGACCAACGCAGTGATGCCCAGCCCCAGCAAGCCGGGCCCGCAGTAGCGGGCGAGCATGAGCGGCAGCACCTCGTTGTAACTGTATTGCCCGGGCTGCAAGCTGCTCGCGGGAACCAGGTGCATCGGCAATACAGCGAGCCCAAGCAACCCCGGGAGAATCACAATCAAGGGTACGGCCATCTTGAAAAAGGAACCGATGATCGGCGCCATTTTGGCCGAACGGATGTCCTTTGCTGAGAGCACGCGCTGCACCACTAGGAAGTCCGTGGTCCAGTAACCCATCGCCTGCACCGCGCCGAGGCCGAACACAATGCCAGTCCAGTGCATGCCCATCGGATTATCCTGGAAGCGGCCAAGCGTGCTCCAGGCGTGAGTGTAATCCTGACCTGGGAAATTCTGCTGAATCCGGGCGACCATGCCCTTCCATCCACCAGTTTCGATCAAACCGAGGATGGGGATGAGGAGGGCGCCGGTCCAAATCAGGAAAAATTGCAACACTTCGTTAAAAATGGCGGAAAACAGCCCTCCGGCCGCAACATAAATGCCGACCGTCAACGACGACACCCAGATGCTGAAGTTGATGTTCCAGCCGAGGACCACCTTCATCACCACGGCCATGGCGTACATGTTCACGCCGGACATGAGGATGGTCATGATCGCGAAGGTGACGGCGCTGAGCGCGCTCGTCGCCGAACCGTAGCGCAGTTGCAGATAACCGGGAACGGAATGCGTCTTCGAAATGTAATAGAAGGGCATCATCACCAGTCCCAGAAACACCATGGCGGGAATGGCCCCGATCCAATACCAGTGCGCGGCGAGAATGCCGTATTGGTAGGCGGAACCCGCCCAGCCCAGCAACTCCAGGGAACCAAGGTTGGCGGAGACAAAGGCTAGCCCAGCCACCCAGGCGGTCATCTCGCGCCCGGCCAGGAAGAAGTCTTCGCCGGTGTTGGCGAAGCGCTTCAGATAAAAGCCGATCCCCAGCACTAGAGCAAAATAGAAAGCGATAATGCCGAGATCCACTGCGGACAGATGGACGAGAGTTGTCGGCGCAGTCGACGCCATCATGGCGATCATTTTTTCTCCTTCGGCTGCCCGTAGTAGGCGGCCTTTCCGTGTTTCCGGAGGTAGTGCTGGTCGTGAAGAAAGCGCCCAATCGCGGGGGCTTGTTGATTGATGCTGAGCGTGAAGTACGCCATGCGCGCGACGGATTCCAGGATGACGGCGTTGTGAGCGGAGGCCGCGGGATTGGGCCCCCAGGCAAACACTCCATGATTGGCTACCAACACAGCCGGAACCGCGGAAGGGTCCATACCGGCAAATGCCCGCACGATCGCATGTCCGGTGTTTTCTTCGTACTTTGAAGCAATCTCTGCATCCGCCATTTCCTGGGTGACTGGTACGGCTCCATGGAAATAATCGGCGTGCGTGGTTCCCAAACAGGGGATGGGCCGGCGCGCCTGGGCCCACGCGGTGGCGTACTCCGAATGGGTATGACTGATACCTCCGATGGAGGGAAATGATTTATAGAGAACGAGGTGGGTGGGCAAATCCGAGGAAGGGCGCAGCTTGCCTTCTGCAATCTTGCCGTTCAAATCCGTGATGACGAGATCCGCGGGCCGCAATCGATCGTAAGGGACGCCGCTGGGTTTGATGACCACCAATGATTTCTTGCGAGAAATGCCGCTGGCGTTCCCAAAGGTGTAAAGGACGAAGCCCTGGCGCACGAGCTCAAGGTTCGCTTCGAGGACCGCTTTGCGAAGATCAGGGAGCAGCATCTTTATTAATAGCGAACATTCAAAAAGCGAGCAAATGATTACTCGAAATGGATCGAGAAGCAAAGTAATTTCGGATCGCCTGATCGCGCACGGGAGACGCTTGGAGCCGGCATATCCCGTCCCTGGCCGAAAGCCGCGCGCGAAGTTAACACGCGCGGAGCAGGGATGTAAATTGGAATCGCTTACAATTGCCTAAATCCCGGCGTGATTTTCGCCTGCAATGATCTGCTTGATGAACGTAACTTCTTTATCGTCGTAGGGTTGGCCGGACGTACGGAAAATGTCATGGAACCAGACGGCCGGCTCGCGGCCTACGTAAGGGTGTTGCCAGGAATCCCATGGAAAATAGGTCTGCGTTTTCCCGGCCACCAGGCCCCAGTTGATAGCGGCGACTCTGTATTTCCGGGCGATCGGTAAGGTGCCCTGGAAGGTGCTGCCGTTGCTCCGCGCCATATATTCCGTGCACAGAATGGGCCGATGATACTGCTGCAGCCACAGCACGCGTTTCTCGAATTCCTCGGGCTTGTCGTAACAATGGAAGGAAATCACATCGGACAACTCGATTTGGATTTTCTCCGTGGGGCTGAGCTTCTCCGGAGAGGACCGATCGCCTTTCCATATTCCGCTCGTCAAAGGTTGCGTGGGATGCATAGCCCGCGCCCATTCGAACACGCGCGGGAGTAATTTGGCGACAATTTCACTCTTGATCTCGGGCGTCAAATCCCCGTCGCGGCCACCGTTCGAATTGTCGGGCTCGTTCCACACGTCCCAGGCCAGGATCCGATCGTCCTTTGCGAATGCGCCGACAACGCCCTTTACATATTTTTCAAGCCGCGGATACTGCGCCTGATCCTGTAGCGCCTTCGTCCCCGGGCTCTGCACCCAGCCGGAATTGTGCACGCCTGGGCGCGGGTCGCGCTGCTTGCCGAGTTGTGGGTTCGCATCCCAGCAGGAATCGAATAGAACAAGAAGCGGCTTGATGTGATGTTTCGCCGCGATCTGGAGAAAGGTGTCGATGCGATTGCGGAACCCTTCGGGGTCCTGCCACCAGGGCAGATCATGAAGAAAGACGCGCATGGTGTTGAGGCCGATGGACTCCGCCCAGCCTAGCTCGAGATCGATCCGCTGGGGATCGAACGAATCCTGCTGCCACATCTCGAGTTCATTGATTGCATTCGCGGGAATGTAGTTGCTCCCTACGAGCCAGGGCTGCTTCGCATACCAATCGTTGGCGGCTTTCTCCGTCCAGCGCGCGGAGGGCGAGGGTGACGCCGGCTGAGCAGAAAAGAAATGACACGACAAGAACAGGAGGCCAATGAAAAGTTTCCGGTTCAATTGATTTCGCATGTTGTTCTCGATTCCTGAAAATTCCAACCCACGGTCAATCCTCATTGCCGCCCACGAGCGGTCCTTTACCTAGGGGGTCAAGATAGTGAATGTCGCCCGCCTCACGGAGGCGGCTCGCGGCACTCTCCGGAGTAACATCGCGCTGGGGAGAGCCAAGAAGTTCGTAACCTACCATGAATTTTTGAATCGTGGCGGAGCGCAGGAGAGGTGGAAAGTAGTGCGCATGGAGGTGCCACTCTTCGTAGTCGCCGCCGTCGGTAGGCTTCTGGTGGAATCCCATGGAGTACGGGAAAGCAGTCTCAAACAAATTGTCGTAGCGAACCGTAATGCGCCGCAGGATGTCGCCCAGGAGATCCCGCTCTTCCCCGCTGAGTTGGTCGATCGAGGCGAGATGGCGCTTGCTCAACACCAGCGATTCGAATGGCCAAACGGCCCAAAAGGGCACAAGCACGGCAAAAGCTTCGTTCTGGCAGACGACCCGCTGATTCAATTGCAGTTCCAATTGCAGGTAGTCGCACAGCAAGCAGGAGCATTTTTCGGCGCGATACTCCCGGAAAGCGGCCAGCTCCCGAGTGGGAAGGTTTGGCAGTGAAGCATTCGCCCAAATCTGGCAGTGCGGGTGAGGATTGCTCGCGCCCATCATCTCGCCACGGTTCTCGAAAATCTGCACGTGGCGAATCCAGGGAATTTGCCCGAGAGCGGAATACTGCTCAACCCAGCCATTCACGACTCCGCGCAATTCCGCGAGGCTCATTCGCGGCACGGTGAGATCGTGCCGGCGAGAAAAACACATCACCCGGCAAATTCCCTGCTCTGCCTTTCCCATCAGCAAGCCGGCGGTATCGAATTCGAGCGGCGCAACCTCCGGCAACATCGCTGGATAATCGTTGTCGAAAACGTAAGTTTCCTTATACTGCGGCGTCTGTGCTCCTCCCGCGCGTTTATTGCCAGGGCACAAATAACAGTTGGGATCGTAAGCGACAGCGGGAGCTGTTTGAACCTTCTCCACTTTTCCCAGCCACGGCCGCTGCGTTCGGTGGGGAGAGACCAGAACCCACTCCCGTAGAAGCGGATTGAATCGCCGGTGTGGAACTTTATTTAGCTCGTCGAAACTCATGTGCAGTGTCGAAGCTTGATGGATCTTGGCAACCGGCAGCGGTTCCCTTCTCCACCAGTTCCTGTTACTTGGCAGGCTTGTTCTCTTCGAGGGCCATTTGCTGCGCTCCTTCGGACGCCGGAGAAAGGTAAATCTCGGGAGTCAGCCCTGTCTTGGAGGAATAGGCCGCGGCCACGCTGCGCCTGAAATCGCTCACGGCCGCGGACTTTACCAAATTGATGGTGCAGCCGCCAAACCCACCGCCGGTCATGCGCGCGCCAATTAGGCCCGGCTGAGCCATGGCAATTTCGACCATCAGGTCGAGTTCCCTGCAGCTAACTTCATAATCGTCCCGCAGACTGCGATGCGACTCGTGCAGCAATTGCCCCAAGGTTTTGGTGTCTCCCCGATGAAACGCCTCCACCGCGCTTTTCACCCGCGCATTTTCTGTAATGACGTGGCGGCATCGCGCAAAAACCTGCGGCGTAAGATGGCTACGATGATCTTCCAATTGAGAAAGCATAACGTCACGAAGCGCGCGAATTTCCGGGTAAACGATCCGCAGGATTCGAACGCCCTCTTCGCACTCGGCGCGCCGCGCATTGTACTCGCCGGAAGCCAGTTCGTGCCGGACCATGGTGTTGCAGATCACCAGTTGTAGATCCTCGGGAAGTTTCACGAATTCATATTTCAGCGAGCGGCAGTCCAGCAGAAGCGCATGCGACGCGCGCCCGAAGCAGGAAACAAACTGATCCATGATGCCGACGCGGGCGCCCACGAATTCGTTCTCCGCTTTTTGGCACAGTTTGGCCAGTTCCGCGCGGTCGATGGCAGCATCGCTCTCGCTCAGCAACGCAAAAGCAACGGCGACTTCAACGGCGGCCGAGGAGCTCAATCCGGCACCGAGCGGAACTTCCCCGGTGATATAAATATTCGCTCCCCTGAGCGCCTTTCCCGCCTGGCGGAGCGCCCATGCCACACCCAGCGGATAATTAGCCCAGTGCTTCTTCCCCAAGGGCGTCAAGGAATCGAGGCTGGCCTCGACCGTTTCATTGAAATTCTCGGAATGGATGACCAGCTTGCCATCACGGCGCGGAGCGACCGCCGCCCAGCAATAGAATTCGATCGCGGCAGGCAGCACGAAACCGTCGTTATAGTCGGTGTGCTCGCCAATCAGGTTCACGCGGCCGGGCGCCCGGTAAACGCTCGCGGCGGTCCCAAAGCGGGCCTGGAATCCATCCAGAAGTTGCAGGGGAGTATTCAACGACGGTTATTATCCCAGATTTGCTTTGATTGAGTTTGAGAAATTGCGCGGGTAAGCCGAGCGTCGGGGCGCAGGTCAGTTTCCGGTTTGCGCGTTAATCAGGCGCTTACTCAGACTTTCTATCTAGCGTTAGCCGCGATGATGCACATCCCGGTTTCGTATCGGTTTCGACATTCCGTCGATTGTGACGCCCTCGCTCTGGTATTCTCACTTTGATGACGAATACTAATCTCACAGCCCGAGAGACGCTTCTCGTCTTCATCGGGGCAGCGATAGCCTTACTGCTGGTTGCGGCTGGCACTAGTTTTTATAAGCAGGATTATCGGTATGGCATTTTTTGCTTTGCTGCAGCAGCCGTTCTCGGTTTTATCTTTTTTCGGAAGCGCAAAGTTGCGTTGGTCATCAGCAGTTTGTCATGCATCTTGGCCCTCGGAAGCTTGGGCTTTCCGTTTCATCCGAGCTTCTCAGGACTAGCGTTATTGCTTGGCTCGGCTGCGGCACTCTATCTAACGATTCGCTGGTTGTACAAAACGTATCCATACCTATCGCATAAGCACGTCCACACGGTCTTTGAAGGTGAAGCAGCCATGGCTGTGGAGAACGCACGCATTGAGGCGGAGACGCGAGAACTCGTGAAGCGACGTCCATTCGGCCCGTGGCTGTTCCGTTAGACTAGGCCGAAGAGAACGCTCACTCGCTCTTCCCTGTGGCCCGAGTTTTCCTTCCAATCACATGTAGTGCCCGATTAATCGGACACTGACGGGCTACCGGCCGCCGCAGCGGCTTGGGAGTTGGAGGTGGTTGCTGTACGCTTCTGTTGCCTATAACCAGGTGCAGACGCGGAAGATGAGTCTCACAGCTTTTCTCTCACGACGGGTAGTGACGCCGCACGGAATCGAAGCGGCGGTTGTGCTCGTCAAAGACGAACGAATCCTCGATGTTGTTCCGCCGGATCAACTGCCTGATGGGATTTCCGTGAAGGACTTTGGCCAGGCCGCCATTCTGCCGGGGCTGGTCGATTCTCACGTGCACATCAACGAACCCGGCCGCACGGAATGGGAGGGATTCCGAACGGCGACGCAAGCCGCTGCAGCTGGTGGCTGCACGCTGCTTGTGGACATGCCGCTCAATTGCCTGCCGGCGACGACGACCGTGGCTGCGCTCGAAGCGAAACGCCAAGCCGCGAGCGGCCAGTGCCGGGTGGACTGGATGGCGTGGGGCGGAGTGGTCAGCGACAACCAGCAGCACATCGAAAGTTTGGCGGCCGCGGGCGTGTCCGGATTCAAGTGTTTCCTCATTCACCCCGGCATTGATGGGTTCACCATGGTCAACGAGCGGCAGCTCCGCGCGGCCCTGCCGCATGTCGCGCGGACCGGCTTGCCGCTGCTCGTGCACGCGGAACTGCCCGGGCCGGTGGACGAGGCCTCGCTCCGATTGGCGAACGCGGACTGGAGCAGCTACGCAACGTATCTGCAATCGCGGCCGGATGAAGCGGAGCTTTCCGCGATTCAACTGATGCTCTCGCTCTGCCGCGAATTCCGTTTTCGTTTGCACATCGTGCATCTGGCGACCAGCCGGGCGCTGGACATGCTGCGCGCAGCGAAATCAGAAGGCTTGCCCGTCAGCGTCGAGACTTGTCCGCATTATTTGCATTTTTCCTCGGACAAAATTCCGGACGGCCAGACGCTCTTCAAGTGCGCGCCTCCTATCCGCAGCCGCGAGAATCGCGAGAAGCTGTGGCAAGGGCTTCGAGAAGGAGTGATTGACCTGGTGGCGACGGATCATTCTCCTTGCCCGCCCGCGATGAAGCGACTGGAAGAACGAAGCTTTCGAACCGCGTGGGGAGGGATATCCAGCCTCTCGCTGGCGCTGCCGGTGATGTGGACCGAAGCCGTTGCCCGCGGATTCACGCTTGTGGATATCGCGCGGTGGATGGCGGAAGGGCCGGCGCGGCTTGCCGGGTGCGCGGCGAGCAAGGGCCGCATTGCGAAAGACTTCGACGCTGACTTTGTCGTGTTTGATCCGGAAGCGGAATATTTCGTGAGCGAAGAGCATCTTTACTATCGTCACCGCGTTTCGCCCTATCTTGGTGACAAGCTCCGGGGGGCGGTGAAAGCAACTTACCTGCGCGGAAACTGCGTATTTGCCGATGGGAAATTTCCTGGAGACCCCAGCGGGCGCGAACTGCGGCGGTGACCAGCGTACCGAGTCTTCAAATAGAGATTTGAAACTCCTGCCATTTCATACAGAATACGGCCAGCAAAGAAATTTATGATCGTCCATCACATCGTCGGGGCATCGGTGCCGCGCAAGGAAGGCTGGGACAAATTGACGGGCGCGGCGCGCTACGTCGACGACATGGTTCTGCCTGGCATGCTTTACGGCGCGACCGTGCGCAGCAGCGTGGCGCGCGGGAGGATCACAAAAATAACTTTTGATCCGCAAGTGGACTGGAACGAATTTGTCCTCGTAACGGCCAAAGATATCCCCGGGAAGAATTGCATCGCTCTGATCCTGGATGACCAGCCTTGCCTTGCCGCCGGCAAAGTGAATCACCCCGAAGAGCCGATTCTGCTTCTCGCCCACGCGGACCGTCACAAGCTTCGAAAAGCGGTCGAGGCGGTGTCCATCGAGTACGAGTCGCTCGCGCCTGTGCACACCATGGAAGAAAGCGAGCAGCAGTCCACGATCATCTGGGGCGCCGACAATATCTTCAAGAGCTACCTGATTGAAAAAGGAGATGTAGACGCCGTGTGGAAAGAAGCGGCGCACATCGTCGAGGGCGAGTATTTCACCGGCGCGCAGGAGCAACTTTATATTGAAAACAATGGGATCATCGCGGCGTTTGACGCTGAGAATGGCGTCACCGTCTGGGGCTCGCTGCAATGTCCGTACTACGTTCACAAGGCGCTGATGGCGCTGTGCGGCCTCCCAGAAGAAAAAGTGCGTGTGGTGCAAATGGAGACCGGAGGCGCGTTCGGGGGCAAGGAAGAGTATCCGTCCATGATCGCGGGGCACGCGGCGCTGCTCGCGATAAAGTCGGGCAGGCCGGTGAAAATCGTTTACGACCGCATGGAAGATATGGTTGCGACGACGAAGCGCCATCCTTCGCGAACGCGCCATCGCACCGCGGTGAGCAAGGATGGCACAATTCTTGGAGGCGAAATCGAGTTCACCATTGATGGCGGCGCCTATGCAACTTTATCGTCGGTAGTCCTTTCGCGCGGCACGATTCACGCCGGCGGTCCTTATTATTGGCCGAGCGTGCGCATTCGAACGAAAGCGGTGGCCACAAATACTCCGCCGCACGGAGCCTTTCGCGGTTTCGGCGCCCCGCAAAGCCTCTTTGCCCTTGAGCGCCACATGGACCGCATCGCCCAAGTCGTGGGAATTTCTCCCGTCGAAATCCGCCGTAGGAATTTCCTGAAGCCCGGCCAAACGACAACGACGGAACAGGTCATTCGGGAAGATATTAACTTGGATCGTTTGCTCGGTCGGGCCCTGGAACTCTCTGACTACGCCGCGAAGAAGACGCGTTTTGCGGAAGAAAATAAAAAGGGAGTGCGCAGAAAAGGAATCGGCATCGCGGCCTTCTTGCATGGCGCGGGATTCACTGGCTCCGGCGAACGCTATCTGAATTCCCAGGTTGGAGTGGAAGCCGGCGCCGACGGCAATGTTCGCGTGCTGGTGTCCAGCGCGGAATTCGGTCAAGGAACCAATACCGTGCTCTGCCAGATTGCGGCCGAGGCGCTGGGGTTGCCGTATGAAAGTGTCGCCATCGCGCAACCGGACACCACCGTGGTTCCGAACAGCGGCCCGACGGTGGCTTCGCGCACGGCGATGATTGTCGGGAAATTGGTTCAGTCTGCCGCCGAGGGAATCAAGCAAACGCTCACGAAGACCGGACTTCTTCGTGAGGACTACACTTCTAAACAATTTCGCGCCGCGTGCCGCCAGTACATCGCGGCGCGCGGGGCGCTGAAATCTTACGCGCGGTATGAAGCGCCTGGCGATGTCTTCTGGGACGATGAAAAATATCGCGGCGAGGCCTACGCGGCGTTTACGTGGGCCGTGTATGTTGCGGAAGTCACCGTGGATCTGACAACTTACGGCGTGACTGTGGACGACTTTGTTGCACTGCAGGAGGTCGGCAAAGTGCTTCACCCCGTTCTCGCCGAGGGCCAAATTACCGGTGGAGTCGCTCAGGCGATCGGCTTCGCGCTTTATGAAAAAGTGATCTGGCAAAACGGCCGCATGATCAACAACCAGATGACGAACTACATCATGCCGACTTCCGCCGACCTGCCGCCGATCCGCGTATTTTTTGAGGAGCATGGCAACGTCCACGGCGCGCACGGCGCCAAGGGCATCGGCGAATTGCCCATGGACGGACCTGCGCCTGCAATCGTGAACGCCGTGGAAGATGCGACTGGTGTTCGTTTCCGCTCGATACCGCTGCTGCCCGAAGACTTGTTTGATGCTCTGCGGCCCCAGTCTCTTGAGCAACATGTTCCTTCTTCAGCGCGAGGGATGGCGTGAATCCTTCACCGCAGACGAGCGCGAAGTGCGAAGTTTTGTTTACCGTTAACGGCGAGGCGAAAAAAGTGCTCGCCCATCCTATGGAGAGATTGTTGGACGTGCTGCGAAACGATTTGAAATTGACGGGCGCGAAAGAGGGATGCGGCGAAGGCGAATGCGGTTCTTGCTCTGTTTTGCTGGACGGTATGCTGGTGAATAGCTGCCTCATCCCCGTGGCGCAAGCGAGCGGCGCGAACATCGTTACTATCGAAGGAATTTCGGCGCATGCGTTGATACATCCTCTGCAGGAAGCCTTCCTGGAATGCGGTGGCGCGCAGTGTGGCATCTGCACCCCGGGAATGATTCTTGCCGCGGTGCATCTGCTTGAAAAAAAACCAGAGCCCGCGCTGGCAGACATACGCGAGGGATTGGCGGGCAATCTTTGCCGCTGCACCGGGTATATGCAGATTTTCGAAGCGGTGGCGAGGGCTGCGCGGCGCAGAGTTGTATCATGAGAGCTGATCCATCGGAATACAAACTCGTTTCTCCGGGCAATTTGCAAGCGGTTCTTTCGCTAATGGCCGGCGAGCCGGCTCAATGGCTGCCCATTGCCGGCGGGACCGACGTGATGGTCTTGTACTCGGCTGGAAAACTGCCCAACCGAAAACTGGTCAACATCTGGAACATTCCCGAGCTTCGGCAAATCGAGATTTTTCCAGACAGAATTTGCATCGGCGCCGCATGCACTTATACTTCGCTGCGCAGCCATGCAATCGTTGTACGGGAATTTCCGCTGCTGGCCACCGCCGCGTCCTGGACGGGGGGAATCGCCAATCAGAACCGCGGAACGCTCGGAGGCAATATCGCCAACGCTTCTCCCGCCGCCGATTCCCTGCCCGCGCTGCTTGTTTATGAAGCCGAAGTGACGCTGATTTCGGTGCGCGGCGAGCGCCGAGTGGCTTATCGAAACTTTCACTCTGGTTACAAGCAGACGGCGCTGGCGGCCGACGAATTGATTCGAGATATTTCGCTGCCGCGCCGATTCTCTGGATATGTTTCGCACGCGCGGAAGGTCGGAGCGCGAAACGCACAGGCCATTTCCAAGGTTTGTCTGGCCGCGTTGGGCCGAATGGCGGACGGCGCAATTCAGGATGTGTGTCTCGCGCTGGGAAGCGTTGCGCCCGTTCCACTTCGCCTGAATGAAACGGAGCATCTGCTAGCCGGAAAAAAGATCGGGCCATCGTTGATCGATTCGGCAAGAAAGAGCGTCGTGCAAAAAATTCGGCCTATTGACGATATTCGGTCTACCGCTCGATACCGGGCGGCGGTCGCGGGCAATCTTGTCGCTGAGTTTCTCGAAAAACTTGCCGCTGAAGGGGCGAACGCGTGAGCGCGGTACTCGCTCGCTGGAACGGCTTGCCGCGCGAGGAAGCTGCTCGCGAGATTCTTGCCTGCTGCGGTTCGACAACTTGGGCGGCGGGCATGGCCTCGAACAGGCCGATGGATGAAGAGGCAGCACTTCTTGCGGTTTCGGATGAGATTTGGCGCGGCCTCGGCGAAGCCGATTGGCTGGAGGCGTTCAAGAGTCATCCGCGAATTGGCGAGACACCCGTGGAAAAAGCTGCACCAGCGCAATCTTCGGCTTGGTCAGAACAAGAACAACACAAGGCGGCAACGGCCGATGAAGCCGCGAAGATGGCGCTGAAGTGGGGCAATCGCGAGTACGAGCAAAAGTTCGGGCGCATCTTCATTGTTTGCGCGACGGGAAAATCGGCCAGCGAAATTCTGGAGATTCTAAGGCGGCGGCTGCACAATGATGAGGCAGCCGAATTACAGCAAGCAGCCGAGGAGCAGCGGCAAATCATGCACCTTCGCCTGAAAAAATGGATCGCGGGATGAGCCGAATTTCCACGCACCTCCTTGATACCACCAAAGGTAAACCTGCTGCCGGTGTGCCGGTACGCTTGGAGCGTCAAGACTCTTCCGGCCAGTGGCTTTCTCTTGCTTCGACGCAAACGGATCAGGACGGAAGGTGCGGCGAATTATTGGCGGACAGCGCAACCCTCGTGGAAGGCGTTTACCGATTAACGTTTGACACCGCGAGCTATTTCGCTGCGTGCGGCGTGGACGGATTGTATCCGGCCGTCGAAGTCTTGTTTCGCGTTCGAACCGGCGAAACGCACCTTCATATTCCATTGCTGCTGAGTCCGAACGGCTACACGACGTACCGAGGAAGCTGACATGACTTCTGCGATCCGCGAATGGCTAAACCTCAGCGTGCGATGGTTTCACGTTTTCGCCGGCATCATGTGGGTCGGGCAAACCTATTATTTCACCTGGCTCGACGGCCAATTCACGAAGCTCGAGAAAAAAGCCGGTTCGGACGCCACCGCTTCAAAAGTTTGGATGGTTCACAGCGGAGGCTTTTACACCGTCGAGAAACAAAAATCGCTGGGCGTCGCGCCGGAACAGGTCCGCTGGTTTCGCTGGGAAGCGTTGATGACGTGGGTGGCCGGCGTAATTCTACTCGTCCTCGTGTATTACCTCGGAGACGGACTCATCGATCCGGACGTCGCAGACATTTCGAAACAAGCGGGCATTGCGATTGGTGTTGCATCAATGATCGCCGGCTGGATAGTTTACGATTTAGCGGTGCGGTCGCCGCTCGCAAAATCGCAAAACTCTTTTGCTGGATTTGCATTGGCAATGACCGCCGTCGCAGCGTGGGGATTGATGCACGTGTTTAGCGGCCGCGCTGCGTACATCCACGTGGGAGCAATCTTCGGTACCATCATGACTCTGAATGTGTGGATGCGCATTCTTCCCGCGCAGCGCAGAATGATCGCCGCGGCGGCGGCGGGCGAGAAGTTCGATGCGTCGCTAGGAACGCAAGCGAAGTTGCGTTCGAAGCACAATACGTTCCTGGCCGTGCCCGTCGTGTTTCTGATGCTGAGCAATCATTATCCGGTGGCGACTTACGGGAACCGGTACGGCTGGGAGATTATGTTGGCGCTTGTTGTCGCGGGATGGATTGCAGCAAAGCTCATTCGAGAATTCTGAGTCAGACGAAACTAGTGCCGCGAGCGAAAGTGAAATCCAGTGCGGATGAACGGTAATTTTGCAATGCTCGCGAAAGCAGTGATAGCGCGCTGCCGGAAGCTGGCGTGCTTTTCAGAAGACGCGAGAGGAACGCGCCGCACATTTCTTTCGGCGCCGATGCGTGATTGCCACTGGGAAGTTTCTTCCTGGATGAAAGCGTTTGGCATGAGCGTGTCGGTGGATGCGGTTGGAAATTTGCGGGGATTTTATCCGGGAGCGTCGCCGGGTGCGCCGCGGCTTTTGATTGGATCGCATTTGGATACCGTGCCGAATGCGGGAGCGTTCGACGGGATATTAGGTGTGGTGCTGGCAGTCGCGCTGGCGGAATCTCTCAAGGGAACGAAGCTGCCATTTGGGATCGAGGCCGTTGGATTTTCTGAGGAAGAGGGAGTACGGTTCGGAGTTCCGTTCATCGGAAGCCGCGCGCTAGTGGGCCGCGTGGATGAGGAACTTCTCGGCCGAAAGGATGAGCACGGAATTTCCGTTCGGAAAGCGGTTCAGGATTTCGGATTGAACGCGAATGAGATCTCCAAAGCTGTGCTGGGAGATGATGTTTTGGGATACATCGAATTTCACATCGAACAGGGGCCGGTGCTAGAAAGTTTGGGGCGGCCGCTGGGAGCCGTGGAAGCCATCGTCGGCCAGAACCGATTGGAATTTCATTTTTCCGGGCAGGCGAATCACGCGGGCACTACGCCGATGAATTTGCGGCGCGATGCGCTGGCCGCGGCGGCGGAGTGGATTGTGGCGGTCGAAAATCTAGCAAAGCAAACGCAAGGAATCGTGGCGACGGTAGGATTCGTGGAAGCAAGGCCGGGCGCGACGAATGTGATTGCGGGAGAGGCGCGCGCGACGCTGGATATCCGCCATGCTTCCGATCGCGCGCGGACGGAAGCGCTGGATGAATTGATCCGGCAAGCGAAGTCCATCGGCGCGCGGCGCGGCGTGACGGTGAAGTGGCGGACGCTCCTCGCGCAGAATGCGGTGGCGATGGATCCTTTTCTGACGGAGCAGATCGCGCATGCCATTCAAGAATCCGGTTGCCTGCCTCACCGCATGGCGAGCGGCGCCGGGCACGATGCTATGATCCTGGCGGAAAAAATTCCGGCGGCGATGATTTTTTTGCGAACGCCGGGGGGCATCAGCCACGATCCGGCGGAATCGGTGCATCTGGACGACGTGGCGAAGGCGCTGGAGTGCGGGCATCATTTACTGGCGCAGCTTGGGGCTTCGCAGGAATTTCTGGGAAGGACGTGCCGTGCATAATCTCGGTCAAACGCGCAGCTCGCATCAACGCAACCATTTGCTCCTCACGCCCGACACTTTTGTGCGCACGACTTTGCCCGGCATGAAGAATGCTTCCGCGATCGTTCATATAGGCCCGGCGCTGGGCGCGGCATTCACGGAATATACCGCGGAGTTTGAACCGAAGGGCGAGTTAGGAAATACATCCGCGCAGCGCTTTGTGTATGTGATGGAAGGCGCGCTGACGCTGGAGGCCGGAGGGAAACGGCATGAACTGGGCGCGCGCGGCTATGCTTATTTGCCGGAGAGTCTTTCCCACGAAATTATCGCGAAAGGGAAGACCCGAGCCGCCGTCATCGAAAAGCACTACCAGGGCGTTGAGAAAAGCGAGCCGCCGCGGATGTTCGTTTCGCGCGAAGATTCTGTTTCTCCGCATGCGCTGGATGGCGATTCCGATTTACAAGTGAAGTGCTTGCTGCCCGACGAGCCGCCATTTGATTTTGCGGTGAATACGATGGTGTACCAGCCGGGTGCGTCGCTCCGCATGGTGGAGATGCACGTGATGGAGCACGGGCTGATTATGCTCGAAGGCGGCGGCATCTACCGGCTCGGCGATTCATGGTACGCGGTCACGGCGGGCGATTTTATCTGGATGGGGCCGTGGTGCCCGCAATGGTTTGGGGCTATCGGCAAAGTGCCGGCCAAGTATTTGATTTACAAGGATTGGAACCGGCACCCGCTCGGCGGCAAATGAAAAGAGCCGGCAAGATGCCGGCGCTACGACGGACTCAAAAAAAGATGAAATTGGAAATCGATCAGCAGCGGCTGAATTCAGAAATTGAAAGGCTGGCCGCTATTTCGGACGCGGAGCCTCCCGCGGTCACACGAATTGTTTTCACTCCGACGGATCTGAAGGCCCGCGCCTGGATGATTTCACGTTGCGAAGAAGCAGGGCTTGCCGTCCGGCAAGATGCCATTGGAAATATTTTCGCGCGATGGAACGGCGCCGACACTACAGGTCCTGCGGTCGGCACTGGGTCGCACATTGATGCGATTCCGAACGCCGGGAAATATGATGGCGTCGTTGGAGTGCTTGGCGGACTCGAAGCGATTCGCGCGCTGCAGCGGAGCGGGTTCCGGCCGAAAAACTCCATCGAACTACTTGTGTTCGCTACGGAAGAGCCGACGCGGTTCGGGATTGGCTGCCTGGGGAGCCGGTTGCTTTCGGGAACACTCTCGGCGGATGCCGCAGCAAAATTGAAAGACCGCGACGGCGAATCGCTCGAAGAAGTTCGCCAAAAAGCGGGCTTCAATGGGAATCTTCAGGACGTGAAACTCCCGAAAGGCCATTACAGGGGATTCGTGGAGTTGCACATCGAGCAAGGGCCCCTCCTCGAACGCGCACAGATATCTGTAGGAATTGTCAAGAGCATCGCGGCGCCGGCGAGCCTGCAGATTTCGGTCGAAGGCGCTGGCGGGCACGCCGGTGGAGTGCTCATGCCGGACCGCAAAGATGCGCTTTGTGCGGCCGCGGAGCTGATTCTGGCGATTGAAAACGCGGCGCGCACGAGCGGCGCAGCCGACACTGTGGCCACCGTCGGAATATGCGATGTTTTTCCTGGCGCAGTAAATAGTATTCCGAGCCGGGTACGAATTACGCTCGACATTCGGGATACGGATCTAGCGCGGCGCGATTGCGCGATGCAAACGATTGAGGCTGCTTCGCGAAAGATTGCCGCGAGGCGCCAAGTCTCGATTCAATCTGAGGTGCTCAACGCGGATGCACCTGCGGATTGCGCTCCTGAAGTGCGGTCGGCGCTCGCGGATTCGTGCCGCGAGCATGGATTGCCGTTTCTGGAGATGGTCAGCCGGGCTTACCACGATTCGCTTTTTATTTCGCGGATCGCTCCGACGGGGATGCTCTTTATTCCCTGCCGGAATGGCTACAGCCATCGGCCAGACGAGTACGCTGCGCCGGAAGATATTGCGCGGGGGGCACTGGTGCTGGCGGAGGCGTTGGCGAAGCTGGCTGGCAGTTCTCAGTGATCAGTTGTCAGTGTTTCGGAGGAGAAAAATCCAGGTCACCCTTCGTCCATGAGAGTAGTTTTAAGCTGAACGAGTGGCGGCTGGAAGAAAAGCGGCGGCAAGCCGCCGCACTCCCAAAGTTCCAAGAGAGGTCCTTCACTCCCGATGGTCGTTCAGGACAGACACCCTTCGTCGGGTGTCTGGTTAACGATAATAGCCCCCCTCCCCCCCTTTTTTCATAAGTGTTGATTTTAAAGGGACTTTAAGTTGCTTTAGAATCAACACTTCTAGAAGTGTTGATTCTAAAGGTGGTTACGGGCGTTATTATCAGACGTCCTGCACAAGTGTTGTTTCTAAATGATTTGCTACTCCGAGCGGAACGGGTTGCGGTGGTGCTTGAGGGTTGGGATCGGATGCAGCGGAGTCCTCCGGTTTGCGGCGTGGGAGCAACTTGGGGGGGCTCGGGAGGGGCAGGAAGCATGAGACAGGAGGGCGCCTGCTCGCGCCGGGCATTTCCGCCGGGAGCATTGGCGTATTCGTTTTGGGCGATCTTGATGGATTGGTTCAAGGTGTGACCGAGAAGTGCGAGGGAGACTGCGGTTTTGGGTTTGATGTAGCCGCGGGCAACGGCAGAAAGCACGCGGCGGAGGGCGGCGGCGAAATCAGAGGCACATAGAACCTTGCCGCAAAACAAAGAAGCTAAATCTTCACCGGCTTGTTTTGCGATGAGGCCTTCGGCTTCCTTCTTAGCGTGATAGTAGCAGAGATGCTGGTGGCCTGAGCGACGCGGAGTGCGGCACTGGCGGCCATCGGCAAAGGTGAAAGCACACAAACGGGAACGATCCTTCTTAAATGTGGCCACAGAACGGCCAACAGCGCTGCTAGTGGACATGGAAGTCTCCAGAAAAGTTAGATTTAAGTTGTAAGGGGAGTCTCGCGGAAAGCGAGGCGCACTTCTTTACGGGGATAATCTAGCAGATTCGTGACCGGGTTTTCAATAAGAAACTGCGAAGAAAAATCCCCACCCTCAAAAACCGCGGGCGGGGCAACCGGCTCGGGCACATGTCCGCCATAGGGAGATGTGGATTCCGCCTGCGTCACAAGAGGCCGGTTGTGATGCGCTTCTCGATTCCTCAAACAATTCTGTCTGGCACTATTTCGGTAGGCCGACACGTCGAAGCAAATCTTGGAAACGCGGGTCCGACCGCAGATCGTCCATTTCTGGGTCTACTTTCAGGTACATCATGCCCTGATCTCGGTCGGTGTATCCCTGCTCCAAGGACTTGATCGCTTGATCCCGGTTGCCGAGTCCTATGTGGACAAGGGCGATAAGGCAGGGAGATATGTAGCCCTGCTTCGACCGCTCCTGTAATTCTTCGAGTAGTTTTTTCGCTTCCCGTTTTCTTCCCGATTCGCCTAGAACCATCCCCAGACTTGCCACAGCGAACGCATCTCTATTGGTCAAGTTCACGCCCTTCTCCTGCTCGGCGATGGCCTCACGGTACATTTTCTTTTGCTCATAAACCCAGCCGAGACCCTGATGCGCGTAGATCATGTCCGGTTCCAACTGCAGTGCCTTCTGAAATTCTCGAATTCCCTGATCGTATTGGCGCGCATGATAAAAGGCAGAGCCAAGGTGGGCTACATGATTGGAGCTCAACGGATCGAGCGCTATTGCTTGTCGCAACTCTACAATGGCTTCCTCGGTTCGCGCCATTGCTTCCAGGTATTCACCATACCAGGCGTGGGCCATGGCATCATTTGGGTTGAGTTCCAGGGCCCTCCTGTATTCCTTTTCGGCGGCAGGCCAGTCCCAATGGTAGAGGCTAACGCGCGCTAGCGCCAATTGGGCCTCGCCGAGAGAATCGTCAATTGCCAGTGCCCTCACGGCGGCCGCTTCCGCTTGTGGGAGAGCCTCGTGTGGAGTCAGGTCGCCGTTCCAAGGCTGACTCAAGGTGATATAAGACTCGGCCAGGCCCGCATAAGCCAAAGCATAGTTCGGGTCCTTTTGAATCGCTTGTTGGAAGTACGCCATGCCTTTCCTCGCTTCGACATCACCTTGTGTCGACAATAAGAAGCGGCCCCTCAGATAGTTTTCGTACGCTTCGGAGTTGACGGAGCGGTTGCTTGCCAAGCGGGCCTTCTCTGGCGGCGTCAGCTTTGCTTTGATCTCGTCCGCGATGGCCTGGGCAACCTCGCGCTGAAGCGCTAGGACATCGCCCAGGCCGCGCTCATAGGACTTAGCCCACAGGTGGCGGTCTGACGGTGCATGGACCAGCTGCACCGTGATTCCCACTTTGTCGCCCGAGCGCTGCACGGCGCCTTCGACCACGGCGTCTACACTCAGCTCTTGGGCAATTTGCGGCAGTGATTTCTTCGTTCCCTTGTATTGCACCACGGAAGTATGCGAAATCACCTTGAGGGCGCTGATCTGCGCTAATTCCGTGGTCAATGCCTCAGCCATGCCGTCGGCGAAATATTCCTGCTCGGGATCGTGAGAGAGATTTTCGAGCGGCAGCACGGCGAGTGATCGAATGCCACTTGCATCGGGTCTTCCCAAAAATCGCTGGCGCAACCCAGCGACGTTGAAGCCAACAAATAACGCGACCAGAAAAGCGCAGGCGAGGAAGGCGAGCCAAACTCTCCGCCATTGACTTCGCGTTCCGCCTGGTGCGGGAAGCTCAGCGATTATAGGCTTCTTGGTCGTCAGGTCCATGGCTTCGTGATTGGCGGTCGCAAGCTGCTGATCTGTAGAGCTCGGCGGTGACCCCGGCAACGCGCCTTCAAGCGGAGCAATAAAGCGATATCCGCGCTGGGGCAGGGTCTCGATGAAACGCGGTTTCTCGGCGTCATCCCTCAGAGCTGTGCGAAGTTTGTTGATGGCTTTGTTAAGACCGCGCTCGAAGTCGACGAAAGTGTTCTCCGGCCACAGTCTTTTGTTGAGTTCTTCCCGCGTCACCACCTCGCCGGGACGCTCCAGTAGCAACACGAGCGCCTGAAACGGCTGTTCTTGCAGATTGACCTTGGAGCCTTGCCGGCGCAACTCCCCGGATCGAGTATCTACCTCGAAGACCCCGAAACGGATCAAGTGCGGTGAAGAGGTGCTCATTGCGAGAGCCGCAGTATAACACCCCGCCTTTCCGGTACCCGATCGGCTTCCTGATCTGACGGTACTCTCCTGATTTGAGAGGTTTACCAGGGAACGAATGGGGAACAAAGAGGGCACACGGCGGCCATTGAAACCCGCGCGGCTGAACCGTATGGTCGGCCCGGACCTAAAAGGAGGTCTAAATATGCAAAGGAAATCAATTTCGAGAATTTCGATGGTCGCTATTCCCGTGATGATCGCTTGCGGTTTACTGGCATCAGGCGCGCCTGCAAGAGCCCAGTCGGACGACGACGGACCCTGCTCGAATCAAACCTTGCGGGGCGATTACGGATTTTCTGTCGAAGGGGTGATCCTCCCCGCACCCGGCGTTACCATCCCGATCCGCGGTGTGACCATGACTCACTATGATGGCAACGGCAAGCTGACCCAGCTTGACTCCCTCATTCTCAATGGCACGCCGATAAGTGACTGGAGCCCTGCCACTGGTACTTATCACGTTAATCCCAATTGTACCGGGACAATTCTTCTCCTCTCGAGCACAGGTGATGTTGTAAACCTGCGCATAGTGGTGGTCAAAAGAGGCAAGGAAATCCGCGCTGTGGTTTGGCCTCCGTTTGGTGGCCCGAACCGCGTTGTCACCAGCGTCGGCATAAAAGTCGAGTAGTGGCTCGTGGCATAGACCGGTTGTGACGGCAAAGAAGCAGCCGTGGCGACTTGAATGAAGAAAGCGGAATCTGTATTCCTAGTGGGCTGTTTGAGTGTTCGAACGGGCCGGGGCGTCCTCACCAAAGAGTACGTCCCGGCGCATCGGTTGCGTGCTGACCAACCGCGGTGACTGTACGCGGTAATCGGAGGCTGGCCACTTCTGGCGTCCGGATAGTCCGTCGAACCTGGGGGCGCGGCGGAAACAACTTATTCGGAGCCGAGGAAGGCGTAGCGGAGGAGGAAGAGAACGCTAAGGACCCAGATGAGGGGGCTGATTTCGCGGCGGCGGCCAGTGCCGAGTTTGACGAAGGTGAAGGAGAGGAGGCCGAGGCTGAGGCCGGTGGCGATGCTGAAGGTGAGGGGGGTGGAGACGAGGGTGAGGAAGGCGGGGAAGGCTTCGCTGAAATCGTCCCATTTCACGCGGGCTACGGCGCCGCACATGAGTGCGCCGACAAGAACGAGGGCGGGAGCGGTGGCGTAGGAAGGAATGGCGGCGACTAGCGGGGCGCAAAACATGGCGACTAGGAAGAGCGCGGCGATGACGATGTTGCCTAGTCCGGTGCGTGCGCCGGCGGCGACTCCGGCGGCGCTTTCGATGTAGCTGGTGACGGTGGAGGTGCCGGTGAGGGCGCCGAACATTGTGCCGAAGGCGTCGGCGAGCAGCGCGCGGCTGGCGCGGGGGAGTTTGCCTTCGCGGAGGAAGCCGCCTTCTTCGCAGACGCCGACCAGGGTGCCGACATTATCGAAGAGATCGACGAAGAAAAAGACGAAGATGAGTTCAGCGAGGCCGAGCTTTGTGGCGGCGCGGAGGTCTAGCTTGAGGAACGTGCCGGAGGGATGCGGCAGGGAGAAAAAATGTGCGGGCCAATGGCTGAGGCCTAGCGGAATTCCAGCGAGGGTGATGACGATGATGCCCAGGAGAATGGCGCTGCTGATTCGCCGGGCCATCAGAATGGCGATGAGAATGAGACCGCCGGCGCCAAGAAGCACTTGGGGGTCGGAAATTTTGCCCAAGCCTACAAAGGTGGCGGGATTGGCGACGATGATGTTGGCGTTGCGCAGACCGATGAAGGCGATGAAGAGGCCGATGCCGGCAGCGGTGCCGTACTTGAGGCAATTGGGAATGCCGTTGACGATCTGCTCGCGGATGTTGGTGAGGGTGAGAATGAGAAAGAGAAGGCCGGAGAGAAAAACGACGCCGAGGGCGGTCTGCCAGGGAATGCCGCGGCCGAGGACGATGGAGTAGGTGAAGTAGGCGTTGAGAGACATGCCCGGGGCGAGGGCGATCGGGTAGTTGGCCCAGAGGCCCATGATGAGAGTGGCGACCGCGGCGGAAATGCAGGTGGCGAAGAGAACGCCGTCAACAGGCATGCCGCCTTCGGCGAGGATGCGGGGATTGACGACGACCACGTAGGCCATGGTCATGAAGGTGGTGAGGCCGGCGAGCAATTCGCGCCGCACGGTGGTTTGATTTTCTTGGAGATGAAATACGCGTTCGAGCAAGCGGTTTTTCCTCGAGATCGCGCTCAGTGTTTATGCCAGTACATGTCCCAACCCAGGTAGCGGCTAGTGGCTTCATGGACGGCGGAGGCGACCGATGAGAAGTTCGCGGCCACGTGATGTTCGAACCCGCGTTCACAGATATACCGGAGGAGTTTCTGCAAGTGCGGAATGTGCACGACGCCGGCCCCGCCAAAGGTCTCCAGCGAATCGTCGGTGAAGGCTCCCTCGCCGACATAGCCACGGATTTTTCCTTCGCGGTCATCCGTTGAGACGCGGGCAAAACTCATCGGACCGGCCTTGACTCTTCCCACGCAGGTGCCAAAGGTGTTTTCCTTGCCCACGGTTCCGGCGATGATCTCCTGGAAATCCATGCGCACATCCTGGAAGAAGTGCTTGGGAAGATTGCTGCAGTGAAAACAGACGGCCTTGTCGGGATCGTCCGCGTAATTGTTATTCCAGTCGAGGAGGGCGCTGGGAGTTTCGGAAGCCAGCTGCAGCGCGTGCATGCCCACTACGCCGGCAATATCGACTTCGCAGGCGCTGGACATGCCCTCGTTGCTCATCATGCTCATGACCGTGC
>Ga0307479_10000575_pt1 | contig 32987 bp, 30 predicted proteins | sample atmos_gasesECM4C_FD_203743 | JGI IMG/M metagenome (GOLD analysis project Ga0307479, IMG submission 203743) | Hardwood forest soil microbial communities from Morgan-Monroe State Forest, Indiana, United States - atmos_gasesECM4C_515 | ecosystem: Environmental > Terrestrial > Soil > Temperate...
CTGGCGCGAGCACGGTTGAAGTGGTTGCGAACGGCATTCCTTCGGTGGCCGTGGCCGTAACCATTATCTGAGTAGTCTATGAAACCTACGCCGCAACCTTCCGTCCGAAGGTTGCGGCGTTCCCCTTCTTTGGCGGGTTAGTCAGCGCACCGAAGCTGTGAAAGTACCGCACGCCGTACACAAAAAATCGAGTACGGCTGATTCCAATGATATCTGCGGGAAACCGGCGCTCAGCAATTCGACCAGCGTCGAAAACACGCTTGACAATTCAGCAAGTCTAGTTGATTATTGCCGCACAGTTTGCGAGGGGGCAGGCTGAAACCATTCTGGAGGTGAGAGATGACTCACTTCGCAGTGGGAGTGCTCCCGCGCTGCGCAATCAGTCGGATGGGGTGCCATCTCGCTCCTCTCCTAGTTGTTCCTTCTGGCTACCAACGTTCCTGTTCCCGTAGGAGCCGGTCCTCCAAGTTCCGGAAGGTTCATTCCAGCCCAATGCGTTGAAGATAAGAAGATTAAGGAGAGCCTATGCCCGCTCATCGATCCAAACCGTTTTTGAGAACCACACCCATACCGCCGCACTCTGCCCCAGCCACCGCGCATCCCCACAAACCCATTGGAAAGGGCCAACGGCCGCCCGGCGACCCTTCGTCGCCGCCCAAGCCCTACCCGCGGTTTGTCGCGCCGCCAACCACCAACCTCAACAACCTGAGCCTTGCCTTAGACGTGATCCTACCCGATGAGGCAAAAGCAGCCCAAGATTCGGGATTGCTGGTCTTTCACTCGGTTGGCGACACGGGAGGCATCCATGGTGACGATGTAGAGAAGGCAATCTCCGACGCGATGGACAATCAGATTTCCACTGCCACCGCCAAGAATCCCGCTCCCGCCTTTTACTACAACCTCGGAGATGTCGTCTATTTCAACGGGCAGAGCAATCTCTATCCAAGTCAGTTCTATGAACCTTATCAGAGCTACCACGCCGTCATTTTTGCCATTGCCGGCAACCACGACGGGGATACCTCCACCCGGCCCGGCGACCCAGTCGACAGCGAACCGTCCCTATTCGGTTTCATGCGGAATTTTTGCGATGCCGCCAGCCACCACGATAGTCCCTACCGCCCGACCATGACCCAGCCCTACGTTTACTGGACACTGGACACACCTTTTGCCACCATTGTCGGTCTTTATTCGAACGTCGACGGTACGCTCGATGCACGAGGCACAAGCGAGCAGCAGCAATGGTTTCAAGGTCAGGTATCCAACGCGGCCAAAGACAAAGCACTGATTGTCGCTGTGCACCATCCCCCATACTCGCTTGACACGGCGCATGGAGGCTACCCGGACATCGAAATCGCGATCGATCGTGTCATACAAGCCACCGGGCGGACACCCACGGCGGTCTTGTCCGGCCATGTGCACTCGTATCAACGGTTCGAACGTGCTCTGGGAGACAAAAAGGTCCCCTACATCATTGCCGGAGCCGGAGGTTACGCCAACAAGTACAGCCTGACGCATAAAATCGAAACGGCTTCGAGTGGGAAAGCACTAGGCCCAGGTTTTCAAACTGCACATCCAGATCTGAAGTTGATGACTTTCAATGATAAGGAGCCTGGCTTCCTTCGGGTCACGCTGGACGGCAAGAAGCAAACCGTGACCTTCGATTATTTCGTTGTTCCGTTCCCGCCGGCCACACCCACCACGACTCTGGCGGATTCGGTCACAGTCCCATGGTGAAGTGGGGAGCGCGTTTTCTTGTATTTTTAGAACAGTGGAGGCTGTGGATCTCCCTTTACTTTCCAATACAGAACGTACTGAAGATCAAATTGAGGATGTCATCGGTGGTGGTGGCGCCGGTGATGGCGTCAAGAGGTCTGAGAGCGTTGTAAAGATCCAGCAGCAGCATCTCGTGAGGGACTTTTGTCGTCACCGCTGCATTGGCGGCGCAAAGCGCAGCGAGTGAGTCGCGTACCAGTCCCTGGTGGCGCACGTTCGTAAGAAATCCACTTTCGGCTTGCATGCCCGCTTCACCGCCGATGTGCCGTAAGATTTCGGCGCGTAGTTCGACAATTCCTTCCCCCGTCAGTGCAGAGGCACGAACCCCCGCAGACTGCGCCCCGTCAACTGACCATCGGCCGTCGGCCTCCAAATCGCATTTGTTCCCCACGACAATAGTTGGCCGAGTCTGTGCCTGACGCAGGAGTTCGTTGTCCTCGGCCGTCATCGGCTGCGAAGCGTCGAACACTACCAGTACCAGATCGGCATCCGCCAGCGCTTCCATGGATTTCCGAATGCCGATGGATTCCGCCTCATCAGCCGCCTGACGGATGCCAGCAGTATCAACGAGCTGAATAGGAATGCCGCCAATGGCGACAGTCTCACTTACCAAATCACGCGTGGTGCCGGGAGTCGCTGTCACGATAGCGCGCTCGCGCTCCACCAGGCGGTTAAACAAACTGGACTTGCCCACGTTGGGGCGGCCGACGATCGCCAGCGTCAGCCCCTCGCGCACAATCTTCCCGTACTCGAACGTGGCCGCAAGACGCTCCAGCGGCTCTTCCACCGCGGAGATTCTTTCCAGAATCACCGCATCGGGCATCACCGAAACATCGTCCTCCGCAAAATCGATCCCGGCCTCCAATATGGCGATCAGTTCCACCAATTTCTGTTTGACAGGCTGCAATCTTCTCGAGAGCGCGCCCTCCAGTTGCTGAGCGGCGACCTTCGCCTGGTACAGAGTCTGAGAGTCAATGAGATCCCGCACAGCCTCAGCCTGCGTCAGATCGATTCGCCCGTTAAGAAACGCGCGCATGGTAAATTCGCCCGGCTCGGCCAGCCGCGCTCCTGCGGCCACGCATAGCTCAACAATATGCCGCAGCACCACCGGCGAGCCATGCGCGGAAATCTCGACAATGTCGTCAGTAGTGTAGGAGTGAGGCTTCGCAAAATAAGTAACCACTACCTCATCGATGCGCGCCGAGTTTCCAGTTTCTGGTTTCCAGTTTCCAGGTGTATTAGAAACCGGTGTACTAGAAACCGGAAACCGGAAACTGGAAACTCCACCCGGCTCAAACAGTTCCCCAAACACAGCCCGCCCCGGTTCCAACTCATGCCTCAGACGCAACAAGGGTTCCGCGATCTGCCGCGCTTCAGGTCCCGCGACGCGTACCACCCCGATTCCCCCGCGCCCCGGCGGAGTAGCGATGGCCACAATCGTGTCGTCAATGTTCACGGGGCGATTGTAGCGGTTAAACTGGAACCCAGCCACCCGACCTCCGCATTCTCCGCGGCGGTTCTCGACGGTGTCCGCGTTTCAAGATTTGAAGAGAGGACCAAATTGTCCGTAGCCGACGAACTGCTAAAAGCCAACGAACAATTCGTAAAGAACTTCAACCTGGGAGATCTAGCCGTTCGCCCAAGGCGTCACCTGGCCGTACTAGCCTGCATGGATTCCCGAATTCTGTTTGAACGCTGCTTAGGCTTACACCCCGGCGACGCCCACATGATCCGCAACGCCGGCGGCATCGCCACCGAAGATGCGCTTCGCTCCCTGATCGTTTCTCATCATCTCCTGGACACGCAGGAGTTTATCATCATCAACCACACGGATTGCGGCCTGCTGAAAGTTCGCGAAGACGAACTGAAACAGAGGCTCACGGACAAAATGGGCACGCCCGACGGCGCGCCACGGCATTTCCACGCTTTCGATGACCTGGAAGAGAACGTCCGCCAGCAGATACGCCGTGTAAAATCCCATCCCTGGATTCCGAAACACATCCCAGTGCGAGGATTTGTTTACGATGTGAAGACGGGGGAGCTGAACGAAGTGAAATGACTTTGTGGCGCGGGAACTCTGCCTGCGAAGTCTAACCACGACCCCAGGCTGTTAATCCCAAGCCAACACTTGCCACGGGTAACCCTAAGGACCTTCGGAATAAGCCGGCTTATCTTTGCAACCCCTGCATTGCGCGGGCAGAGTGCCCGCGCCACACGATCAGTTCCCCACAACCTTCTCAATCTCCGCCCGCAACTGGTCATAGGGCAAAGCCCCCGGATGGTACATCGCGACCTTGCCAGTTCGGTCAAGCAGAACCAGGGTCGGCGTAGTCGAAGCCCCGTACACGTCGAAGTTGTACTTGCTGATGGGCACCGGCATGTCGAGCAGCCCCGCGTAAAAGCGATGCCGCACCGCGTCGATGTAAGCCAGTTCATCGCTCTGCGAAGCATTCTCGACTTGCGCGGTATAGCCGTAGAGCCGGGTAGGACCGATGACAGTCAATCCCTTCGCCGCAAACTCCGAACGCAGTTGGGTGATGATGGGAGCTTCGGCTTTGCAGTCTCCACACCAGTGCGCCCAGAAAAAAAGCAGCACCGGTGAACCCTTGAGTTGAGCCAGCACGGGAGGTTTCGACCCCAGGAACTGTTCCGCCCGAAGCGCAGGCGCCGGACGACCCGCAAACGAAAGCAGGTTCAGATTTTTCTGCAGACGCTCCCGGATCGACGTATTCCCGTATGTGCGCAGTGCCGCTTGCAGGACCGCCGCAGCTTGGGTTCGCTGTCCGCGAGCCGCCAGCGCCTGCGATTGCACTTCAATGGCAGCGCCCAGCGCGTTCGGTAAGTGCGGCTCCGCATCCAGCGGACGCAGTTTCAGTTGCTCCTGCGCCAGAGTGTTCGTCTGTTTGGCATAAGCCGCAGCCTGATCGTAATTGCCATCGTTGAGTGCGGCCCGCGCCAGCCACGAATAAGCGTCGACATACTCCGCCGTCACCCCGTTTTGGCTGCGGTAGGACTTCAGTTCCCCTTCCGCAGTTGCAAAGCTGTTTTGAGAAAGGGCACCCCGAACGTCATCAACGATGCCGGCCCAAGCCGTAGTCACAGCCGAAGAAATGAGAGCGAAAATAATTACTACAAGACCCCTCAAACGCATACCTTGATGATCCATCTTTTGCCGTCCGCTGGCAAATCTACCGTTGAGAAGTAAAGGCCTACGTAGGCCGCTAAACGATTGACACATAACGTCTTACGCTTCGCGCCAAATAATTCTTGTAGCTATTTTGGAGCACTTGAAATACAATTCAGCTGCGTTTTGACTTTAGAGTTCCTCGCAGTACCCAGTTTCTCCGCTTACCAGCGCGTGACCTGCCTGCTGAAGAACCCTTCCAAAGTTTCAGCGCTATATCAAACAAAGGAAATTTGCAACACCATGGAAACAGGAACAGTGAAGTGGTTTAACGACGCCAAGGGCTACGGATTCATCAGCCGCCAGAATGGGGAAGACGTATTTGTCCACTTCTCCGCCATTCAAGCAAGCGGATTCCGCAGCCTGCAAGAAGGTCAACAGGTACAGTTTGACGTGGTCAAAGGCCCGAAGGGCTGGCAGGCCGAAAACGTGAAGGGTGCCTAAACCACTTCGCAGCAGACAATTCGCAAAACGGCGGCCAGTAATGGCCGCCGTTTTAATTTTGCGATTGAGCAAACAAGCCATTGGGCAATTGAAAATCCAAGTTGAGGTGAGTTTGATTTTTCCATCACCCAATGGCCCGATCGCCCAATCACTCAATCCCAACCCTTACTCGATCTTTTCCCTGATCAGCACGACGTCCGCATCCGTATGCCCGCGAACCAAAGCCAATTGCTTCCCGTCAAACGACCAGTGGAAGTCGAAAATGTGCTCGGAAGTGAAATCCGTAAGCTGCTTGCCTTTGGATCCATCCAGGGGCTGGAACCAGAGGTTGTCGACGCCGCTATTGCGAACTGGGTAAACCACCCCTTTGCCGTCGCGTGAAAAATGTATGAGGCCAAAGCGCGGGCGCTCGAACGGCAGCAACTTTGCGACCTTGCCGGCATCGGTCTCCACCACTTCCAGCATTTCCTTGTGCTCGCCGGAATGTTGAAGCGTGGGAAACGCGGCGAGCGTGCCGTCAGGCGAGACGTCAAAGGTTCCGGCGCTGGGCGATTCCGAAAGGATGCGCCTGGCTCCGCCCTCGATGGGCACCTTGGCCAGTTTCTGCCCACCGCCCTGCTCCATGAAGAACGCCCACTTGCCATCCGGCGAACATATGGGATAGACGTCGATCTTACCGTCGGTAACCTGCCTGACGTTGCCGGCTGCTTCCATGCGCCATACATTTTGCACGCCGGTCTGAAATCTTACAAAGACAATAGACCCGTCCTGGCAGGCCCAGGGCGCGCCGCTTACCGCCTGACCGGGAATCACCGTCTTGCTGCCGCTGGCGGGTTCAATGCGATTGAGCACGTTGGCCTGATCGGAGATCAACTGGTTGTCCGGCGTCCAGGTGAAGTTGGTGTTGGCTTCGGCGGTGGCGACCTGGCGTGCCTGGGCGACGGGCGAGCCGGTGGGCATCACCAGCAAGTTCCAGCGGCCTTCGTTCTGCACCGTGGCCAGAATGTGCCCGCTGCCGGCGACGCTGAGATCGGAGTAGCTGCTGGTATCGCGCGTGACGGAAGAATAGACGCCCTGGGGATAGGAAACGAAGCCGATTTGGGTGCGGGTGAAATTGGAGGTTTGCTCGCTCGCCAGCACTAGAACACCGCTGCCATCGGCCAGCCATGCGGGCTTGTCGACAATGCGCTCGTTGCTTCCATAGAAGGCCTTACGCCGGCCGCTCGCCACATCCAGCGCGGCCAGGCGGAACAATCCGGCCGCCACGTCGATGACCTGGCCAACGATGACCTTGCCGTCGGGCGACCAGGCGGGCTGTTGCAAAGCGTCGCTGATGGGGCCGCTGGCCAGCACCTTTTCTTCTCCGTTCTCAACAGAGTGGAGAATCAGTTGATACTTGCCGGGTTCCGGATTGTCGAAGCGCACGAACGCGAACTGTTTTCCATCCGGAGAAAACGTAATGTTCGAATCCATGTCGCTGATGAGCTTTTGCGGCGTCCCGCCGAGAAGGGGCGCCCGGTACAGAAACTTGAGTTCGGCATTTCCGGGATCGCTCCGCCCGAAATAAAAATAATTTCCGTCCGGAGAAAACCGCAGGCCGTTGTAATAAACATCGGCCGGTGGCTCTACCTGGGTGTTGCTGTTCGTAGGCACGTTGCGCAGCCATAAGCTGGCCAGCCCCTTATCACGCATCAGGTTCAGAATGTACTTGCCGTCGGGGGACAGCGCCGCCATCAGCGACTTCCCGCCTTCGGTCACCTTGGTGGCCGTGAAATTCTGGAACGGCGCCGGGCGGCTCCGGGTCACGTAAGCATAAATACCGTAAGCCGCCACTGCCAGCAGAATCAAAACGATCCCAGCAGTAACTGCGCTGCTGACTCTGTGCTGCCGCGCCACTGAGATCATGGCCGAACTTCCCGACGTACGCGCCGCCCGTGGCACGCCGGAAACCGCTGGCGACGACCCCGAAACCGGAACGGCCTGAGCGCTGCCAGACGCGGTCTGCGCCGGCTTCCGTCCCGACTCCATGTCTCGCTTCAACCGCTTCAGGTCTCCCCGCAAATCGCCGGCAAAGTGGTAGCGCAGGTCGGTATCTTTCTCCAGAGCCTTGGCAATCACTTCATCCAGTTTGGGCGGCAGTGTCGGGTTCAGTTGCAGTGCGGGCACTGGGTCCAGCTCAAGAATGGCGTGGAAGACAACCGCGGAGGTCGCGCCGGAAAATGGCAACCGCCCCGTAGCCATCTGGTAAATCACCACGCCCAGAGAAAACAAATCGGTGCGTGGATCGAGTTGCTGGCCGCGCGCCTGCTCCGGCGACATGTAAGCGATAGTGCCGACAGTCGCGCCCGGGCTGGTGAGATGCGCCGGAGGATTGTCCAGGGTGGCGCCGATGGTCTCCATTTCCATCTCAAGCCGCGCCAACTTGGCGAGACCGAAGTCGAGCACCTTTACCTGCCCGCGCTGCGTAACAAAAATGTTCGCTGGCTTGATGTCGCGATGGATGATCCCTTTCCCGTGCGCGGCATCGAGCGCATCCGCGAGTTGAATGCTCAAGTCCAGCAGGCGATCCGTCGTCACCGCGCCTGCACTCAAGCGGCGGTCCAGAGTCTCGCCCTCGAGCAACTCCATGGCGATGAACGTCTGCTCGATGCCGCTTTCAACCTGAACTTTTTCCACCGCATAGATGGTGCAGATATTAGGATGATTCAGCGCTGAGGCAGTGCGTGCCTCCAGCAGAAAGCGCTCCAGCGCATTTTGCTCGCGCGCGAGCTGCGGGGGTAGGAACTTCAGCGCAACCTTGCGTCCCAGATTAAGATCTTCAGCCTCGTAGACCACTCCCATCCCGCCACTGCCTAGCTGGCCGATGATGCGGTAATGCGAGATGGTCTGGCCGATCATATTTCCTGACGACGGATGAATAGGTAGGGAAATTCATCTTAAGGAGGGATGAGGAGGGCAGTCAAACCGTAATCGGCCGAGGCGTGTTCTTATGCCGCGGACTCCTGTTCAGCCGCGCTAACCGAATCAAAAAAACGAAAGAACTGCTCGACCCGCGTAACCTTCAGCGCGTTGTGAATGCGCTCACTCACGCCCACCAGCGCGAGGTTACGCCCGTTATTCTGGCGGGTGACATACGCCCCTACCAGCGCCCCAATGCCCGCCGAATCCACGTACGGGACGTTGGTGAAGTCGATGATGAGCGAGCGGGACTGGTCGGCCCGCACCATGGCCTGGAACTCGAACATGGTGGTCATCACCAGTGCTCCGTTCAGGCGCAGAACGCGCTGTCCGGCCTGCGTTCCGGGCTGGTCTTCAATACGTAAGGAATCTTGCGGCATCCCCGAGATACTACCTGTGGCGCAACGCAGGATTGTTAACAGAAGGTTAATTTAGGGCTGGAAACTGGAAACCGGAAACTGGAAACCTTAAATGGGAGCCGCCTGCTCCCGCCGCCGCGCCTGGATTTCGATGAATACGTTCACCAGCGACACCGCTGCCGGCGTCACCCCTGGGATGCGCGATGCCTGCGCCAGCGTCTGCGGCTGTACGTGGCTCAGCTTTTCCTGCATCTCGTGCGACAGGCCGCTGACCGAGTGGTAATCGAACCACCCGGGAATCGCGCGCTGCTCAGACTTTTTCATGCGCTCCATGGCGCGCTGCTGTTGTAAGAGGTAGCCCTCGTACTTGATCTCGGTCTCGACAGACTTGAGTTCGTTGCGCTCGGCAGAGGAAAGCGTCGCTCCAGATTCGCTCTCATTCTGAACCCCTTCCTTCTCAAAGAAAGCCGGATCCAGCTTCCGCAGAACCGGGACCAGCCGTTCAATCGTCACTTGCGGCCGCTTAAGCAGTTGCGCATAAGTCTGGCCGATTGCAGTACTCCAATCGCTGCCGCCGAGTTGCTCGTCCAGCATCTTGGTGGTCAGCTTCGTCCTCTCCAGAAGTTGCTTCAGTTTTTCCAGCCGTTCTTGCCTGGCCTGAAAATCCGCCCATGCCTCATCCGAAATCAGCCCCACACGGTGCCCATGCGGCGTAAGCCGGCGATCGGCATTGTCAATGCGCAGGTGCAGGCGGAACTCTGCCCTCGATGTGAACATCCGGTAAGGCTCGTTGGTCCCTTTGGAAATAAGATCGTCGATCAGAATCGCGGTGTACGCCTCGGTGCGGTCGAGGATCAGCGGCGGCTGCGCCTTCACTTGCAACGCCGCGTTGATGCCTGCCATCAAGCCCTGGCATGCCGCCTCTTCATAGCCGGAAGTTCCGTTGATCTGTCCTGCGAGAAACAGGCGGGCAATCTTTTTAGTTTCCAACGTTCGCTGCAATTCGGTGGGATCGATCGAGTCGTACTCGATGGCGTAGCCAGGCCGCAGCATTTCTGCATTTTCCAATCCTGGAATCGACTTCAAAATCGCCACCTGCACTTCCACCGGCAGCGACGTGCTCATCCCGTTGACGTAAATCTCGTGGGTGTTCAAACCCTCAGGCTCGAGGTAGAGCTGGTGCATCTCCTTGTCGGGAAACTTTACGATTTTGTCTTCGATCGACGGGCAATAGCGCGGCCCAATCGATTGAATCTGGCCGCTATACATAGGCGAGCGATGCACGTTCTCGCGGATGATGCGGTGGGTCTCGGGCGTGGTCCACGCAATATAGCAGGGCACTTGCGAATCGTGATGTGTAACGCGCGTGGTTCGGAAGCTGAACGGCGTGGGATCCGTATCGCCGGGCTGCACCGTGAATCGCGACCAGTCAATGCTGCGTCCATCTAGGCGCGGCGGCGTCCCCGTCTTCAGGCGGCAGCCGCGCAAGCCTAGCTTTTTCAGTGCCTCGCCGAGCAGAACCGCATTCGGTTCCCCGGACCGCCCGGCGGGATACTGCTGCTCGCCGCAATGAATCAGGCCGTTGAGAAAAGTTCCAGTAGTGATGACCACCGCTTGCGCCCCGACGGTGCGGCCGTCTCGCAGCTTGACTCCCAGTACCGATTTACGAGTATCGAGTAGCGAGTCTTCGTCTTCGCTCGGGACTCGCGACTCGGGACTCGCGACTAGAAGCTCCGCCACTTCGGCCTGCTTGATCTTCAAATTCTCCTGCGACTCCAGCACCTCGCGCATCTTGAGCCGGTAAGCTTGCTTGTCGCACTGCGCCCGCGGCGACCACACGGCCGGCCCGCGCGATGTGTTGAGCAGTCGAAACTGGATCCCCACCGCGTCGGTGATCTCGCCCATGATGCCGCCAAGCGCATCGACTTCGCGCACCAAGTGTCCCTTGGCGATGCCGCCGATGGCCGGGTTGCACGACATCTGCGCAATCAGGTCGACGTTGAGGGTGAACAGCGCAGTCTTCAGCCCCATGCGCGCCGCGGCGATGGCGGCCTCGCATCCCGCGTGCCCTGCGCCCACCACCACTACTTCGAATTGTTCCGTGAACTGCATAAGGGCAGTTTCTAGTTTCCGGTTTCCAGTCCCAAGTCCAATCGTTGCTGCTTATACCTCAAGGCTGGAAACTAGAAACCGGAAACTGGAAACTCATGTTCGCGATCCTCAATTCATTCTAGCAACTTGCCAGTATCTGTGATCTCCATCACTTGCCGACCTGCGGGGCTGTCCGTATAGTAGTCTGTCATACCCGAACCAGGAGGCCATCGTGACTACCACTCAATTCTTCGAGCAACTGGAAGCATCAATCGCGAAATACGACCTGCTCTGCCATCCCTTTTACAAAGCATGGGCGGCCGGCGAATTGACGCGCGACGATCTGCGCGACTACGCCCGTAACTACTATCATCACGTCCAGGCGTTTCCTTCCTACCTGGCCGAGTTCGCTCTTCGTCTCGATGAAGGTGAGTTGCGGCGCGCAGTGCTCGCCAACATGTGTGACGAGAAGGGAACTCCCGGCGGCTCAGGAAAGGATTCTGTACCCCACTCGGAACTTTGGCTCGATTTTGCCGAAGGCATGGGGGCAAGGCGGGACATGCAGTGGCATTTGCCCATCACGCAGGTTCGTGAACTGACCAGGCACTTCCACCGCGTGGCCAGTGAAGGCTCGCCGGAAGAAGCACTGGCGACGTTCTACGCCTATGAATCCCAGGTGCCTCGCGTTGCCAGGGAAAAGGAGCGTGGCCTGCGCGAGATGTACGGCGCCGACGACAAGACCTGCGGCTACTTCGCGCTGCACGCCACAGCCGACATCTACCATGCAAACGTGTGGCGCCAGCAACTGGAGAGTCGCCTCGCGGCGAATCCGGAAGCGGCGGAAGCAGCGCTGGATTCGGCCGAGAACACAGCTAGAATGCTCTGGCAGGCGTTGGATGGGATCGAGGCAAAGCGGATGAGTCTCGCCGCTTAGAGCGTGGTGAGGGCACCAGACTCCATCACGATTCCCTTTCTCCTAATTGCATTAGTCCTCATGCCTGTTTCCGGAGTTCTCTCCTGGATCAGGCTGAGATCGGGTAAGCCGCTACCACCGAAACAAACTCGCTATCGATCCATGCTCGCGTTCCAGTTTGTGTTTCTTTTCTTTACCTCCCTTGCGGCGAAACAGAACGGGATTCAAATCTTCGGCCCGGTGTCGCCGCCCGCGTGGACATGGGCTGCGGCCGCCGTATACGTTGTCCTAATCGGCGTGTCGTTCTGGCGAAAATTTTGGAAGGCAACTCCGAAGCAGAAACATAAAATCCGCGTAACGCTCCCCGAGAATCCAGACGAATTGTGGTATTGGATTGCGATTTCATTCTTGGCTGGAGTAACTGAGGAGTACGCCTATCGGGGTGTCGCAATTGCCGCGATTTATGAGATGACAGGTTCGCTGACGGTTGCCCTTGCCATTTGCGTGTTTGCATTTACGGTTGCGCACGTTATGTACGGCTGGCGTGAAGTTATTGGAATTGCGCTCTTCGCCCTACTCTGTCATCTGGCCGTTCTCTACACGCACACGCTTTCTCTTGTGGTTGCTGTTCACGTTGCTTACGACCTCGTTCTCGGAGTTCTTGCGACGGTGGCATTCCTGCGCGAGAGCCAGAGAAACACCGCCGAGGCACAAGCCGCTGTTTGAAAGAATACCCATGGCGAAGCAAATCCCCATCGGCGCGCGCGGTGAAGCCCGCGAAACCGTCGCATTCAAGCACACGCTGACCTCTCATCACCCAGAGCTGCCGCCGGTCTATTCCACGCCCGATATGATTCGACTGATGGAGATTGCCGCCTTTCAGGCACTTCAGCCCTATTGCGAAGGCGATGAAATCTCAGTCGGGACTTCCATCAATATCCAGCACCGTGCCGCAAGCGGCATCGGCGCAAATATTCACGCCGAGGCCGTGCTCGAATCCTTCGACGGGCGCTTCTACCTGCTGCGCGTCACCGCACGCGACGATGCACAGGAAATCGGGCGCGGCACGGTTGGACGCGCCATAGTAAGCATCGGAAATTTTGTAAACAAGATGAAGGCCAAGTGACGACACTGGATCGTGCGAACGCCGAAACTCCCAACGGTCCCGTCTCGATTGAGATATGTGTCGATTCTGCCGCCTCGGCGCTCGCGGCCGAGCGGGGCGGTGCGGCACGCGTGGAACTCTGCGCCAATCTATGGGAAGGCGGCGTCACCCCCAGCGCCGGATTGATCGAACTGGTGCGATCAACGTCCATAGGCTTGCACGTAATGATTCGGCCGCGAAGCGGCGATTTCTGTTACACCGCGGAAGAATTCGAAATTATGCAGCACGACATTCTCGTCGCCCGGAAATTGGAGGCCGACGGCGTCGTGCTTGGTCTCCTCAATCCGGACGGCAGCATCGATGTCGAGCGTACGCGACGACTGGTCGATCTTGCCAGGCCTATGAACGTTACTTTTCACCGCGCGTTTGACATGTCGGCGGATCTTTTTCGCGCTCTCGAGGACATCTGCTCAGTGGGCGCGGACCGGCTTCTAACCTCCGGCGCTCAGCCAACCGCCTTGGAAGGCGCCTCCACCATTGCCACGATTGTTAAGGCCGCCCACAGCCGTATCGCGATCATGGCCGGCGGCGGCGTCCGCCAGCACAATGTTGCTCGAATCATGGAACAGACCGGCGTCAGAGAAATTCACGCCAGCCTCAAGAATTCCATTGCCAGCCCGATGATCGATCGCAATCCGAGGATTACTCTTGCAGCAACGCCAGCCAATGAATGCCAAAACTTTCAGGTGCTTGAAGAGGATGTTCGCAACTTGAGGCGTGCCGCCGCCGGCCCAGCGTAAGAATAGTGTGATCCTCAACGGAAAAGGCCCGCACTTCCGGGCTAGAATTGTTAGTGGAATGATGGTTCAGCAGCAAGCCGCAGCGGCCGCCTTTCGCCTTCTTCACTCAGGCGGAGAGATTCTCGTGCTTCCCAACGCCTGGGACGTGGCCAGCGCCCGCATCATCGAGGAATCCGGTTTCAACGCCGTTGCCACCAGCAGCGCCGGAGTCGCCTTCTCACTCGGCTATCCCGACGGCCAGAAAATTTCCCGCGACGAGATGCTCGCCGCCATCGCGCGCATCGCGAAGGCAGTCCGAGTGCCAGTCACCGCGGACGTGGAATCGGGATACGGAAGAACTCCCGCAGACGCCGCCCTAACCGCGCGCGGGGTTCTCGACGCTGGTGCCGTCGGCATCAACCTGGAAGATGCAATTGGCGACTCGAACGTCGCTCTCGTGGATCTACCGCTCCAACTGGAAAAAATCCGCGCTGTTCGCGAAATCGCTACCCGCGTGAAGATACCCCTCGTGCTCAACGCTCGCACAGACGTCTATCTCCTGCAGATCGGAGATCCCGCCAAACGCTACGACGAAACGGTTCGCCGCTTGAGCGCCTTTCGCGACGCCGGAGCCGACTGCGTTTTCGCTCCCGGTCTGCGCGATGCCGCCACCATCGCCCGCCTCGTCGCCGACCTGAAGTGTCCCGTCAACATTCTTGCCGGTCCCGGCTCTCCTTCGATTCCAGAATTATCTAAGCTCGGAGTGGCGCGGGTCAGCCTGGGTTCGGCAACCATGCGTGCCACAATGGGCCACTTGCGCCGCATCGCGGAGGAACTCAAGACCACCGGCACTTACTCCAAACTCGAAGACGCTCCTTCGCACGCCGAAATGAATCAGATGATGCAGCGGAATCAACTCTGACCTCGGATGGCGGGGAATCCTATCCTCATCGGAGTCATCTCCGATACTCACGGGCTGCTCCGTCCTGAAGTGCTCGATGCTCTGGGCGGCTCCGATCACATTATTCATGCCGGCGACATGGGCTCGATGGAGATTCTGGAGCAGCTAGCTGCCATCGCGCCAGTGACCTCCGTTCGTGGCAACGTCGACAAATCCCCATGGGCTCGAAAGCTGCCCGAAACTGAAGTGATCGAGGTCGGCGGCGTCTCCATCTACGTGCTGCACGATCTGACTAAATTGGACCTGAAGCCCAAAGCCGCAGGATTCGGGGTTGTCGTCAGCGGCCACAGTCACATTCCAAAACAAGAGACGCGCGATGGAGTGCTTTACTTCAATCCCGGCAGCGCCGGGCCGCGACGCTTCAAACTGCCAGTGACCGTCGGCAAACTCACAGTGAAAGACGGCAGCGTGCGGAGCCAGATCGTGACATTGCTGACCACTAACCGCCAACAACTCGGCCCCTAATCACTGCTCGGTTGCTACAATCGCAAAACAAACACACGAATGTCGATTGAATTCAAAGTCGAGGCCCGCTCCGGGGCCACGCGTGCCGGCCGGCTGCTCACGCCGCACGGCGAGATCGAGACCCCTGTGTTCATGCCCGTGGGCACCGCCGCAACCGTCAAAGCAATGCCGCAGGAGGTTCTCGAAGAACTCGGCGTCCAGATTCTCCTAGGCAACACCTATCACCTTTACCTGCGTCCCGGAGTCGAAACCGTCCGCCAATTCGGCGGACTGCATGGCTTCATGTCCTGGCCCCGAGCCATCCTCACTGATTCCGGCGGCTTCCAGGTCTTCAGCCTGAATGATCTTCGCAAAGTCACCGAAGAAGGCGTAACCTTCCGCTCCCACCTCGACGGCTCCTCCCACTTCTTCACCCCGGAAATTGCCATGGCAGCCCAGATTGGGCTCGGCGCCGACATCGTCATGGCATTTGATGAATGCACGGAATATCCCGCCGACCGCACCCGCACGCAAGCTTCGATGGAATTAACGCTCCGCTGGGCAGCCCGAAGTAAGAAATATTTCGAAGACCACAAGCAAGAAGTCCCGTGGAAAGGCAGTGGTCAGCGGTCAGTGGTCAGTGGCCAGAAAACCGAGATTCCTCGCTTTGCTCGGAATGACACGGTAGTTACTGAACACTGGCCACTGAACACTGGCCACTGCCTTTCCCAATCCCTTTTCGGAATCGTCCAGGGCGGAATGGACCTCGCTCTCCGAAAAGAATCCGCCGAGCGCACCATCGAGATCGGTTTCCCCGGCTACGCCATCGGCGGCCTCAGTGTCGGAGAGCCCCGCGAGCGTACCCGCGAAGTTGTCGAGGCCACCCTTGAATATCTGCCCAAAGACAAGCCCCGCTATCTGATGGGGGTTGGTACGCCTGAGGAAATTGCCGAGTACGCCCGCCTCGGCGTCGACATGATGGACTGTGTCCTTCCCACCCGCGCCGCCCGTCACGGCTTGCTCTTCACCTCGGAGGGAAAAATCTCCATCAAGCAGGCACGCTATGCCCAGGACGCCGGCCCGCTCGACCCCAATTGCCACTGCCGCGTGTGCCAGCGCTATTCCCGCGCCTATCTGCGGCACCTTTATGCCTCGAATGAAGTGCTGGCTCAAGTCTTAAATACAATGCATAACCTGAGTTTCTACCTTGACACTATGCGGCGGGTGCGTCATTCTATTCGACTTGGGGAATAGTCCTGTTTTTTCCAGTGCCTGGTCCCGGCTGAAACCGTGACCTTCATGGAAAGACCTCCCCGGATTCAAGCCTGAAGTTGATGATCCGGCCGGAATCGATCAGCACCCCCGTCGTAAAATGACAGGCCTGCGGCGCTTGTGGGCGCGGGCGGCGGTTCGCGGACAGGGTTTAAAGTCCGGTAAACAGATAGTGAACATAAATTTAAGATGACTATGCATGTCCTCTTGGCGGTGCAGGCTGGCGGTGGCGGGATGGGCTGGTTGAGCGTCGCCCCGCTGATTTTCATTTTTGCGATCTTTTATTTTCTTCTGATCCTTCCCCAGCAGCGCCGTCAAAAAAAATGGACAGCTATGCTGGACAGCCTCAAAACTGGCGACAAGGTGGTCACCAGCGGCGGCTTGCGGGGAACGATCATGGCGCTCAAAGACGATTCCGTCCATCTGCGGGTTCCGCCCAATAACATCGTGGTGGAAGTGACCAAGGCCTCCGTGACCCAGGTCACGACCACGGAAGAGGAAACAAAGAGCAAGTAATGCTGCACAATCTAGATTTGCGGACTTTAGTTCTCCATGAATAAGAATCTTCTTTGGAAGTTGGCACTTATCGTCGGAATCCTGCTCGTCTTCTTGTTCGGGATTTTCGGCATTCCCCAAAGCTTTTCCGGCCAGGGCCTGCTCGCCTCCATGACCAACCGCATTCACCTTGGTCTGGACTTGCGCGGCGGAACCCATCTGATCCTGCAGGTTCAGGTGAATGACGCGATCAATGTCGATTCCGACAATGCGGTCGAAATTCTCAAAGAGCAACTCAACAAGCGCAAGATCGCGTTTGCGGATATCTCCAAGCCGGATCCGCAGAACAGCCCCGATCGCGTTGTGCTGAAGGGCGTCCCCACGGAGGGCCGCAAAGACCTGTTGGATATCGTGTCGGAACGCCTTTCCGAATACAACCTAAGTTCGGGAGCCGACAATACCTGGACTCTGTCCATGAAGCCGCAAACGCTCAGCGATCTCAAGAACAAGGCCGTCACCCAGGCGATCGAAACTATTCGCAACCGCATTGATTCGCTCGGCGTCAGCGAGCCCACCATTCAGGAGCACGGCCTTGGCCAGTACCAGATTCTGGTGCAACTGCCCGGCGTCGACGATCCGGAGCGCGTGAAGGACATCATGCAGTCCACCGCCATGCTTGAGATCAAGCAGGTGCTCGGCGGACCCTTTCCCAGCGAGCAAGCCGCACTGCAGGATAAGGGCGGGCTTTTGCCGGCGGATGCGATCCTGCTGCCGGGCCACGCCGCCCCCGGAACGGCTGCGGGTGAACAATCCTGGTATCTGGTGTCGCGCGTTTCCGCCGTTAGAGGAAAAGATCTTCGCGACGCCCAACCCAGCACCGATCAGAACGGCCAGCCGAACGTGCGTTTCCAACTCACCGGCGAGGGCGGACAGCGTTTCTATAACTTTACCTCCGCGCACGTCGGCGAGAGTCTGGGCGTGGTCCTCGACAACAAAGTTCAGGAAGTGGCCAACATCAAGGAAGCCATTCGCGATACCGGCGAAATCAGCGGTGGCAGCATGAGCCAGCAGCAGGCCAAGGATCTGTCGATGATCCTGCGTTCTGGCGCACTGCCAGCGGGCATTAAGTATCTCGAAGAGCGCACCGTTGGACCGTCGCTGGGCACGGATTCTATCCGCGCTGGCGTTCGTGCCGCGGTTGTGGGCATGCTCGCCGTGTTGATCTTCATGCTGATCTACTATCGCGCAGCCGGCATCAACGCCGACATCGCGTTGCTTCTGAACCTCATCATCCTGCTGGGATTCATGGGCTACTTCGAAGCCGTGTTAACGCTTCCCGGAATTGCGGGGGTGATCCTTACCGTCGGTATGGGCGTGGATTCCAACGTGCTGATTTTCGAGCGCATCCGCGAAGAGTTGCGCAATGGCAAGACGCCGCCATCCGCCGTGGATCAGGGTTTCAGCCATGCCTGGATCACGATTGTGGACACTCACGTCACTACCATCGTCTCGGCGGCAATCTTGTTCCTGTTCGGAACCGGCCCGGTGAAGGGATTTGCCGTCACTCTCACCTTCGGTCTGCTGGCGAATTTGTTCACAGCCGTATTTGTTTCGCGCGTGATCTTCGACTGGGTGCTGAGTCGCAAAGAGCGCGGCGAAGCGCTCAGCATTTAGGGAATTCAGTCATTGAGTGATCGGGTCATTGAAGAGTGCCGGACGAGCAGAGTTTTCAATCGCCCGATGACCCAATCACCCAACAGCTCAATTTCAACGAAATCATAGATCGGATAAGGGGTAAGCTAGGTGGAGTTCTTTCGCAATACCAACATCGATTTCCTGGGCAAGAAGTGGTACTTCCTCGCCTTCTCGCTCGTGTTCAGCGTAGCCGGCCTTTTCTCCATGCTGTTCTGGCACGGAATCCCGTACGGCGTAGACTTCCGCGGCGGCACCCTAGTCTATGTGAAGTTCTCTCATACTCCCGACGACAACGCGATCCGTGCGGCGATGGACAAGGTCGGTTTGCACAACTTCAAGCTCCAGCGCTACGATGTCCCCTCCAACAACGAGGAACTGATCGACCTCGACGTACAGGAAACAGAGCAGGACCGGGGCAAGACGCAGATCGTCAACGCGCTGGAGGCTAACGCCCCGCCCGGGAAGCAGGATCTCAACAACTCCAGTTTCCTGACCGTCAAGAATTATCTGATGGACAAAGACCCCATGCACCTTGGCTCGGATGCCGACCAGAAGTATAGCCAGCAAGCCCAGGCAATCGTCGACACCCGTGACAAAGTGCAAGGCGGCGTGCTGAGTTCGTTCGATCAGTTGAAGGGAGCCGTCGATTCAGCGGTGGTGGCCTCGCTGCCGGATGCGTTCTTCCTGTCTGATTTTGGAATCCGCAACGTAGACATCGTCGGGCCGCTGGTGGGCGCGCAATTGCGCCGGCAGGCGCTGCTGGCAACGGCTTATTCTCTCGCCGGAATGCTGGTCTATTTGGGATTCCGCTTCGAGTGGATTTACGGAGTGGCCGCCGTGATTACGGTGTTCCACGATACGCTGATCACGGTGGGCGCGTTTTCGCTGTTGAACAAAGAAATCTCCCTCACCGTGATTGCCGCCATCCTCACGCTGATTGGTTACTCTAATAACGACACCATCGTGGTATTTGACCGCATCCGGGAAAACATTAAACTCATGCGGCGTGAGAAACTGTCGGAGATCGTTAACCGGAGCATCAATCAAACTTTAAGTAGAACCATCTTGACAGCCGGGCTAACCTTCCTTACCGTACTTGCACTCTATTTGTTCGGGGGCGAGGTGCTGCGTGGGTTTAGCCTCGCACTGGTTATCGGCATCCTGATCGGAACGTATTCGTCGATCGCGATTGCCGCTCCGATTCTGGTGGCTTACCAGGATTGGCGGATCAACCAAGGCAAACGGCCCATGGCCATGCCCGTCCGAACCAAGTAATTGCCGGATGGAATTGGATGCGATTTTGTGGTAAGCCTTTGTTTGTAAGGGTTTTCACCACCGGGATGGGCTTTGGGCCAGTCCTGGCAAGGGAGTTGATTTTGGGAGCAAAGGGGAGTCAGTCGGTGTCTAAGTTTACGTAGGCTCTAGAAGCAGGGAGAAACCACTATGTTTGAAGATAGCCTTCTGGAATCCGGTGGCAGGCTGAAGACGAAGCGAGGACGCACCACGACCTTCGCTATCATTCTTGAGATAGGTTTGATCGGCATCATGGTTCTGATGCCCCTCATCTTCACCGAAGCTTTGCCCAAGCAGCAGTTGATGACATTCCTGGTAGCCCCCCCGCCGCCACCTCCTCCTCCACCTCCGGCCGCCGCACCCGTTAAAGTCGTGAAGCAGATTCAGACCGACATCGTGAATGGCGCCCTCCGCACCCCAACCAAGATTCCGCAAAAAATTCAAATGATCAAGGAAGAAGAAGCCCCACCACCGGCTATGGCATCTTCTGGCGTCGTCGGTGGCGTTCCGGGAGGCATTCCTGGCGGTCAGATGGGCGGCGTCATCGGGGGCATTATCAGTTCCACGCCCGTAGCCGTTCCTAAGGTTGCCGCTCCCCAGCGCGTGCGCGTTTCGGCTGGCGTTACCTCGGGCCTTTTAATCCGCAAGGTTCAACCTAACTACCCGCCTCTGGCGCGGCAGGCCCGCATTTCAGGGACGGTTGTGCTGCGGGCCGTAATCAGCAAGGACGGCTCCATCGAAAACCTCTCGCTCGTGAGTGGGCATCCGATGCTGGCTCCAGCGGCGATTGACGCGGTGAAACAGTGGAAATACAAGCCGTATCTGCTCAATGGCGAACCCGTGGAAGTGGATACCGAAGTTCAGGTCAACTTTAGTTTGGCCGGAGGCTAGACCCCGGCCGAGTGACGCGGTTGCACCACCTGTTGTTGTAATTTAGGATGGCCTCCCCCTTCCAACCTTGCCATGGCCGGGAGAGACCTTCTACCCGGCATTTCCGCCAGGTCTGAGATTCGTCGAGCGCGGCATGCTTCATGCCCGGCGAGATCTCGTTAAGAGGCATTTTGAGGGAAGGCGATTTGACAGTTGTCTTCAATTTCGCATCAAAGTCTAAGAAGTTTCGAGGAGGGAAAAGCAACTCATGTTAGCTCACGTTGCAGTAGCAGCTCTCAATCATGTTCCCCGGGTAGCCGCCTGGATTGTGCAGGAAGGTGGCGCAGTGGGTTGGGACCCGATTTCGCTCTGGAAACAGATGGGTATCATTGCGAAAATCGTGGTCGTCATCCTGTTCATCATGTCAGGCTGGTCGATCGGTGTCATGATCGACCGCGCCATGGCATACAACGCGGCCCGCAAGCAATCTCGTGCCTTCGCTCCCGCGGTCGCTGGAGCCCTGCGCGATGGCCGCATTGACGAGGCCATCAAGGTCGCCGAGCGCAACAAGAAAAGCCATCTGGCGAAGGTTGTCACCGCCGGCCTGATGGAATTCAAGGCTCACCAGGATAGCCCCGGCGCCATCCCCGGCGAGACCATTGAAGCTTCCAAGCGCGCTCTCGAGCGCACTGAAGCCATTGTCCACGCCGAACTCAAGCGCGGGCTCGGCGGCTTGGCCACCATCGGTTCCACGGCTCCCTTTGTGGGGCTGTTCGGCACCGTGATGGGCATTCTGAACGCCTTCAAAGGCATTTCCGAGCAGAAGGCTACTGGTCTGGGCGCGGTCGCAGGCGGCATTTCCGAAGCGCTAGTTACCACGGCTTTCGGGCTGCTAGTCGCTATTCCCGCCGTCATGATGTTCAACTACCTCACCGGACGCGTAGAAGCCTTCGATGTGGAGATGGACAACTCGTCGAGCGAACTGATCGATTACTTCTTGAAGCGGCGGGACGTTCGCCGCTCCTAGGATCGCGGTCGTTACGAGCTCCGTTGTGAGTTGCTTTGGCGTGGCGCCGGTTTAAATCCCGGCGCCAGCCTTCCTGACTCTTGCGGGGCAGGTTTTGCTGGCAACCGGCAACCGGCCGCTGCCGCTAGGAGATTCACGCTATGTCTTTAGCAAAACGAAACGAAGGCGCCAACGTCAACTCCGACATCAACGTTACCCCAATGGTGGACGTGATGCTGGTGCTGCTGATCATCTTCATGGTCATCACGCCCATGCTGCAAAAGGGTATCAGCGTGGATATGGCCAAAGTTAACAATCCAACGCCCATGCAGGACGCGGACAAGGAAGATGCCTTATTGGTTTCCGTCATGCGTGATGGAACCGTATATTTTGGCGCGGATAAAATCGCGCCTGACGCCCTCACGGGCAAGGTGAAAGATCGCCTGATCAATCGCACGGACAAGCGAGTCTACGTGAAGGCGGACGCCCGCGCTCACTTCGGCAATGTGGTCCAGGTTGTGGATGGCGTTCGTGCCGCTGGTGTGGATGACTTGGGCTTGCTCACCGAACAGAGAAAGAGTACTCCAAACGCTCCGCCCGCCGCTCCGGCGCCCGGGCAATAGCGCAGGAACGCTGTAGGCGAGAGATGTAGGCGGGATCAGGATTAAGAGGAGATCGACCATGAGTATGGCAGTCGGAACCGGCGGAGGGCAAAGCGCAAACATTAACGTCACTCCGCTCATTGACGTGCTACTGGTGCTGCTCATCATTTTCATGGTGATCACGCCGCTGACGCCGAAAGGTTTGGACGCGCTGGTGCCTCAGCCGCCTCCGCCCAATGCGCCCAAGAACAACACGCCCGACCGCACCATCGTGGTGCAGTTGATCGACCGCGGCGCCGGCCAGGATCCCGGCCTCAAGATCAACAACGAGGACGCTACCTGGGACAATCTTCAGGGCCGTTTGGCGGATATCTACAAAACCCGCGCCGAGAAGGTCATGTTCGTGAAGGGCGATGATCCCATCCCCTTCGCCGATGTAGCCAACGTCATCGACATCGCGCACGCTGCGGGCGTAGATAAGGTCGGTCTGATCACGGCCAAGATTGAAGCTGGCGGCTAACCGCAGGTGTATCAGGACAAGGCCTCGCGGCTGGTTGTACGCCGAGGTCCTTTCTCCTGGTTGAGGTTCGTATCGGGGCATGCCTTCAGGCATGCCATCCGAGCGCCATTGTCGGCGCGCCTTTAGGCGCTGCAGTTTGATTTCTCGCAGTTGCGTTCCGCATTCAGCCCGCATCGCGCTTGTCAAATTGCTGTCTCTGGGCCTAGGATGCTGTGGCAAGGGAGACTGATACCGCAATGAATAAATCTATTCGACTGCTTACGCTGGCGGCCGCGATGTTGGCCATCCTATCCTCCGTGGGCTGCAGCAAACTGCGCGCCCGCGACCAGCTCAACAAAGGCGTCACCGCCTACAAAAACGCAAAGTACGAAGAGGCCATCGACCACTTCCAGCAGGCCGTCGCTCTCGATCCCACTCTGATCAACGCCAAGATGTATTTGGCGACCGCTTTCGCGCAGCAATATATTCCCGGCGCCGATACTCCCGACAACAACAAGATGGCGGAGCAGGCAATCGAGCAATATCAGAAAGTGCTCGACATGAACCCGGCCCGCGATCAGAAAGTAAATTCCGCCAAGGGCATCGCCTACCTCTACCTGAACATGAAGAAGTTCGACGACGCCAAAAAGTTTTACCGCATGGCTGCCGATATCGATCCCAACGATCCCGAGCCCTACTACTCCGTAGGCGTCATCGACTGGACCGCCTGCTACCAGCCTCGCATGGAAGAGCGCGCCAAACTCGGCATGAAGCCCGACGAGAGCCTCAATCCGAAAAACAAAGACCAGAAAAAAGTTTGCGAAGAGTTGAAGACGAAGAATATGCCCTCCGTCCAGGAAGGCATCGACAGCCTGAACAAGGCAATCCAGCTTCGTCCCGACTACGACGACGCCATGGCCTATCTGAACCTGATGTACCGCGAAAAGGCCGACGTGGAATGCGACGACCTCAACCAGCGCCAGGAAGACCTGAAAACCGCCGACCACTGGGTCGACCAAACCCTGCTCACCAAGAAAGCCAAAGCCGAAAAACAGCCCGGCCAGCAAGGCATCACCATGGACCAGCCCAAGTAGCGCGGAGCTTTGAAGGGGGCCTTTGTGGGGACAGCCGCCCCGGCTGTCCGATCGGGCGAAGCTCGATGGGGTCGGTCACTGCCAAACTTAGTTGTCTTTCGAACGGCAAGAGTTCAGTCGTGCCACAAACGCTCCCCTTTGAGCGCGCCGAGCCGCGCAGCACGTGGAAGGTCGGGCTGCCCAGCTTCCGCGAGTCTCGGAAGGGCGGGTACCAAGAACCTCAGGTTCTAGTCAGATTTATTACGCTTAGAAATTCGCAGGCTAGATTCGCATGCCTGGATCGAAGGTGTCACAGAATCTCAAGGCGAACTGTAAAGCCGAACCTCCACCCGCGGGAAGAGCGCGCCTTTAACCCGCGGAAAGGAGTTACCCAGAACCTGGTTGAGCATGGCCGTAGTGGCATCAGGATGTCCCGCGGTTTCATTGCTCATTAGCACTAGCCAGACTCGTGAGTAATGCCCGGCGAGCGACCGCACGAACTCATCGTTGGGCTTGCCCGTGAAGTCACGATAGTCAAGCCGTTCGCCGTGTCGTGGATAAACAATTTCCGGCCCGGCTGCGCCCAGCCGGATCGACTTGAAGAACTCATAAGGCACACGCGCCTCGGCGATGTGAAACAGAATCACATCGCCAGGTTCGGCATGATCGAGAACATAGTTGGTAGCTGCATCCGATGCATCGCGCTCCAGATCGAAGTCGTGATCGTAGTAAGAAAATGTGCCCTGCAGCGAAAGCAGAAGCATCGCCGTAAGCGCCACAGCCGCAAGCCAGGCTGGACGCAGTTTCGCCAAACCAACCGCAGCCAGAATCAGCAGCGCGGGGAGGCAAAAGATAAAGTACCGTCCCAAGAAAATCGGCCGAGCCAACGACAGCACCAGGACCAGCGCCACTGGAAACAGCAGCCAGACCAACAGAAAGCGATGTCGCCAAACATCCCAGCCAATGTCGGCACGAAACGTCTGGCGTAGTTTCTCCGGAGGCGTGATCGCCATCACACAAGCCGCCGCATAGAGCAGCAGCAGAACCAGTCCATCATTGCCGGCTATATGTTCCGCGAATTCCACCAGGTCGTGAAAACCAGGTCGTCGAATCCATCGGATGGGCCCCGCGCCAGTCTTTGCCGCGAAGACCACGAGAGGCAATGTTGCAACCGCAATCCAGACCCACGCGTGTCGCAGAGCGTGAGAGCACATGTCTCGCGTTCGGCGCACGGACAACCAATGCGCCGCCAGCAACAACAGCGCATAAAGATGAGCGTAAACCGCGAGAACGCTGGTAAGAATGTATCCCAAACGGTTGCGGCGCGATGGTTCCCGCAGAAACGCGACGAAGAATCCGCCCGACAGCGTAGACACCAGCACAAACAGCGAGTAGCTCCGCGCCTCCTGCGCGTAGCGGATGTGATACGCGTTGCAACTCATCAGCGCAACCGCAATCAGCGCCACGCGCCGGTCGAACAATTTGCTAGCGAGCCAATAAACGGCAGGCAAAGTTGCAAGGGAAATAATCACAGACAAACTGCGAATGAAAAATGGATTTGATCCAAAATGCAGCCACCCGCGCAGCAGCAGATAATACAGTGACATGTTGGCTTCGCGCCGCCACAGCAGCCGTCCGAAGTCATGCCAGGGCAGCCGCGCAACTTCAACGCTGAAGCACTCATCAAACCAGAAGGGTTTCCGCACCAGAAACAGAAAGCGCAACACCGTAGCGCCCGCCACCAGCGAGACCATCGTGAATACTGAAACACGCGTCCAGTGCACCTGCGAGGAAGGCGTTGTTGGGCGATTAGCGCGGATGCCAAATGATACTATGCTAAGAACAGAGCGAGATCAGCGAGCCTCCGAATGAGTGTGGCGTCATTGGAAACATCAGCGCGAGGACGCGCCGCCACCGCCGCGCATGTAAACGATCGGTGGGCCGGATGCGTGTCCGTTATCGTTCCCGTCTTCAATGAGGCGGCACACGTGGACGAGTTGCTGCAGGCCATCCATGCTTCTCCTGTGAAGAAGGAAATCATCATCGTCGACGATGGTTCCACGGACGGCACGCGCGAAAAACTCCAGGCCATGCCGCTCGCCGATGACGTGACGGTAGTCCTGCACCGCAAAAATTGCGGCAAAGGCGCGGCTATTCGCACGGCGCTTGAATACGCGCGCGGCGAGTTCGTTCTGATTCAGGATTCAGATCTTGAGTACGATCCCCAGGACTACCCCGCACTCTTGCGCCCCTTGGAAGCGGGTGAGGCGAACGTTGTGTATGGCGTCCGCCCGGACCGTCCGGAGCGCGGCCTGCGATTTTTTCTGGGCGCAAAACTTCTCACCCATCTCGCCAATCTGCTGTACGGCGCGGGCATCCACGATGAAGCGACCTGCTACAAGGTGTTTCGGCGATCGGTGATTGCACAAATTCGTCTGGATTGCCGGCGCTTCGAATTCTGTCCCGAAGTGACGGCGAAGCTGTGCCGCATGGGTGAGAAGATCGCCGAAATGCCGATCCAGTACACGCCGCGCTCCGCGGGAGAAGGAAAGAAGATTCGCCACTCCGATGGCTGGCTCGCCATCTGGACTCTGCTCCGCTATCGCTTCGGCCGACGTGCGCAATGGGCAAAGTCAGTCGCCGCTGGAGTCAAACAGCCGTCGCCGTTTCCCGTGAGTTCCGTTCGCATGCCACCGGAATAATCGAATAGCGCTTGGTGATCTGCAGTCCGTTCCCCTGATACACTTCCGCTCTGATGGACAAACCATCTCTCCCGCCGATTCCCAAGTCTGTGTTCCGCCTCGTCATCCTATCGTTTATTTTGCAGGTGGCGACGATCGGAGTGTTCCGGGAATATCGCACGCGCCCACAAGAAGACCATTTCGCCTTTGGTTGGGAGATGGGACGCGTCGCCCGCTCCATCGCAATGGGACAAGGCTTCAGCAATCCATACGGAGGAAACACCGGTCCTACTGCGTGGGAGCCTCCGCTTTATCCGTATCTGATGGCCGGAGTGTTCAAGGTCTTCGGCGTTTATAGCTATGCCTCGGCGTGGGTTCTGCTGACGATCAACAGCCTCTTCGCCGCGCTTACAACGCTGCCGATTTTCCTGATTGCGCGCAGGACCTTCGGCGAGCGTGTCGGGGTTTGGTCGGCGTGGGGATGGGCGCTCAATCCGTACGTCTGGTACTGGTCGATTCACTGGATTTGGGATACGACGTTCACACCGCTAGTGTTGAGCTTGATTTTTCTGGCTGCGTTCGAACTGCAGGAGTGGCGCGACTTGCGGGGCTGGGTGATTTTTGCCAGCCTGTGGGGCGTGGGCGCGTTGGCGAACCCTTCTATGCTCGCATTCCTGCCGTTCTGTGGGCTTTGGATATGGCGTCAGCGATTCAAGAACGGCCTGCCTTCGCTTGCTGGGGTCGCGGTTTCCTCCGCGGTTTTCTTTCTAGTGCTGTCGCCGTGGCTGGTCCGGAATTATGAGGTGTTTGGAAAGTTTGTTTTTCTGCGCGACGACTTTGGCCTCCAGTTCCGTCTCGGCAATTCTAAGGGTGCCGATGGAATGTTGATGGCCTACCTCCAGCCGAACCTTAACAAGTTGGAGTTCGAAAAATTTCGAAGCATGGGAGAATTGGCCTACGCTGAAGATTGCAAACGCCTGGCATTCGAATGGATTAAGGAAAATCCCCGGCGCTTCGCGGTGATCAGCATGAAGAGATTTTTCTACTACTGGAATGGGGTGCCCAAACCCAGTGACAGCCTTGCTGTGTGGGACTTTCGCACCTCGTTATTTTTGGCGTGGTCGGTGCTTGCCATTTGGGGAGCGGCTCGAGCGCTACGTCAGAAGATGCGCGGGGCATGGCTTTTCGCAGGGCTCATCCTGACCTATCCTACGACTTATTATTTTATTTTTCCGCACGCGCGCTACCGGCATCCCATTGAACCCGAGTTGCTAATCCTGGGAATCTTCCTGCTCTTGCAGGCCGGAAAAGCGAGTCGGATGGATGCTACCCATGAGAAGACTGGCATGATGCAGAATTCTGCACATTGACCCTGTTCGTCGTCCCGGCCTAGCAATCGAAACGGCTGGCACGTTCCGGCTTTCGTGGACTGATTCCCGCCACACCGGTGCGAAGAATGAAGATCTGTTCGGCGACAGCCTGGCACGGTAAAGGCGGGCAGTTGCTGAACAGTGGTTAACACTCGCCTGCCGCCCAGGGCAGTTTTCGCCAGAATTGCGGAATCTCCTGTAAAATCGTCGGTTCTTCCGACAATTCACCCGGGCGGCCCTCGATGTTCAAAAAGATTCTCATCGCTAACCGAGGAGAGATCGCGGTACGGGTCCTCCGCGCGTGCCACGAGATGGGAATTGCCGCGGTCGTCGTCTACTCGGACGTGGACCGTGCCGCGCTGCACGTGCGAATGGCAGATGAGGCTTATCCTATTGGCCCCGCTGCGGCCACCGAGTCCTATCTCAGCATTCCCAAGATTCTCGATGTCGCACGCACAGCAGGTGCGGATGCGATCCATCCCGGTTACGGATTCCTTTCCGAGAATGCGAAGTTTGCGCAGGCTTGCGTGGATGCGGGAGTGAAATTCATTGGGCCGACGGCGGCAGCGATGGACGCGATGGGATCGAAGACGCGCGCGCGGCAAGCCATGGAAAAGGCGGGCGTGCCGTTCGTGCCCGGGACATCGCGCGGCGTGGAGTCATTCGAGGAGGCGGAGCAGGTGGCCGCGAGCATCGGCTATCCGGTGATGTTGAAGGCTGCGGCGGGCGGCGGTGGCAAGGGCATGCGGCTGGTGCACGCCCGCGAACAATTGAAGTCGTCACTGGAGGGAGCTCGAAGCGAGGCGGAGCGATCATTTGGGGACAGCGAAGTCTATATCGAGAAGGCGATCATTAATCCGCGGCATATCGAGATGCAGGTGCTGGCCGATGAGCACGGCAACACGGTTTACCTCGGCGAGCGCGAATGTTCGCTGCAGCGCCGCCATCAAAAAGTTCTGGAAGAGGCGCCTTCGCCGATCGTCGATCCTGAGATGCGACGCCGAATGGGCGAAGTGGCAGTTCGCGTGGCGCAAGCCGCAGCTTACACCAACGCTGGCACGGTTGAGTTTCTGGTGGACGAGCATAGGAATTTTTATTTCCTGGAAATGAACACGCGGTTGCAGGTAGAGCATCCGGTCACGGAGCTGATTACCGGACTCGACCTGGTTCATCTGCAGATTCGAATTGCCGCTGGGGAGAAGCTTCCATTCAGGCAGGAAGATGTGCTCATCCGCGGCCATGCGATGGAGTGCCGGATTTACGCAGAGGACCCCGACAACAATTATTTTCCGAGTCCGGGCAAGATAACTCTACTACTGGCGCCTTCCGGTCCTGGCATTCGCCATGATAGTGGCATGTATGAGGGTTGGAACGTGCCAATTGATTACGATCCGCTGCTGGCGAAACTGATCGGATACGGAACCGACCGCGATCAGGCCATCGCGCGGCTCACCCGGGCTCTGAGCGAGTATTTTGTTGGTGGGATCAAAACGAACGTTTCGCTCTTCCGCCGCATTTTGCGCGATGCCGATTTTCGGGCGGCGAAACTAGATACAGGATTCCTCGACCGCCTATTGAAGGGGAGTGAAGATAAAGCTGAGGATTCGAGAGCAGCGGAGGTGGCGGCAATCGCCGCAGGAATCTTTGCGGCGTTGGGCGCAGCAGCCAATGGTAGAAGTGACGGCGCGAACACTAAGGGCCTGCATGATAACGCTACAAATTGGAAGAGCGCGAGCCGGCGGGAAGCGCTGCGCTAGGTGAGTACATTATTCCAGCTAATTCTCAAATGCTCTACCACGTAACCATTGATGGGAAGAATTACCGGCTTGACCTCGACCGTGCAGACGGGCGCTGGGCGTGCCGTCTAGACGGGCGTGAGGTTGAGGTCGATGCCGTTCTCGCCCGGCCGGATGTACTGTCGCTTCGCATCGGCAATATAGCGTATGAAGTTAAGTCGGAGCGGGTGGCTAACGATTGGCATTTGTGGATGGGAAGCACTCCGTTCGCCGCCGAGGTTCGAGATCCGCGATCTTTGCGCGGCCGTAGTCGGTCTGGCGACGACCAAGGTCCGAAGAAGGTCGTTGCTCCGATGCCGGGCAAGGTGGTGCGTTTTCTGGTGCGTGATGGAGACGAAGTGGAATTGGGCGCAGGTGTTGCTGTGGTGGAGGCGATGAAGATGCAGAACGAAATTAAATCGCCGAAAAAGGGAGTGGTCCAGAAGATTCTGGTGGGTGAAGGCGCGGCAGTGAACGCAGGCGATGTGCTCGCGGTGGTAGAGTGACCTGAATTTTTGAGAGTGATTAGCCCTGTGCGGTCCCTAAGGACTCGCTTCATGGCGGGCCAGCACCTTACTTAGTCAGGCCGTTGCTATCGAGAACTTTCTTGGCGTAATAGTTCTCCACCTTGGCGGAGTCGCGCAGCACTTCATAGTAAGCGGTCTTCAGCAGCTGCTCGCGGCGGTCGTGGAGTTGGGAACGAATGGCTTGCTGTACGCGGGGGTCGGACAAATCCCGCTGGCCCGCGGGTTCCTTCGACACGAGCTTTACGATGCGAAATCCCCCGACCTGCTTATTTGCCGGGCTCCCCACGGTGATGATGGGGCTGTACTGACCGGGCTTCAGCTTCATCACCGTATCGCGGGTGACGGGATCGGTGTTGCGCAGCGAGGATTCAGGAACGGTTCCCAGATCGCCGCCGTTGCCCGAAGTCTCGGGATCCTCGGAATAGTTCATAGCCAGGGTGGCGAAGTCGTCTCCGCTGTCCAGACGGTTGGAAATCATCTGAATTTTCTTGCGGGCGTCGGGCTCATTCTGGGCTTTGTTATTTTGGTTATGCACTTGCGGGTTGGGCAAGGGCGTAACAAAGATTTGGGCCAGGTGGTATTGCGGTTCGATGAGGTTGAACTCGGATTTGTGCGCCGCAAAGTAGTCGTTGATGTCCTGGTCGGTAACGTTAATCTTGGAAGAGACTTCCTTGTTCATCACTTTTTCGACGGTGATGGAGCGTCGGATATCGCGCTTGAAGTCCTCCAGAGAAATCTTCTTCTCCTTGAGCCGCTGATCGAATTCTTCCTGCGTGTACGGAGATTTGATTTCATTGAGCTTGCGGTCGACTTCTTCCTCGGTGGCAAGGAGTCCCAGCTTTTCGGCGCGGCGCATAACCATTTCATCGTCGATTAACTGGCGCAGAATATTGAGGCGAAGAATGGTTGCCTGCTCGCCGGCGGGCGCCTGCTGAGCACTGGCCACTTGATTTTCGTAGTATTTATCGACGTCGGAGCGGAAGATTTTGCGGCCATCCACGGTGGCCATCACGTCTCCACTGACTTGCGACTTGCAGCCCAGCAGTGTTGCCAGTGAGATGCCAGCAACCAAAAGTGCGGCGAGCCGGGCAAATTCGGGATTTCTTTTCAAAATAGTGTTTCCCCCTAAGCGTTCAAACTATCAGCGTGCAGCCGGTGTCGCCGTCGCAGCCGCATGATCAGGCACGGGCAGATTGGCATCTCTCAGGGCGCGATCGAGAGCGGCCCGCAACTCGCTCGGCGGCACTGCGCCGTCGATTTTTTCGCCATTGATGAATAAAGTAGGCGTGGCTTCGACCCCAATCGATTCGGCTTCCTTCATGGAGGCCTTCACCGCGCTATCGTCTTGCGTCTTGATGCAAGACTGCAATTTGACGGTATCCATGCTGTGCTTCTGGCCTTGCAAAATGGTCAGGCGGTCGAGCGCATCGAAGCGAGCCGGCGGAGCTTTTTCGTTGCTTATCTCGCGCTGGTTGGCGTGAATGTAGTCGGCGAAATCCCAGTAGGCATCAGCGTTTTGAGCGGCCAGGCAATTCGCGTCCACGGCAGCATGCGTAGCCCAGGGATGAATTTCAACCAATGGGTAATCCTTGTAAATGAAGGTGACGCGGTCGCCGTACTCCTTGAGAATTTCCGGAAACAATTCCTGGTGCATGCGGGAGCAGTACGGGCATTGGAAGTCGTCGAAGTTGACGACTACCACCTTGGATGATTTCGCTCCCCGGGTGGGGCGCCCGTTGACGTCGATCTTGCTCATGATGTCGGCGTATGGATCTTTGCTCAGATCAAACTTGGTCAGCCGCATCATGGAAGAATGATCTTTGGAAAGCAGGAATTTGAGATCCTGCTTCTTTTGCCCGCTGTCGATGGTCACGATCACGGAATCGTAGCTGGGAAAGTCAGAATCGGCCGACGGAGGGCCGACGAGCACTTTAAGATCCGCCGGGACCTTGTAGAATGAGCGGACTTGGCGCTCGATCTTTTGGGACAACTGGTCGGGCTCTTTCCCGTTGGAGGTCCGCCCACCAACCGCCGCTTGGTTCGGGGAGGGAGATTGCGCAGCGCAGCCGAGACAAACGATCAGCAGCAGAAGAAGCGAGCGTCGAAATAGGTTCACTAAAAACCGCCTGAACATTGGGAGTTAAACGTTGATTATCTCATAGGGACGGAAGGCGCGGAGAGCAGGGACGATGGAGATCAGCAGCATCCATGCGTGGATCGAAGGCCGTGTGCTCAACCGGTTCGATGGAGCAGATCCTCGGGAGGCAATAACGAGTTCATGGATCCGGAGCGGAAACCTTCCAGGTCGAGGGTGACGAATTTGAACCCCAGGCCTTTAAAGATGGCCGTAAACTGCGCCGCCATAGAAGGATCGAGGGCGCGCGACAACTCCTCGCGAGAAATTTCGATGCGAACGATTTCGCCGTGATGCCGCACTCGGAACTGGCTGAAACCCAGAGTGCGGAGGGCGTCTTCGCCTTTTTCCACAACGGCGAGAGCTTCGCGTGTGACTGGCCGGCCATATTCAATGCGGGACGACAGGCAGGCGGAGGCGGGCTTATCCCAGATACGCAGGCCGGATTGCCGGGCGAGAGCGCGGATTTCTTCCTTGCTCAATCCGGCGTCGAGAAGTGGAGCGACGACGTGGTGATTGGCGGCGGCCTTCTGCCCCGGACGGAAGTCGCCCTGATCGTCCAAGTTCACGCCGTAAGCGATGGCGTCGAAGCCGCGAGACTCGCGAAGCTCTTGCATCAGCGTAAAGAGTTCATCCTTACAGAAGAAACAGCGTTGCGCATCGTTGCGGACGTATTCCGGGCGA
>Ga0307479_10000576_pt1 | contig 32912 bp, 36 predicted proteins | sample atmos_gasesECM4C_FD_203743 | JGI IMG/M metagenome (GOLD analysis project Ga0307479, IMG submission 203743) | Hardwood forest soil microbial communities from Morgan-Monroe State Forest, Indiana, United States - atmos_gasesECM4C_515 | ecosystem: Environmental > Terrestrial > Soil > Temperate...
TCGTCAGCGGATCGGTGACCTGCTCAACCGGGTGGCCCTCCGTCACGATGAGTTTGTCATCGAGCGGAAGGGCAAGCCGCTGGCCGCGTTGGTGCCGGTCGAGCGGCTGGAACAGATGCGGCGTTTTGCGCGGCGGCACGCGCTGGAGCTCCTCGAGGAACAGAAGCAGAGCACCGTGAGCGAGGACCGAGCGCTCGCGATCGCTCTCGAGGCGCAGCGCTCGGCGAGGAAGCGGGCCCGCAAGCGTGGCCGCAGAACCAGGTAATCCTTGCTCCGCGCGGTCCTCGACGCGAACGTCTCCATCAGCGCCATCGTCCAGCCAGCGGGAACGCCGGGCCGACTGGTCGAGTTGTTTCTGCGCGACGCGAGTTTCGAGGTCGTGCTTTCGACCGCCATCGTGGACGAGGTGTTGCGAGCCATGGCTTATCCCAGAGTGCGCAAGCTGCTCCGTGGCGCAGACGCACAGCTCTGGTTCGAGGACCTCGTCGTGCTGGCGGACCTGGTCGCCGGCACACAGCAGCTCTCCGGCGTCTGCAAAGACCCCGACGACGACAAGTACGTCGCCGCGGCTCTAGAGGGACGCGCGACCTACGTCGTCACCGGCGATCGCGCGTTTCTTGATCTCAGGGAGCATGCGGGGGTGGGGATCGTATCGCCTCGCGCATTCTTGGATCTACTCGGCTCGTGAGGTGACGAACGCGACCAGCGCCGCTGGTTCGAAGTCGTGGCCGAGCATAATGGAAGCGGGTCGCTGATATGGGAGGGGCATGCGTCATTTCGTTTTCGCTCTGTGTTCGACCATGAGCGCGTGCGCTGGCGTCAGCCCGCGTGCCGCCCCGCCGCTCGAGAGCCGCGCGATGGCAGAGACGGATGGCAAGCAATTCGCGAAGTGCGCTCCTTTGCTTCCCGCTGTCGTCACCGCCGGGTCAGATGTCCATGCGGGTCCGGATACCTCCACGAGCGTGATCGCGACGCTCAAGACGGCCCTCCCTGGTTGTGCGAGCAGCTCGACCGAGGGATTCGGTTTTCGTCACGTGCTGCTCGAAGGGGGAGTCTCGGGCTATGTCGAGGAACCGAGAGTCTCGGTATCCTTTCCACCGGCACCGAGTGGGAACGCCCGGGTCCGGGGAAGCCTGACCGGCGGCTTCGGCATCGGGCACGACTATCTCGGCGCCCAGTTCGAGATCGGCGCAGACCACTGGACCGGGCTCGTTGCCCTCGCGCCATTCCCGGGGTTGAACCCCTCCAACTCGTTCGCGCTCGGAGCGCGCTGGTCGAGGAACGCCGATGGCAGCGGATTCGGCGTGGCCGCGCAGGCCTTGATGTGGAGGGTCTCCTCCGTCTCCAGCACGGACGACCCCGAAACACAGGTTGCGCTTGCCCTGACCGCGCACTGGCGCTGGAGATGGAGTTTCTTCCTGCTCGACGTCGGCGTCGGGCCCGCGCTCAGCCTCGCCAGCTACCGATATTCCACGACCGACAGCGACGTCGATCCCAGCCTTCGTGGGCGCATCCAGAAGACCACCTGCCTTGGGATTCAGCTTGACCTGGGTGCAGCGGCTTCCTGCGGTTTTCCGCTCGACGTCGAGATCGGTTTGGGATTCGGCTTTTGAAAGCTCATACTCGAGCACCCCGAGGAATCATGCCGAAACCGCGCAGAGCCTGGACGGTGACGCCGCACGATCCGCTCGTCCAGCACGAGGAGAACCTCTGGTCGGTCGAGGGCGCGGTTCCGGGCGCGCCCTTTCGCAGGCGGATGTGCATCGTGCGACGCAGCGACGGCGACCTGGTGTTCTTCCATGCCGTCCCAGTCGAGGACCAGGTCCTGGAGCAGCTGAGGGCGCTGGGCCAGCCCCGCTATCTCGTGCTCGGCCATCACCAGCACGCCATCGACGCGCATGCCTTCGGCGAGAAGCTGGGGCTGAAGATCTTCGGCCCCAGGCGCGTCGAGGCGGGACTGCGCGCGCGCTGCGATCTGGCGGGCTTCCTCGAGGACGTGCCGGCCGACCCGGCGCTGACCATCGAGACGCTCGCCGGCAGCAAGCTGGACGAGACGGTGATGGTGGTGAAGAGCGGCGATCGGCGAAGCGTCCTCTTCTGCGACGCCATCCAGAACAACCCGCCCGAGAAGGTGAGCTTCCTGTTCCGGCTGCTCGGGTTCGCGGGAGGGCCGAGGGTGCCGCCCGTCTTCCGCATGCTCTTCCTCGCCGACAAGCCGGCGATGCGCGCCGCGCTGGAGGCTCTGGCGGCGCTGCCGGGATTGCAGCGTCTGGTCCCCTGCCACGGCGACGTGGTGGAGAACGACGCGCCAGCCGCGCTCGCGGCGGCGGCGCGCGCGCTGTAGAAGCAGCGCCATGATCCAGACCAGGCCGGTTGCCGACGAGCGCGAGCTCTTGCAGATCCTTGAGCTGCAGCGGGCGAACCTGGCCCGCAATCTCCCGGCCGAGGAGGTCGCGGCGCAAGGCTTCGTCACCGTCGAGCACACGCTGGAGGTGCTCCGCCGCATGCACGCGCTCGCGCCCAGCATCGTGGCGGTGGCGGGCGACCAGCTGGCCGGATACGCGCTGGTGATGCCGGTCGAGTGCCGCAGCTTCATCCCCGTCCTGGAGCCGATGTTCCAGCGGCTCGACGCACTGGGAATGTCGCGCGAGCGGTTTTATGTGATGGGCCAGATCTGCGTGGCCAAGGCTTTTCGCGGCCGCGGCGTGTTCGACCAGCTCTACGCCGCGCACCGCCGGCACTACTCGGCGGCGTACGGCTCGGTGGTCACCGAGGTCGCCACCCGCAACGGCCGCTCCATGCGCGCGCACGAGCGGGTCGGGTTCGCGGTCATCGAACGCTACCGGGACCCGACCGACGAGTGGGCGCTGCTCCGCTGGAACTGGACCTAGAACCCTCGCGGCTGCGTCTCGATCAGCGGCAGCGGGTAGCGGGCGTGGAGGGTGTCCTGCGGCGTGTCCTGCGCGACGTGGGCAAAGTCCAGCTTCCCGTAGCGGCGCAGGTCGATCCACCGGTGCCCGCCCTCGAAGAGCAGCGAGTAGCGCTTCTGGTTGAGCAGCTCGTCGAGGATGTTGGTGGCGTCGAGGGTGCCCTTGGCCGGCAGCCCGCCGGAGTTGGTGCGGATGAAGTTGATGTCCGCTTTGGCCACTCCAACGTTGCCGAGGCCGATGTTGGCCTCGGCGCGCAAGAGGATCAGCTCCTCGTTGCGGATGATGGCGATGGGCGAGGTGCTGGCCGGGTAGAGGGTGAAGACGTATCCCGAGGAGTGGTTCGACAAGGCGGTCGGCTTGGCCAGCGCCTTCACCTTGGCCCCCACCCGCTCGTCCAGGCAATCGAGCGGCAAGGGCGGCGCGCCGCTGCACTTGCTGCCGCCGCCGGGCAGCGCTTCCGCCTCCAGCACCACCGAGGGATGGCAGAGGATCTCGCTGGCGTTGAGGTCATTGGGAGTGTCGCCGGTCCCGGAGCCGTAGGCGTGGTACACGCCCAGCGTCAGCGGCGCGCCGGTGTCGAGGAACGAGGCGGCCAGCGCGGTGAGCGCGTCGGCGAACTTGCCGTGGTAGACGGCCACTCGCGCCCGCAGCGCGCGGTTGAACTTGGCGAAGGTGGCCGGCGTGTCGAAGCCGGTGAAGCCCGTCCCCAGCGGGATGGGAAAAGCCGAGCCTCCCGCCGCCAGGTGCGCCTGCGCGTCGTCGAGCAGCTTCTCCAGGAAGGTGAAGGCGTCGTCGGTGCTGGTGACGATGGGCGCCGGCGTGCTCCCCAGATCGTGGTTCACGTCGAGCACCACCCCGTTGCTGTCGTGGGCGTCGAGGACCTGGAGGTAGTCGAGCGCCTGGATGGTCTCGGCGAATCCGCGCAGCGACTCCTTCTGCGCGGTGGTGAGGCCCACCAGCGTCGGGTTGTCGAGCGCGTTGAGCAGCAGATTCGCCCCGCGGATGTTGGCGTACGGGAGCCGCCAGTTGTTGCCGCCGAAGTTTCCGCTGCCGGGGTCGAGGTTGGGGCCCTGCAAGAGCTCGCTGACGAAGCGCGGATCGGAAGGAGTGAGCACCAGCGACTCGCGCCCCAGGACTCCCCACTCGGAGACCACGCCGGTGTCGTCGATGTAGCTGGCGCGCGCGCCGATCAACAGGCCGGTGGCGAGCGCCTCCACCTGCGAAGGCGTGGGGTTCTGCAGCGACTCGATTCCGGGCCGGTTGAGGTCGGGGACGTCGAACGTGCAGGCGGCGAGGAGCAGCGTGGCGGTCAGTGCCGTGCGAAGTGTTTTCATGACGTCGCTCCTTTCCTAGTAGAAGCCCAGTTCGAGGGAGGTCCAGAAGCTGCGGCTCGCGGGATACGGCGTCACGTCGATGTTCCGGTAGATGTTCTGGTTGCCGAAGTTCGACACCTCCGGGTCCCAGCCGGAATAAGGGGTGATGGTGAAGAGATTGCGCGCGCTGGCGCTCAGCCTCAGCTTCTTCGCCGCGCCCCAGAAGCGGCTCACCGTCGCCGGAGCGAAGTCGTAGGAGAGGGTGATCTCGCGCAGCTTGAGGAAGGAAGCGCTCTCGATATAGGCCTCGGTGTAGTGCGCCACCCAGTGGTTGAGCCTGGCCTGTCCGGTGGTGTCCCAGTCGGCGGAGTTGGAGGCTCCGTCGTAGAGCAGCCGGGTGAGGTTGATGATGCTGCTCCCGTACTGCCAGTCGAGGAGGAAGAAGAGGCTGAACTGGCGCCACGTCAGCCGGTTGCTGAAGTGCATGAGGAAGTCGGGCTCGGCGTCGCCCACCTTCTTGAGCACGCAGCAGGAGCCGTCGGGATTGAGACCGGCGGTGCCGACGATCTGCGTGGCCGAGGCGCCTTGCTGGATCTCGTACACGCCCAGCGAGGCGGCGAATCCGCCGCTGATGAACGGGCCGCCGGGCAGCGACCGCACCTCGCTCACGTTCCGCGAGAACGCCACGGTGGAGAGCCAGTGGAGGTCCATGGGCAGCTTGGGCTGCAGCTGCAGCGCGATCTCGATGCCGCGGTTGCGCAGCACGCCGCCGTTGCTCCACTGGGCGGTCCAGCCCGACGAGGCCGGGACCGCGCGCTGCAAGAGCAGGTCGAAGATGGTCCGCTGGTAGACGTTCAGCTCCAAGGTCGCCGCGCCGTCGAGCGCGGTGACGTCGGTGCCGACCTCGATCTCCTTGGCGCGCTCGGGCCGGATGTTGGGGTCGCCCGCGCAGGCGCCGTTGCCGGGAGCGGCCGGAGTGCACTCGAAGTTGAGGCCGGTGCCGGGGACGCCTTGCAGGTTCTGGTCGATCTGCAGGCCGGTGAAGCGCGCGCCGTAGAAGGCATGGTTGCCGGTCTCGCCGTAGGCGGCGCGCAGCTTGAGGTCGTCGACGTTGTTCACCGGAGTCTGGAAGCGGTACGAGGCCGAGGCCTTGGGGTAGAAGAAGACGGCGTTGGGGTCGCCGTTGGTGCTGGAGGTCTCTCCGCGCAATCCGGCGGTGAGCGCCAGCTTCCGGTCCAGCAGCAGCACCTCCTCCTGCAGGTACGCGCCGCGGTCGTGCACCACCTCGTGGTCCTCGCCGATCGAGGTCTGGGTGCCGGCGTTGATGTTGGACTGGCCCGCGTTGAGGTTCTGGGTGAAGAGCCGGAAGTTCCTCAGCTCGGTGCTCTCGAACTGAAACCCGCCGCTGGTGGTGGCATTGAGCAGCCCGCTCTTCGGCCGCCAGTCGTGCACCAGGTTGAGGCCCAGGTTGAGGGCGAGGTTGGCGGTGGTCCCGTAGATCGAGGCGCCGTGCAGCGGCTGCGCCTGCTCGAGGAACAGCTCGGGCGGGAAGAAGAGGTCGTTCTCCTGCTGGAACCGGTCCACGCCGCCGTTGACCAGGAAGCGGAGCTGCTGCTCCTCGTCGCTGTAGACCTTGACGGTGGAGTCTGCCGAGGAGGTGAACCGCCACACGCCTTCGTCGTTGTTGGCCAGCGCCACCGTCTGTAGCGGATTGTCCCCGCCCGGCACGAAGGGGTTGCTGGGATAGGTGCCGTCCGGGTTCTTGTTCAAGTTGAGGAAGCTGGGCGTGCTGGAGAGCACCACCCAGTGCGAGATGTTGACGTTGTCGTTGTTCTCGATGCCGCGCCGGGCGTCGGAGTGGACGAGGTTGGAGTAGAAGTTCAGCGTCCAGCGGTCGCCGATGTCCTTGCCCAGGTTGAGGCGCACCGCCTGCTTCTGGTAGCCGGTGTTATCGATGATGCCGGGATCGTTCTTCACCGAGCCCGAGACGAAGTAGCGGAAGTCCTTCTCCCCGCCGCTCACGCTGAGGATGCTCTCGGTGGCGAGATCGTGCCGCCCGGCGACCTCCGCGTCGTGATCGTAGACGGTGGGGGACCAGAGGTTTCCCAGCCCCGGGAAGGCCGCCTCGGCGTCGGCTTGCGACTTGAAGGTGCGGCTACCGATCTCCTTGGAGAGGTAGGAGGCGCCGAAGCGCTGGGTGAAGTCCACCCGCGTGACTCCCGCGGCCCCGCGCTTGGTGGTGATGATCACCACGCCGTTGGAGGCCTTGGACCCGTAGATGGCGGCGGCGGCCGCGCCCTTGAGCACCTCGATGCTCTCGATGTCCTCGGGGTTGAAGTCGGCGATGCGGTTGACCACCATGTCCTGCTGCTGCGAGTGGTTGCCGCCCAGGTTGGACTTGGTGACGTTGAAGAGGCCGGAGGGGATGGCCACGTCGCTGACGATCATCCCGTCCACCACGAAGAGCGGCTCGGGGCTGGCGTTGATCGACGAGACGCCGCGCAGCCGCACCTGCACGCCGCCGCCCGGCGCGCCGTCGTTGCGCTGGATGTTGGCGCCGTTGACCTTGCCTTGCAGCTGCTGGTCGATGGTCTGGGCCGGGACCTCGTTGAGGTCTTCGGCCTTGACGGTCTGCACCGAAACCGCCAGGTGCCTGCGCTCGGTGGTGGAGGCACGGCCGGTGACCACGATCTCCTCCTCCAGCTCTTCCTGCAGGCCGACCTTCACTTCCGACTGGCCCTCGGCGAGCGGAACCTGCGAGGCGCGGAAGCCGTTGCGGCTCACGCGCAGCGTGATCGCGCCGGCCGGCGCATCGGAGATGGTGAAGCCGCCGTCCGCCCCAGTCGACGCCACCCGATCGGTGCCCACCACCTCCACCGTGGCGCCGGGCAGCGGATCGCCCGAGACCACGTTGGTGACGTTTCCCCTGATGCCCCGAGTCTGCGCCTGCGCTGCGCCCGACAGCAGGAACGGGAGCGCAACCACCACCCACTTCCTCTGCATGGAGCCCCCTCGACGTAAAAGGTGAGCTGCGGCGACGCGCAAGGGATTAGACCTTGTTTCAAAATGTTTCAAGCCCCGCGCCTTGGGAGTGCCCAAGGCACTGCATGCCGGGACGCATCCGTCGAGTGACCGGTGACGGAGGCGGCCCTCTGGTGGGTAGAGTCGGCGACCCCGGAGCGCCGCATGCCGCTCTTGTCCGCCAGGTCCGCGAAGTTGTTCGCTCTCGCAGCGTGGGCGATGGCGGGCTGCGGCGGCGAGGCGGAGATGCCGGGCGAGCGCGCGCGACCCGCCGACCTGCAAACCTTCACTTGCGGCGCGGGCTGCGGCGGACAGCTCGGGTCGGCAGTCCTGCCCGGTCCGTCCGGCCCCGTGACGCTCACCGCCTGGTCCAACTCTCCCCAGCTCGGCACGGACAACGACTGCGATCCCACCGCCTGCGCCGGCGTCTCGCCCGTCACCGCGCAGAACGGCCACCTCAGCTACGGCTGTCCGTGGCAGTGCGTCGAGCTGGTCAACCGCTATTTCCAGGGCACCTGGGGCGATCCCAAGATCCAGGCCGACGCCGGCGCCGCCTTCTGCCAGTACGCCGCCTCCAGCTCCCGCCCGCAGTACTGGGTCTACGGCCAGTACGGCGCGAGCACGGCGGGCCACGCGCCCATGGCCGGCGACGCGCTGGTGTGGTCGAGCCACGTGGCCATCGCCACCAACGCCGTGTCGGCCGGCGCGGCCGGCACCCTCGGCGTCATCGAGCAGAACGCCACCTGCTCGGGCACCGACACCGTCTCCTGGAGCGGCTCGCTGTTCGGCGGCAAGTACGGCTTGAGCCCGCTCTGCTGGGTACACGTGGTGGCCAACACCGGGGCCACCGGCCCGCTCTGCCCCACCGGCGGCAACTGGCACCTGGCGGGCGACTACTGCGGCAGCGAGCCGGGCATGCAGAGCGCGACTGCCAACACTTTGTACTCGTGCGCCGCGGCGGGCGGCGCGGCCAGCGTCAAGCAGGTGTGCAGCGGTGGCTGCCTGCAGATGCCGGCCGGCCAGAACGACCAGTGCGCCTCAGCGCAGCCCAACGGCGCGACGTGCTCGGCGCAGAGCCAGTGCCAGAGCGGCCAGTGCGTCTCGGGCGTCTGCTGCAGCAGCGCCTGCGGCCCCTGCGGCACCTGCGCCTCGGGGACCTGCACGCCGCTCCCGGCCGGTAATGGCGGAAGCCCCTCTTGCGGCGCCTCCGTCTGCGACGGCGCGAGCGCGGTGTGCCCCGGCGGCTGCACCGCCGACGACGGCTGCGCGCCGGGCGACTACTGCAAGGCCGGCTCCTGCGTCGCGAGGCAGGCCAACGGCGCCGCGTGCTCGGCCGCCGCCGAGTGCAGCTCCGCCAATTGCGTCTCGGCGGTCTGCTGCGACAGCGCCTGCGGGCCGTGCGGGAGCTGCGCCAGCGGAACCTGCACGCCGCTCGCGGCCCATGCCTCGGGGCAGCCGTCGTGCGGCGGCGGGCTGCTCTGCTCGGGAAGCTCGGCGGCGTGCCCGGCCGGCTGCGCGACCTCCGACGACTGCGCGCCGGGATATTCCTGCTCTGCGTCGACCTGCGTGCCACAAGCTGCCCCCGACGCGGGCACCGACACAGCCGACGCCGGAACGCAGGCGTCCTCTGGCGAACCCGACGCAGGGACATCGACCAACGGCGCCGTCGAAGGTCAGCCGCCGGCGGCGGTCTCGGCCACGGGATGCGAGTCGGCGGACGGCGGCAGCTCCTTCATCGCAGCAGCCGCGCTGCTCTTCAGCGCGTGGCGTCTCGCGGAGAGCCGGAGAAGCGCGCCATCAACCGATCGATGACGTCGAGCGGCGAGGGGAGGAGCCGCTTTGTGGCCCGCGCCTTGACGTGCGCCCCCACGCGCTTCATCCAGGCAATCTCGTCCGCGTCCATGGGGCCGCGGTCCAGCGTCAGAAGCGTCTGGTCGAGCTGCGCGCGGGTCTGCGGCGCCGATAGGCACAGGTCCACCGAGGGCGACGAGAGCGCGAACCGGTAGCAGTCGGTCGAGGTGGGCATCCGCTCGCCCGACGGCGCGAGCGCGGGATCGATCAGGCCGCCCCAGCGCGTCACCGTGTACGCCACCACTCCCGGCCGATCGCGCTCGGGCAGATGCGGAAAGACATCCTGCTCGGCGCCCGGGTGCGCGGCGTTGTAGCGGACCATGATCGCGCCGTAGGCGGCCTCGGAGATGTAGCGCTGGAAGGTCGAGCGATCGTGGCAGGAGATCATCAGCTGCCGTGCCAGGCCGCGCTCGCGCAGCGCCAGCGCCGCATCGAGCAGCCGCGGCGGAGGCGGCTGGTTCCACCAGCCCAGGAGCAGAAGGTCGGCGTAGTCGGTGTGCAGCGCCCGCAGCGCGCGCTCGAGCGACGACTGCATCAGCCGCGCCGAGCGCGAATACGACTGCACCACCAGCACCATCGCCTCACGCTGCCGCTTGCCGATGGCGCGGATCGCCTCCCGATAGCTGGCCGCGCGCAGCGATCCCCAGTAGAGATAATTCACGCCCCGCTCGAAGGCGCGCTCCACCTCGCGGGCCGGCAATCCGCCGCGCCCCGGCGCCAGCCCGATGCGAGACACCAGCAGCCGCGAGCGGCCCAGCGCGACTTTCCCGGCGAACGACATCGGCGTGGTTTATACACGCTGCGCATGGGCGCCGCGCTCCTTCTCGTCGAGGGGCTCACCAAGAGATTCGGCGGGCTGTTGGCCAACGACGGCGTCGACCTCACCGTCGGCGAGCGCGAGATCGTCGGGCTCATCGGACCCAACGGCGCCGGCAAGACAACCTTCTTCGACTGCCTGACCGGCCACGCCCGCTCCGACGCGGGCCGCGTGATCTTCGAGGGGCGCGACCTGACCCATCGCGCGCCCGAAACGATTGCCCGCGCCGGCATCGCCCGCACCTTCCAGCTGGTGCGCGTCTTCCGCGGGATGTCGGCGCTCGACAACGTGATGGTGGGCGCGTTCTTGCGCGAGCCGACCCGCCGCGGCGCGCGCGAACGGGCGCTGCAGGCGCTGCGGCTGACGGGGCTCGGCGAAGTGGCCGCGCAAACGGCCGGCGTCCTGCCGGCCGCGCTGCAGAAGCGCATCGAGCTGGCGCGCGCCCTCGCCACCGGCCCGCGGCTGATCGTCCTCGACGAATCGCTCTCGGGCCTCACCCCCGCCGAGACCCGCGACGCCCTGGAAGTGCTGCGGGCGCTGCGCGAGCGCGGCATCGCGCTGCTCGTGGTCGAGCACGTGATGGAGGTGATCATGCCGCTCAGCGATCGGGTGGTGGTGCTCGACGCCGGCCGCCGCATCGCCGAGGGTCCGCCCGCGGTGGTGGCGCAGGATGCGCGCGTGATCGAGGCCTATCTTGGCGCGTGAGTCGCTGCGCGTGGTCGATCTCGTCGCCGGCTACGGCGGCCTGCCGGCGCTGCACGGCGTCTCGCTGGAAGTGCGGCAAGGAGAGATCGTCGCCCTGGTGGGCGCCAACGGCGCGGGCAAGTCCACCCTGCTCCGCGCCATCGCCGGGCTGCTCGCGCCGACGTCGGGCGCGATCGAGCTCGGGGGCGCGCGCCTCGAGGGCCGGCCGGCGCACCTGGTGGTCCGCGCCGGAATCGCCCTGGTGCCCGAGGGGCGGCGCCTCTTCGGCCGGCTCTCGGTCGAGGAGAACCTCCTGCTCGGCGCGTACACGCAGAGCGACAAGTCGATGGATGAAGTGTTCGCGCTCTTCCCCGTGCTGCGCGAGCGCCGCGCGCAGCGGGCGGCCACGCTCTCGGGCGGCGAGCAGCAGATGCTGGCCATCGGCCGCGGGCTGATGAGCCAGCCGCGCCTCTTGCTCCTCGACGAGCCGTCGCTGGGCATCGCTCCCAAGCTCGTGGCGCGCATCTACCAGACGCTCGCCGCCATCAACCAGCGCGGGCTCACCATCCTGCTCGTCGAGCAGAACGTGCGCGCCGCATTGGCCTGCGCCTCGCGAGCCTACGTGCTGCAAACCGGCCGCATCGTGCAGCAGGGCACAGCGCCCGACCTGCTCGGCAGCGAGCTCGTGCGCAAGGCCTTCCTCGGCATCTGATCGACGTTCTGGCAGACTCGGCCGGCAATGGCGCAAGCGCTGGTCTCGGGGCTGCTCCAAGGGCTCGTCTTCGCGCTCATCGCCGCCGGGCTGACGCTCATCTTCGGCGTGATGGAGATCGTCAACTTCGCCCACGGCGAATTCCTCATGCTCTCGATGTACCTGTCGTACTTCTTCCAGGCCGCTCTGGGCTGGGACCCGCTCGCGGCGCTGCCGCTCAACGCCGCGCTGCTCTTCGCGCTCGGCCTGCTCGTCTACTACGCGCTCATCCGGCGCGTGCTGCGCGCGCCGATGCTGGCGCAGATCTTCGCCACCTTCGGGCTCAGCGTCTTTCTCCAGAGCGCGGCGCAGTTCCTCTGGAAGCCCGACTTCCGCACGCTGGGCGCCACGCTGGTGAGCGGCCGGCGCCTCGCGCTCGGAGGAGTCTTCGTCAGCGGTCCGCAGCTGGCGGCCGCGGCCGGGGCGGTCCTGACCACGCTCGCGCTGTGGTGGATGCTGGCGCGCACCGAGATCGGCCGCGCCTTGCTCGCCACCGCCGAGGACCGAGGCGCCGCCGCGTTGATGGGCATCGATCCCGACCGCATGTTCGCGCTCGCCTGGGGCATCGGCGCGGCCTGCGTCGGCGTGGCGGGCGCGCTGCTCTCCACCTTCTATTACGTCTTTCCGCAGGTGGGCTCTCAGTTCGCGCTCATCGCCTTCGTGGCGGTGGCGCTGGGCGGATTCGGATCGGTGGTCGGCGCCTTCGTCGGCGGCATCGCCATCGGCGTGGTCGAGTCGCTGGCGGGAGTGTTCGTGGCGCCGGCGGTGAAGAACCTCTTCGTTTTCGGAATCTACCTCGCGGTGGTGCTGGTGCGGCCGCGCGGCCTGTTTGGAAAGCAATGAAAGCCGCTCTCGTCACCGGAGCCGGGGCTGCGGCCGTGCTCGCCTATCCGTTGCTGGTGCGCGGCCCGTACCCGCAGCACTTGATGATCCTGGTGCTGCTCAACGCGCTGCTCGGCACGGCGTGGAACATCCTGGGCGGATTCGCGGGGCAGATCTCGCTCGGCCAGGCCATCTTCTTTGGCGCCGGCGCATACACCTCCACGCTCCTGGCCCAGCACGCGGCTTTGTCGCCCTGGCTCGGGATGCTGGCCGGCGCGGGCGTCGCGGCGGTGCTGGCGCTCGCGGTCGGCTATCCCTTCTTCCGGCTCTCGGGACATTACTTCGCCATCGCCACCATCGCGCTCGGCGAGATCGCGGCCATTGTTGTGACCAACTGGGACTTCGCCGGCGGCGCGGTGGGGCTGTTTTTGCCAGTGGAGGGCACCGGCCTTGCGGCGATGAAGTTCGAGGGCAAGCTCGGATACCACTACTTGCTTTGCGGGCTGCTCGCGCTCGCGGTCGCGCTCTCGGTGTGGCTGCGCGGCGCGCGCGCCGGCTACTACTGGCGCGCCATCCGCGAGGACGAGCCCGCCGCCCGCAGCGCCGGCGTGCCGGCCACGCGCTACAAGCAGCTGGCCTTTGCCGTGGCCTCCGCCCTGACGGCGATGGCCGGGACCTTCTACGCGCAGTACGTGCTCTTCATCGACCCGCCCTCGGTGCTGCCGTTGTCGTTGTCGATCCAGATCTGCCTGGTCACGGTGCTGGGCGGCGCGGGAACCATCGTGGGACCTCTGTTGGGCGCTGCGGTGCTGGTGCCGCTCTCGGCGGCGACGAGCGTGCTGCTCGGCGGCAGCGGCCGCAGCCTGGACCTGGTCGTCTACGGCGCGCTGATCATGCTCATCGCCGCCTTCGAGCCGTCCGGCCTCATCGGCTTCGCGCGGCGCCTGAGGGCCAGGGTTCAGTGATTCCGTTCCATGCGCCCGACCAGAGCGGCCACGAAATCGCGCCGCTCCTCGACCGCGAGCCGCAGCTTCGCCACCCGGTCCGCATGTCGGGCGACGACTTGGTAGTCGCCGAGCCGATGATTCCCGAGGGCCGGCTTGGAATACTCGATCATCCCGGCGATCTGCGTTTCGGAAAGCGCCGCCTCGCCGCGCGCGATGCGGCGTGCGTTCTCTTTCTTCCAGCCCTCGCGCATCGAGGCAGCCCGCCACGCGTCGTCGCCGACGTCGAGATGGAGCCACAGGGTGTGGAGCGTGAGGCTCTTCGACTTGCCGATCTCGGCGATGCGGACGGGAACGGGCTGCCCCCGCTGCGTGACCTCCAACTGAACCGAGGCGAGGCTCAAGTCGAGATTCTCTTCGATGGTCGCAGCGCGGACCTGGATGGCGAGATCGAGAATGTCGAGGTTGCCGATCACCAGCGCGGCGTCCTTGGGATTGACAGCCTTGCCGTTGACCCGCGCCTGGATGCTCAGGTCCAGAGTCGCGGCGAGGACGCAGAGCAGCAGCGTCATCCCGCGCGCTCCGCCAGCCACGCGCGGGCCGGCGCAACGTCGATGCCGAAGCGCCGAAGCCCCGGCAAGACCACTTCCTCGAGAGCGCCGACGAAGACTTCGCGCTTGCGGGCGCGGGGGAGGACGCCGTGCTCGAGCAATTCTTCGGGCTCGTCAGAAGCCCTGAACAGCTCGTCGCCGACGGTGCCCGAGAGCATCGCGGGAATCCACGCCGAGAGAAAGGAGACATCGCCGCGCTCGGCCTCGCGCGCGAGGTGCGCCCAGCCCATCCGGCTGTGCGCGACCTCGTCGCGGGCGATCTCGTGCAGGACTTCGCGTACGCGCGGCGCGGCGTTCTCCGCGAGCAGCGTCGTCACCGTGGCCACGCTCTCGGTCTCGGTGATGCAGCACGCGGCCACCACTTCGTAGAGGACGGCCTCGCGCGGCCCCAGACGCCGCGGCGCAATCTCCGTGGGCTCGAGCGCGTGGGCCGCAGCCGACCCGTACTCCTCAGCCAGGCGCGCACACAGCTCCGCGTGGCGGCGCTCGTCGCTCGCGGCTTGCCGCATCCGCGCGGGAACGGTCGAGTCCGCGTCGAGCCGCGCAATGGCCGCGGCCATGCGCTCGAAGCGCTCGGCCGCTTCGCGCTCGACCCGCTCCCGGAACCGCCACGCCTCCGCCACCTGCTCGCGGAGCGCGGGCTTCACCAGCCTTGCGCTCCGCCGCCCGTGTCCTGCGTCTTGGCGGCCCCGGCGTCGGGGGCGCTGCCGGCGTCGCTGCTCGCCTGTGCCTTGGTGCCCTGCGCCTGGGCCGCGCAGCCGCTCGCCGTGCCCGCAACCGACCCGCCGAGCACCAGCAAGCGAAAGAGCTTCTTGAGATTCATGGTCCCCTCGGAGGAAAAAGCCAGGCGCAGAGTACCCGTCGAGGATGAATCTGTACAACACCGGCAACCGCCGCTACGCTCCCCCCATGGCGCGAGCCTCAAAAGACGCGGCGCGTACCGCGAAAGAGAGCGATCGCGCCGAGGAGAAGCGCCCCGATCGCGCGGAAGAGAAGCGCGCCGAGAATGGAGGAGCGCAGCTCGAGTCGCTGCAGAAGGCGCTCCACGCCGCGCGCGGCGAGTTGATGCGGGCCCAGACCGACCTCGAGGCGGCGCGGCTGGAAGTGGTGGAGCACAAGCGCCGCAGCTCGCAGCAGGCGCTGGTCGCCTCGGAGGCGCTCAAGGAAGCGCGCAACGAGCGCGACCAGATGCGCATGCAGCTGAGCGCGCTGCGGGCGGAGATGGAAGCGCCCCGCAAGCGCCGCCGCGAGCCGGGCGCCGACGAGAACGAGCGCGTGCACGGCCTGGAAGAGGAAGTCGCCGCGGTGAAGTCCGAGCTGTCGGAGGCGCAAGCAAAGCTGAGCGCCGCGGAGGCCGCGCACTCGGCCGCCCGCAAGGAGCTGGCCGAGCTGCGCTCCTCGCTGGCCGAGGCCCAAGAGCGTCTCGCCGTGGCGCACCGTCCGCAGGAAGCGGCCCCGCAAGAGCCGCCCCCAGAGGCGGCCCCACCCGCGCCCCCGGAAGAGCCGTCGCGGGGATTCTTCGGCAAGCTCTTCGGCCGCAAGTAGGGCCGCGCGCCGCTACTCGACTTCGAGAGAAGTGACCTTCCACTTCCCGTCTGTCTCCTCCATCAAGAGCGTCCCCTTGCCGCTGTGCGAGTCGGCGCCGATCTTCAGCTCGACGCTCTCCAGCGTCACGCCCTTGACGGCGTTGCCCTCGCGCAGGGTGGAGATCTTCTGGAACTTCACCACCCGTGCGTCCGACTTCTTGGCCGCGAGATCGAGCGCCAGCTCCTTGCCGGCCACTTTCAGCGTCACCTTGTCGGCGGCGTTCTCTTTCGCCTCGGCCCAGCCCTGGTCGCCCGCGTCGCCGGCGCGGTTGGTGTGCGCCAGCCCCTTGAGGAAGGCGATGGCGGCATCGACGTACGGCCGCCCTTCGGACGGCGCGGCGGCGGCGGGCGCAGCAGCGGGCGCAGCGGCAGCGGCCGGCGGAGCCTCCTGCTTCTCCACCTTGTCCGGCGTCGGCGTCGGCGCGGCTTGCTCCTCGGCGAAAGCGGGCATGGATGCAACGAGCGCAGCGAGAAGAAGCGTCTTGGTCATGGTCCCCTCCGGGAAGAGCGTAGAGTCCTAATACTGCGCCAGGTCGCCGCTGAGCATGACCCGCTGCGCGGCCGGATCCACCGCCACCGCCACTGGCGCCGAAAGGCCCAGCGACGCCGTCGAGCCGATGATGAGGTTGCCGAGAGGCAGATGGGGCAGCGGCACCTCGATGGGCTTGATCATCTTCTCCACGATGGACGGCGCGATGGCCTGCAGCACCTGAGAGAGCGGCGCCAGGAGCGCGTCGGGCACCACGCCCAGCAGGTTCTGCACGTCGATGGAAATCTTCGGCGCGCCCACCAGCGTGAAGCGCAGCGCGCCATTCTGCGGGTCGATGTCCGGCGCCACCTCGGCGGTGGCGCTGATGGCGGCCTGCATCGGCCCGTCGAAGAAGAGCGCGTGCACCGCGCTGGTCACGATCACGTCGCCGAGCTGAACCTGCAGCTTGCCGTCGCTCGTGGGAGTGACGACCGGCGGCAGCGCCGGCGTGGCGACCACGTCGTCGAGCTTGAAGATGCCCCAGCTCTTGGCGGGGTAGACCACGCGCGTAAGGCCGTTCTGCCCCCACACCGCGAAGGTGGCCTGGTTGAGCGCGTCCATCGACACCGAGACGCTCATCGTCGAGTCGGGGAACGACGACGCCTGCCCGCTGCCGAAGACGATGGACCCCGGCGCGCTCGAGGAGGTCCCGGCGGGCCAGGCGAAATTGGTGGCCGCGCTGATGGTCACGCCTTGATCGTCGAACCAGGCGCCGTCGAAGGCGTCGGTGGCGAGCAGCGTGGCGGGCAGGCCGTAGGGAGTGAGATCGAAGCTCGAGGGCAGGCCGATCTGGTTCAGCGTCAGCGCCAGGTGGTTGGCCGAATTGCTCGCGATCTGCTGCGACACCGTCTGCGCGATCAGGTCCTTGAACTGGTTGGCGAGGAAGGTGAGGAAGTCGTCGACGCCGGGGAAGTTGATGTCGGTGGTCACCTTCAAGGTGCCGAGCGCGATGTTGGGCGCGGCCATGGAGCCGACGATGGCGGCGCTGGCTGCCGAGTACTGCGCGTCGAGGTCACCGTCGAAGCCGACGGTGTCCACGCTGACGACGGCGTTGGTGGTGAAGTCGCCGCCGTAGTGCAGCACCAGCTGCAGGCTCACCGCCACGCTGGAGAGCGAGCCGGTCATGTGCGCGCCCACCGCCTTGGGCGAGAGGTCGAGCACGGTCGCGTCGGTGGCGAACTGCACGTCGGTGAGGCTCACGTCCACCGAGCCGCCGGGGAAATTGTAGGTGTACGGCGGGAGCTGCTCGACCAGCGCCATCAGATCCACCTGCGCCAGGAGCGCCTTGGCGATGGCGCTGTAGTCGTCGAGGTCGCCGCTGTGATCGTCGAAGGCGGCGGCGTTGGAGCGCACCATCACGCCGCTGGGGAGCGCGGCATCGGGCGCGGCCAGGTTGCCGTAGGCGAAGGCGCGCACGGCCTCGCCGCCGAGAAGTCCGCTCACGTGCGCGGTGATGAGGTTGATGCCCGCGGTGGCCGGCACCTGCGCGTGGAAGCCACCCTGCGCGTCGACCGCCACCGCCGCGCCGTTCACCGTCAGCGACCTGCCGACGGTGGTGCCGATGACGTCGACCAGGCCGCTCGCGGTCTGAGCAATGAACGCGCCCTGGGCGGGGCTGACGATGGTGACCTGCGGCTTCTGGTGGAAGGTCAGGTCCGCAGCGGACTGGGCGCCTTGCGGAGGCTGCCCGCCGCACGCTGCCAGGATCACTGCCATCCCACCGAAAAGACGGACTTTCATGGTCACCCCTCGCGTTGTCGGCGGGCGGCAATGTGCGCGGTACGCGCTTTCGCCACATCGGTCGATTGACCGATGCGGCGGCAAACTTGAGTTGGGTGGCCTCCCTGCGGCAGAGTGGCGCGAATGCAGCCCGGCCGCCGCGAAGCGATGGTCGTCGAAGATGATCCGGATGCGCGCCGGCTGGTGACAGCCTGTCTGCGCCGGCTGGGGATGGTCGTGCACCAGGCCAAGAGCGGCGCCGAAGCGGTGAAGCTCCTGGAGAGCCTGACACCCGACCTGGTCTGCCTCGACCTGCGGCTGCCCGACTTCAACGGCCTTCTGGTCTGCGAGAAGATGCGCGCCAGCGAGCGGCTGCAGAACGTGCCGGTGCTGGTAATCAGCGCGCTCGCGCAGCCGGCCGATCTGGAGAAGGCCGAGCAGATGGGCGCCGACGACTACCTGGTGAAGCCATTCCGCGCCGCCGCGCTGGCCGCGTCGGTCCGCGAGCTGATGGCGCTCTCCGAAGTCTCGCCGAGCTAGGGAACCAATGCCAGCGCGCCGACGACGCGGCCTTCGCGGAGCGAGGCGAGCGCTTCGTTGGCATTCGTCAGCGGAATCGGAGCCACCCGCGTCTTCAAGCGGACGCGCCCGGCGAGCGCGAGGAACTCCTCGGCGTCGCGGCGGGTGAGGTTGGCCACCGAGCGCAGCGAGCGCTCGCCCCAGAGCAACCGATAGTCGAACGAGGGGATGGGGCTCATGTGGATGCCGCCGCAGACCACCGTGCCGCCCTTGCGGACGGCGCCCAGCGCGAGCGGCACCAGCGCCCCCACCGGGGCGAAGATGATGGCGGCGTCGAGCTCGTGCGGCGGCCGCTCGTCGGAAGCGCCGGCCCACACCGCGCCCAGCTCGCGGGCGAATCGCTGCGCGCTCTCGTCGCCCGCGCGGGTGAAGGCGTAGACCTCGCGTCCCTCGGCGCGCGCCTCCTGCGCGACCAGGTGCGCGGCCGCGCCGAAACCGTAGAGCCCGAGACGGCGCGCATCGCCTGCCATGCGCAGGCTGCGGTGGCCGATGAGGCCGGCGCAGAGGAGCGGCGCGGCCTCGGCATCGCCGTACGCCTCGGGAATGTCGAAGCAGTAGCGCTCGTCGGCCACCGCCAGCTCGGCGTAGCCGCCGTCGAGATGGTAGCCGGTGAAGCGCGCCCGGTCGCAGAGGTTCTCGCGGCCGCTGGTGCAATACGCGCAGCTTCCGTCGGTGAAGCCCAGCCAGGGAATGCCGACGCGGGCTCCTTTCGCGAAGCGCTCGCCCTCCAGCACCTCGCCGACGATCTCGTGGCCGAGGATGAGCGGCAGCTTGGGATCGGGCAGCTCGCCGTCGGCCACGTGCAGGTCGGTGCGGCACACGCCGCACGCCCGCACGCGCACCAGCGCCTGGCCGCGCGCCGGTCGCGGGTCGGGCAGCTGGGCGAGCTCGAGCGGCGCGCGCGGCGCGCGAAGGACCATGGCGCGCATCGGAGCAATTCTAGCAGCGGCATTCCTCGAAGGCTGTTTCCGCCTTCGCGGAAACAGCCAGCAACTGCGTAGTCGCCAAGCCGCCTGCGGCGGCCGCGACTAATGATAGGCGCGGCGGCGGGACCCTTGCGCCTCGCGAGCGTCGGCGTCGGCGAAGGCCGCCTTCCATGTCGAGCCGCGACCGCGGATGAAGAAGCGCCCGCCGCGCAGCTCGCCGACCAGCAGGCGCGCGCGCGGGAACTGGTCGGCGATCGAGATCGCGCCGCAGCGGCCGAAGCGTCGCCGGGCCTCGGCGATGGCCGCCTCCACCTCGTGCTCCCCGAGCGTGTCTTGCGGCAGCATCCCAGAAAAGGTTGGGCGCCCGTGCGACTCCGCAAGCGTGCAAGAAAGCCAGCCACGCCAATGCCCACTCCGGTCGGAGATCGCGGGCTGCCTTTTCCCTATCAGCCGAGCGGGCCCTTCAAGCGCCGTCGTAGCGCGCGAGGATGACGGTGGAGTTGTCCACGCCACCGTTGGCGTTGGCGGTGTCGAGCAGCTTCTTGCAGCAGGCCTCCAGGTTGCTCACCTGCTTCTGCATGATCGACTCCATGAACTTGTCGTCGACCATGCCGGAGAGCCCGTCGCTGCAGAGCAGGAAGATGTCGCCCGGGCGCGGGTCGTGCGCGTTGATTTCCACCTCCACCTGCCGCTGCTGCCCGAGCGCCCGGAGGATGATGTTCTTCTGCGGGAAGTTCTTCGCTTCCTCTTCGGTGATCTTGCCCAGCCGCAGGTACTCCTCCACCAGCGAGTGATCGATGGTGATGCGCTTGAGCTTGTTCTCGCGGAAGAGGTAGACGCGGCTGTCGCCGGTATGCGCCACCAGCGCCTTGGGCTGCCCGTCGCGCTCGGCGAAGTAACAGGAGACGCAGGTGGTGCCCATGTTCTTCTTCGACGAGTCCTGGTCGCTCACCTCGATGATGCGCGCGTTGCAGAGCTTGATGGAGATGACCAGCCGGTTCTCGTCGTAGCTCTTGGAGCGGTCGTCCTTGAAGGGCCAGGTCGCTTCCGGGTCCTTGCCGGTGAGCTCGAAGAATTCCTTCATCTCGCGGACGGCGATGCCGCTCGCCACCTCGCCGGCCGCGTGGCCGCCCATCCCGTCGAACACGGCGAAAAGGTTCTGCTCGGGAAAAACGAGGAAATTGTCCTCGTTGTTGTCCCGCTTCATGCCGACGTCTGTTCGCGACGCGTAGCTGATGCGCACGAAAAAGATTCCCCTCGTCCGGACGCCAGGATGAGGGCTCTACCGTGAGAGCGGCGTCACGTCAATGCTGAAGCCGCGCCGCTCCGTCAGAAGCGCATCTGGTACGAGCCCGGATGCGGCGCCTGGTCGACCAGCGTGGCGGAGTCCACGATGCCGAAGAGCGCGCCGACCAGCAGGCCCACGCCCGCCCCCACGCCCAGGTCGCGGCCCCAGTTGTTGTCCTGCTCGATGAGCGCGACCGCGCCGCCGATGGCCAGGCCTGCCACGCCGCCGTAGAGGGCGTCGGTGAGGATGATGCTGGCTGCTTCGCGGTGGCCTCTGACCTCGACCACCTCGCGCGCCAGCTGGTCCTTGGTTTGCGCCTGCTCTCTCAGAGTCAGGGTCTGCAGCTGCGCCGCGCCAGCCGATCCCGCGAAGAGCAGGGCCGCCAGTGGTGCGATGAAGAGCTTCTTCATGGTGTCTCCCCGTTGCTGATACCGCCTTCAGCAAGCTGGGGACTTGCTACTTCTTCTTCAAGATCAGGTTGCCCGAGAAGGCGTCGGCCTCGATGACGCCCTCTCCCTTGCCGAAGGTTCCGTCGAGCGAGCCGCTGGAGAAGCCGCGCCGGCTCTTGGGCGAGCGCTTGACGGTGAGATTGATGCCGTCGCGCAATTCCCCGCTGTGCGAGGTGTAGCTGAGCTCGAAGCTGCTCTTCGGGTCGAGCGCCAGCCGCACCTCGCCGGACATGGTCTCGGCGCTGAGGTGGCAGTCCTTGCCGCAGGCGCCGCTCCAGTCCATGTCGCCGGAGGTGGAGCGGAACTCGACCTGCGGGGCACCGCCGGCGCTGGCGATGACCGCGTGGCCGCTGACGGTGTGCAGCCGCACCTGCCCGCGCGCGTCGTCGATGCGCACGTCGCCGGAGATGGTGGTGACGTCGGCCTTGTCCACGCCCACCAGCTTGACGTCGCCCGACATGCTGCGGACGCGCGCCTCGGCCAGGTGCTGCGCGGTCACGTCGCCGGACATCTCCGTGAGCTCGAGACGGCTCCCCACCGGCAGCTCGACGCGCATCTTCCCGTGGCGGAACATCCGCCGGCCGCGGATGGAGGCTCGCACGCGATCGCCCGAGGCGTAGAGCGACACCTCCTCGTCGGCGTCCTTTTCGAGCGAGACCCGCACCTGGGAGCCGGGAGCGGTGGCGACCTCGACGTCGCCTCCCTGCGCCTGCAGCTGGAAGGTGACCGCGCCTTTCACGGGCAGCGTCGCGCTGCCCCGGCCCTTGACCTTGGCGGTGGCCTCGCCCTCGTCGAAGGAGTCCTCGTCGCCGCCGACGTGGATGCGGGGAAAGTGGAAGTGCTGGGGCTTCATCTTGTAGACGTGGACGCCTTTCTCGTCGTGCTCCTCTTCGTCGTCATTGTCGGCGTCCTTGTCGCCGTGGTCCTCGTCGGCCTCGGCGAGGAGCGCCGGCAGCTCGGGGATCTCGATGTCGATCTCGGGAATTTCGATCTCGGGAACTTCGACGCGGACCCTTGGCTGAGGCTCGAGGCTAGAAGCGAGCACCAACGCTGCCATCACTTCGATCACGGATTCGTCTCCTGTGACGCCATCACGGCCGTCCTCAACGAGCGCAGGTACCCGGCGTAGCCGTCGAGCAGCTGCATCCTCGCGTTCACGTCTTGCGCCACCATGCCCTGCCGCGCGTCGCCGAGTTGCGAGCGTGCGCGGGTGAGCGTCTCGTCCCAGCGCGCGGCCAGCGTGGGGTCGTGCTGCGGGCGGAGGCGCGCGTACTCCTCCTCCAGGACCTTGGCGGCGTCGCGGTAGTCGGCCTCGGCGCGATCGAGCGCGGCCAGCGTCTTGGCGTCGGGCCCGGGCGGCGCGGCTTCGGCCTGCTCGGGAACCTGCGCCGGCGGGCGCGGGCGAAGCGCAAAGATGAGCACGGCGGCGGCCGCGGCGGCCGCGGCAACCGCGCTGCGCACGGCCCACCGCGGGCGGTGCAACCGCTCCCGCGCGATGCGCGCGGCCACTCCTCCCCAGAGGTGATCGGTAGCGGCGGCCGGCCGGCGTACGAGCAGCGCGCGCTCTGCCTTGGCCCAGGCCAGCTCCCGCGCGCAGCCGGCGCACGCGGCGAGGTGCGCCTGCTCTTGCGCGTCCGGCTGCGCCGCTCCGAGCGCGAACGATTCCAACAGCTCCGTCGAAAGGTGTGCGCTCATCCGAGGTACTCCGAAAGCCGCGCCCGCAGCTGCAGCCGCGCGCGGTGGATCTCGTTCTTCACCTTTTGCAAGTTCCACCCCAGCGCCGAGGCAATCTCGTCGTAGCCGAGGCCGTGATCGAGCCGCATCACCAGCGCCGCGCGCCGCTCGTGCGGCAGCCCTTCCAGCGCCTGGTCGAGCACCTGGTCCGCCTCGCGCGAGAGCAGCGCGGCCTCGGGCGAGGGCGCGCGATCGATCTGCAGCGGCTCGTCGTCGGGGGAGACCGGCCCGTCACGGCGCTTCTTGCGCAGCTGCTCCATGAAGACCATCCGCGCGATGCCGAACAGCCAGCCCTGCAGCTTGCCGGCCTCGGACAGCGTCCGCAGGCGTTGGTAAGCGCGCACGAACGTCTCCTGCGTGCCCTCGTCGGCGGCGGAATCGTCGCGCAAGAGGTCGCCGAGGAAGCGGCGCACGCCGGGAGCCTGTCGATCGAAAATCACGCGAAACGCCTCCGCATCGCCCGCCCTCGCGCGCGACAAGAGATCGTCGTCCGTTGCCGGATCGTTGGGGCGGAGCACTTCGTCCTTCTGTGACAGAAGCGCCACGCCGGTTTCAACGCCTCGCCAGCCGCGCTATGTCAATTTCTCGCGCAAGCGGCGCAGCGCGACTTCGGTCTTGAGGTCCTGGATCTCGCCTCTTTTGCAGCGGGCCAGCGCCTCGTCCAGCGCCACCCATTCCAGCTGAGCCCCCTCCTCGAAGGGAGAGCCGTCGCCCGCCGGAGGATGCGCCGCGGCATCGGCGGGCACCTCGCAGGAGACGAAGTGGAACTGCTCGGCGCACATGCCGGGCGTGGGAAACATGGGCGGACCGAGCCGCGCCACGGCGCCGGCCGAAACTTGCAGGCCCGCCTCTTCCATCACTTCGCCGGCGGCGCGCTCCGCCACGTCGTCACCCGGCTCGAGGATGCCGGCCACCAGCTCGGGAAAGAGGAAGCGCGCCGGTTTTTCCGGCCGCCCGAAGTGCAGCGGCACCCGCGCGCCCGATCGGACCAGCACCTCCACCTGCGGCATGCGCCGCCAGAGCGCGACCACCACCGCGTCCAGGCCCATGGGCCGCTCGACGAAATCCCAGCTGCCCTCCTTGGTGCGCGAGCCGTCGTCGCGCAAGAGGCGCAGCGCGAGCCGCCGCAGCACCAAGTGGCCGCCTTCGCCGATGCGCTGGTCGCCCGAGACCTCGAACCCGACCGCGCGGCTCATTCGCGTCCCTCGCGCCGGATGTCGGCCATCATGGCCAGGAGCGCGCAGGCGATGGCGAAGCGCGGCTCGATCGAGTCTTCTACTGGCAGCAACTCCAGATCGAACACGCGCCGGAAGAACCGGAATTGCTGCGTGAGGCGCGCCACAGTGCGGCCGCCCAGGTCGATGCGGTGGCGGCCGGGGAGGAACTTGAGGATGCGCCGCCAGAAATAGGCGCCGTCCTCGATCATCTCCCCCACCGGGCGCTCGTCGGCGTCGAGGATGTCCCAGCTGTCGCGAAAGAGGGACCGCAGCCCGCGGGTGCGCACCACGCCCAGCCGCGCGCCGGTGACGGCGTCGAAGAGGTCGTGCTCCATGTTCACCGCGGCGAAGCGCCGGTTCTTGATGGCCAGGATGGGCCGGGTCATCTCCTGGTCGCCGTAGATGGTCCATTCGCCGCGCAGCCGGAACCAGGGCTGCTCGACGAATGCGGTCAGGCTGCCGTCGGGCGCGTGGACGCGGTAGACGCGGCGCCAGGAAAACAGCGGCCGGACAAGGGTATAGCTCGTATAAGAGAAGGCCTGCAGGCCGGCCGGGCCGGCGGATTGCAGCGCGCTGGGCATGCCGCATGCGAGCGCGGCGGGCGGCCAGCGTCAATACAAAAAATTTGAGACCAGGTATCCATTCGTTAGACTGCGAATATGCCCGATGCGTTCCAGCTCGAGATGGTGGTGCCGGCCGAGCCGCAGCGGGTGTTCACGGCCTGGCTCGACTCGAAGGAGCACGCGGCGTTCACCGGCGGCGGCGAGGCGGTGGTGGAGCCCTGGGCCGGCGGGCGATTCATCTCCTGGGATGGCTACATCCACGGAATCCTCCTCGGAGTGGAGACGGGCAAGCGCATCGTGCAGACCTGGCGGACGTCCGAGTTTCCGCCGGAAGCGCGCGACTCGCGGCTCACCGTCGAGTTCGAGCCGGCGCGCGGCGGGACGCGCGTGCGCATCCGTCACGGGGATTTGCCGCCGAGCCAGGTGAAGAAATACGAGAAGGGCTGGGTGCAGCACTATCTCAAGCCGCTCGCCGATTACTTTGCAAAAGGCGGCAAGCACGGCGCCGCCGGAAAGACGGCGCCCGTGCGCTCGTGGGGACGGCGCCCCGAGCGAAAGGTCAAAGCGCGGTCGCAGAAGAAGGCTTCGGCCCGCAAGCCCGCCCGCAAGCCCGCCCGCCGCGCCCGCCCCGCTCCGCGCAAGAAGGCCTCGGCCTCCAAACGCCGCAAGCGCTGAAGCTATCCGCCGGCGCCGCGGCCGAAGACGATCTTCTCGCTCTTGAGCAGCCGCGCCGCCCAGGCGACCAGCGCTCCAGAGAAGACGAGCGCCGCTCCCGCCGCCAGCGCGAACCAAAGAAGCGGCGCCGGCTCGCCGCGCAGGACGTCGGTCATCAAGAGCGTCTGTCCGAGCACCGGGACCAGCATCATCCACAGCTGTGATTTGATCGGCTGCAGCGAGAGGAACGTCGCCGGCAAGAGCGGTACCAGCATCAGCATCGAGAGATACGTCTGCGCTTCCTTGAAGGTGCGGGCGAAGAACGCCAGGGTCATCTGCAGCGCGGCCGCGAACAGCGCCAACGGCGCGCAGGCCAGGAGGATGCCCGCCATCTCCTCGCGGCCGAGGTGGAATTTGATCCCCAGGTCCTGCAGCGGAATGCGCCCGAGCGCGAGCCAGAATCCGGCCAGCGCCACCAGCACCGCCACCACCGTCGCCGCCGCCACCGCCAGCCACTTGCCCGCCACCAGCGAGCCGCGGCTGACCGGATTCACCAGCAGCGCCTCGAGCGATCCGCGCTCGCGCTCGCCGGCGGTGCAGTCGATGGCCAGGTGCAGCCCGCCCACGAACACCGCCATCAGGAGAAAGAGCGGAATCATGCTCAGCACGTTGGCGGCCGTCTTCTCCGGCGTGGCCAGGTCGACATCGGTCAGCTCCAGCGGCGCGACCAGCGTGGGCGAGACGCCGCGGGCGATCATCCGCAGCGCGCTGGTCCGGCGGGAGTAGAGCTCGAGCAGCCGCCGCGCGCGAACCACCTGCGGCCGGCTCTTGTTGCGCGAGCTGTCCTCGATGAGCTGCACCGGCGCGCTGCGGCCGGCCTCGAATTCCTTGCCGTAGTCCTCGGGCACCCCGATGGCGAGGTCGAGCTTGCCGTCGCGCACCTGCGCCTCGTAGTCGGCGGGCGCGGTCTCCACGATGGCGCCGTGCCGCTGCAAGAAAGCGATCAGGCTGGGCGCATTCTGCCCTCCGGCGACCGGCACGATCAGCGGCCGGTCCTCGCGCACCCAGGAGGCGATGAGCCCGAACATCGCCAGCATGGTGAGCGGACCCAAGAGCGGCATCAGCAGGCTGGAGAAGATCGAGCGCCGGTCGCGCAGGTGGTCGACCAACTCCTTGCGCAACACCGGCCCGATCATCCGACCAATCCTTGATCGCTGCCGATCACCGACACGAACGCCTCCTCCAGATTTTCCTTGCCGGCGCCGGCGCGAATCTCCTCCGGCGTCCCCTGGGCCAGCACCCGGCCGCGCGCGATGATGACGATGCGATCGCAGAGCGCGCTCACCTCCTGCATCACGTGGCTCGAGAAGAGCACGCAGCGGCCCTGCTCGCGCAACCGGCGCACCAGTGCGCGGACGGCGCGCGTCGACATCACGTCCAGGCCGTTGGTGGGCTCGTCGAGGAGCACGTTGCGCGGCTCGTGCACCAGCGCGCGCGCCAACGCCACCTTGACCCGCTCGCCGTGCGAGAACCCGTCGGCGCGGCGATCGGCGATGGAGCGCATGTCGAGCAGCTCGATCAACTCGTCGATGCGCGGACGCAGCAGGCGTCCGGGAATTCCGTGCAGCTCGCCGGCGTAGCGCACGTGCTCGCGCGCGGTGAGGCGCGGATAGAGGCCGCGCGCGTCGGGCAGGACCCCGATGCGCCGCCGCGCTTCCATCGGGTGCTGGGCGACGACGAGGCCGTCGACCAGCGCCGCGCCGCGGTCGGGCTCGATCAAGGTGGAGAGCATGCGCAAGGTGGTGGTCTTGCCGGCGCCGTTGGGGCCGAGCAGGCCCGTCACCACTCCGTCGGCCGCAGTGAACGACACCTCGTCGACCGCCACCACCTCGCCGAAGCGCTTGTGCAGGCTCTGCACCTCGATCACGGCGTCGGCCCCGCGAAGCTGACGAAGAACGGCGGCCGCCGCATCGGCTGCAGGCAGCCGGCGTCGAGGCCTTCGACGCCGCCGCGGTCGATGAACTTCGCGATCAGCTGCGGCACGCACCCTTCGGCGGTCGCGCCGTGGCCTACTCCCGGGACCAGGAAGTGAGCGCTGTTCACCAAAGTCTGGCGCGCCTCCTCGGCCCAGCGCGGCGGCGTGACCGGATCCAATTCGCCCGAGAGCAACAGCACCGGCGCCGCCGAGCGCACCGGCTCGCGGAAGCCGGGCGGAATCTCGCCGCGCGGCCAGAAGGAGCAGATGCGGGCGAAGTCGAGCGCGACCTGCGGGCCCAAGAACGTCCCGCGCGCCTCTTCGATCATCTCCTCGCGCGTCGCGAAGGGCAGGTCCTCGGCGCAGAGCACCGAGAAGGTGAGGCCGAAGCTCATGCTGCGCGAGAAGCCGGTGTCGAGCCCCGCGGTGGCGGCGACGAAGGGGGCGAAGTCCCCGCGCGCGGCGCGGTCGACCAGCAGCGGCACCAGGCTGGCGAGGTCCTGCTGGTAGAGCACGCCGCGCAGGCCGGAGGTGAAGGCGTCGCGCCCGACGGGCACTTCCGCCGGCGCGCCGGTGAGCGGGTCCTGCACGTGGGCGCGCGCGGGAGCCCGCGACAATCGCTCGAGCAACTCGCCGAAGCGGCGGCGCAGGTCGGGGAAGGCCTTGCCGCAGGCCGCGTCGGCCGCGCAGTTGTCGAAGAGCAGATCGAGCGACCGCTGCGCGTCGCGCGCGAAGCTCACCGGCAGCGTCTGCTCCGGCGGCGACACTCCGTCGAGCACCAGCGCGCGCACGTGAGCGCCGTGCTCGCGCAGGTAGACGAGCGCGGCGCGCGTCCCGTAGGAAGCGCCCCAGAGATCGATCTGCGAATACCCCAGCGCCTCGCGCACCTCGTCGAGGTCCTGCATGGCGATGGAGGTGGTGTAGCGGCGCGGGTCGGCGTCGTAGCCAGCGAGGCACTTGCGAAAGCGCGCCTCGGCCAGCCCTTCGCTGCCCAGCCGCTCGGCCAGCGGCGCGTCGGGATCGTGGAGATCGCAGCGCAGCGGATGCGACGCGCCCGTGCCGCGCTGATCGACCAGCACCAGGTCGCGCGCACGGTGCAGCCGCTCGAACGCGCCGAGCAGCGGTCCCAGCGCCTCGGTGGCGGCCTGTCCGGGGCCGCCCGCCAGCAGGAAGATGGGATCGGGCAGCGGCGCGCGGGCCAGCGCCGGAATGAGCGCAACGCGCAGATCGATCTGCCGGCCCTCGCGCCGCTGCCGATCCTCCGCCACGCGCAGCGTCCCGCACTGCGCCTGCAGGCCGGTGCCCTTCAGCCGGCAGGGAGCGAGCGCGATCCGCCGCGCCGGCGAGGCCTGCCCGCGAGCGCAAGCGGCGGCGAGCAGCACGGCAGGCACGAGTCGCATTCGCGCCGAGGATGCCAGCAATCCTCGAGCCGCGCACCCGTCGCCGAAGGATCGCGCACGTGCGAGAGTTGGGGACCTTGGACGCGATGGTCATCGGCGCGGGCGTGGCGGGGCTGCAGGCCGCGCGCATCCTGCACCAGGCCGGGCTCGAGGTGGCCGTGCTCGAGGCGCGCGATCGCATCGGCGGCCGGGTGCACACGCTGCGGCTCGCGGGGTGGCCCTTTCCGGTCGAAGCGGGCGCCGAGTTCGTCCACGGCCGGCCGCCCGCACTCTTGCCGCTGGCGCGCGGCGCGAGAGAAGTCCACGGCCGCCACTACCAGACCGGGCTGCGGCCCGCCGACCAGCTGTGGGGAACGGTCATGGACAAGATCGCCGTGCTTCCGCACGCGCGCGACCGCTCGATGCGCGAGGCCGCGGACTCCGCCCGCCTCGGGCCGGAGGAGCGCGAGATGGTGGCCGCGTTCACCGAGGGATTCGAGGCCGCGCGGTTCGCCGACGCGAGCGTGCAGGCGATCGTGCAGCAGACCCGAGCGGCGGGACGGATCCATGCCGAGCGGATTGCGCGCCTTCCCCATGGATACGACCGGGTGCCGCGCACGCTCGCGCGCGGCCTGCGCGTCGAGCTGAACAGCGAGGTGCGCCTCTTGCGCTGGCGGCGCGGGCGCGTCGAGGCGCAGTGCGACTCGCGCTCGTACGAGGCCGAGCGCGCGGTGATCACGCTCCCGCTCGGCGTGCTGCAGGCGCGGGCGGTGCGCTTCGATCCGCCGCTGCCGCGCTGGAAGCAGGCCGCCATCGACGCGCTGGCGATGGGGCCGGTGATCAAGATTGTGCTGCTCTTCGACGAGCCGCACTGGCCCGACGATCTGCTGTTCCTCCACGCGCGCGGAGCGCCGGTGCCGGCCTTCTGGCGGCCGCTGCCCTGGCGCGGGCCGGCGCTGGTGGGCTGGGCGGGCGGCCGCAACGCCACGCGTCTGCGCGGCAAGGACGCGGTCGCGGAAGCGGTGCGGTCGCTCTCGCGGGCGCTGCAGAAGCGCGTGCGGCCGCGCGACGCGCTGCTCTTCGACTGGCAGCGCGATCCGTATTCGCGCGGGGCGTACAGCTGGGTCCCGGTCGGGGCGCTGCGCGCCGAGCGCGAGCTGGCCCGGCCGGTCGGCCGCACGCTCTTCTTCGCCGGCGAGGCGGCGCACTTCCAGGGAGCGTGCGGCACGGTGCACGGGGCGCTGGAGACCGGCACGCGCGCGGCGCGCGAGCTGCTGAAATTCGCGCCGCGCTGACGTAGCATCGCCGCATGGACGTCCTCGAGCGCATCCAGCGGTGGCACAAGGCGCAGTGCGAGCGCGGCCGCGATCTCTCGCTCGGCGTGCGCATCGAAACCACGGAAGACAAGCCCGGCTGGAGCGTGCACATTGACCTGGCCGGCACGCCGCTCTCGGGCTTGACCTTGCAGCCGTACCGCGAGGGCGCCACCGACCGCGACTGGCTCGCCTATCGCATCAAGGACGACCGCTTCGAGGGCGTGGGCGACCCCACCAAGCTGCAGGCGCTGCTCTTCGCCTTTCTCGATCTCGCCGACCGCACCATGGTCGATCTGGGCCGCGGCCCGAAACGCTAGCGGCCCGGGCAAGGAATCTGGAAGCGCTCGAAGAGATCGCGCGCCGGCAGAGCGAGCTCGAGCTCCAGCTTGCCGCCCGAGGTCGTGACCTTGGCCAGATCGGCGAGCGCCCTCAGCTCGACGTCGTCCTCGCCCAGCTGCCCCCGGATCAGCGCCAGCGCGCCCTGCGCAATCTGCGCCAGGTCGGCCGGGCTGCGCCCGCTGCGCGGAACGGCTTCCACCGTGACGGCGACCGAATCCCAGACGTTGGCGCGGACGGTGACTCCCAGAAGGCCGTCGGCGAGCGCGCGCAGCTCCGGCGGCGTCTCGCCGTCGCGCAAGTCAGACAGATCGGAGCGCACGAAGACGTCGCCGTAGAGCTGGTCCGCGGCATTGGCGGGAGTGGGGGCAAGCGCGCGGTCGACGAGCGCGCGGCAATCGCCGCCCTGCTGCGCCGAGGACACCACCAGATTTCCCAGCTGAGCCGCGCACTGGCCGTTGCGGGTGAAGATGGTGCCGCCGCGATACGTCTCGCTCGCGCCGCCGGGCCCCATCAGCGACTGCGCCACCTTCTTTCCCTCGAAGAAGCCGGACATCGCCGCGCCGTCCGGCGAGAGCCCGATGCGATCCACGTCGTACGCGAAGTCGACACCCAGGGCGCGCCCCTTGGCGTCGAGCGCGCGGAACTGCTCGGGCAGGCACCGGCGCAGGTGATCGAAGAGCGGCGTGTTGTAGAGCGCGTTCACCTGGATGAGCGCCGCGCCGGCGGCGGCCCCGAGGACGAACGAGGTCATCGCGTCCTGCTTGCCGGCCGAAGGCGGCGCAGCTTTCGTTGCAGCGGGCGGAGTCACCGGGAAGGGCTTGCGCCGCGGCGGCTGGTGCGGCGCGGGAAACTGCGGCACGCCCTTGAGGGTGGTCTCGCGGCGGTCGCGCACCGAGCGCGAATTCCAGAGGAAGTAGACGATGGGGATGGCGAGCAACAGCAGCGCCAGCACCAGGAGCCGCAGGTCGCCCGGCCGCTTCACTGCTCGCTCCTGCGCGCGACGAAGAGCGCCGCCAAGAAGAACGCGGCCGCCATCGCCGCCGTCAGCACGAAGGGAGCGAGTCGAGGCGCTTCTCCTCCGCCCAGCCGCGCCGCCTGCTCGCCGAGCGCGACCACGCGCGGCAAGAAGGGCACCGGCGCCGATTGCGAGAGCACCGCGGCGAGGAAGACGCCGAACGCGATCGCGCCCGAAGCGACTCCGCTGCGCAAGCCGTACGCCGCCGCCAGCGCCACCGCGTAGAGCGCCGCAAAGGCAAAGAGCAGCGGCGCCGCGAGCGCGAGGAAGAGCGGGCTCACCGCCACTCCCAAAAAGCGCAGGCCGCCGTAGAAGAGCGCCGCCAGGAAGACGTACGCGCCCAGCGCCAGAGAGCAGACGGTGGAAAAGAGGGCGCAGGCCAGATCGCCGCGGCTCACCGGCTGCGCCAGGAGCAAGATGGTGCGGCGCGGATCGAGCAGCGGCGGCGCGAAGAAAGAGGCGAAGATCAAGCTGCCGGGGAGCAGCGCCCAGTAGATGAAGCTCGCCGTCCACCGTCCCACCAAGCGCGCCATGGTGGCGGCGTCGGCCACGCCGGCGGGCCCGCCCAGTTGCCGCACCGTCGCCGCCGCTCCGCCGGCCACGTCGCTGCGCACCGCGAGGAAGAAGAGACCGAGCACCAGGAGCGCGGCGCAGAGCGCGAACCAGCCCACCTTGCGCGAGGCGAGATCAGCGGCGATCTCCTGCGCCAGCCGCATCGTCGCGCGCAGCCCGCGCAGCTCGTCGGCCGCGGCCGGCGCCGGCTCGGGCGGCCGCGGACCTCTGTCGCCCGGAGGCTGCCCCGGACCGCTGACCGCCGCCTCGAAGCTCGCCTCCAGATCCTCGCGCAGCCGGCGCACCTCGACGATTTGCGCGCCCGCGGCGCGCAGCCGGTCGAGCACGGCGTTGAGCTGCGCCACGTCCTGGTGATCGATCAGCACCGTCGCGCCTTCCGATTCGGTGGCCTGTCCCTGCAGCGACGGCGCGGCGCGGATGCCGGGCACGCCCGCGGGCGGCGGCTCGGAGAGCACCACTGCGCTCGACCCGCCGGCGCTCTCCACCGGGCGTACCTCATGCTCGCGCACCAATTCTCCCCGATGCAGGATCCCCACGCGGGTGCAGATGCGCTCCGTCTCCGAGAGCAGGTGCGAGTTGAGGAACACGGTGCGGCCCCGCGCAAGCTCCTCGCGCAGGATGCGCCGCACCAGCGCGCGGCCGAGCGGGTCGAGGCCGTCGGTGGGCTCGTCGAGCACCAGCAGCTCCGGCTCGCCGAGCAACGCCAGCGCGAACAGCGCCCGCTGCTTCTCTCCTTTGGAGAGCTTGCCCGCCGGACGGTCGAGCAGCTCCGCCAGGCCGAGCCGGTCGAGCTGCTCGAGCCCCCGCTGTTCCGCGCCCCGCGAAAGGCCGCGCAGCCGCGCGATCCGGAAGATCAGCTCCCGTGGCGATGCGGCCGGCGGCAGCTCCGCCGCCTCGGGTACGAAGCCCACGCGCGCGCGCACTCCCGGATCCTCGAAGGGCCGCGCGCCGAGGAGCCTCACTTCGCCGTCGTCGGGCAGCGAGAGCCCCAGCAAGAGGCGCATGAGCGTTGTCTTGCCCGCGCCGTTGGGCCCGGCGAGCCCGTAGCACTCGCCGCGATTCACCGAGATGGAAACGCCGCGCAGCGCCTCGCGCTTGCGCCGCAGGCCGAAGCTCTTCCGCACGTTCCAGAGCTGGACGGCCGGGGCGTCTATTTTCCAGCTCCCGAAGCTGCGGCGGCGGCCTTGCGGGCCTCCCCCTGCGCGTCGCGGAATTCGAGGCGGCCCAGCTTGAGCGCGGCGATCTGCTGCTCGATCGCGCTCTGCGGCCCCACCACCACGATGGCCATCCGCTCCGGGTGCAGCCGCTCGCGCGCCGCCTTGGCCAC
>Ga0307479_10000577_pt1 | contig 32902 bp, 48 predicted proteins | sample atmos_gasesECM4C_FD_203743 | JGI IMG/M metagenome (GOLD analysis project Ga0307479, IMG submission 203743) | Hardwood forest soil microbial communities from Morgan-Monroe State Forest, Indiana, United States - atmos_gasesECM4C_515 | ecosystem: Environmental > Terrestrial > Soil > Temperate...
CGTTGGGATCGCAGCGTGCGTCCCGCAGAAGGAGACGCCGCCGGAGCCTACGCCCGTCGTGCACCATGCGATGGGCGCCGGCAGGACTCCGATCATCCCGCCATCGTGGACCGTTCCGAATTGGTACATCGATCCTGCGATGTCCGTGCTTGGGGCCATCCCGGATGCGGGGGCTGATGCTGGTGTGGACGGCAGCGGGATGCTCCCGTGCGCGTCCGATAATAACAACTGCACGAGCGCGACGTGCGGGTCTATTGGGTCGAACATTGGACCGTGCCTGACGTGGCACGAGATTTACGATGGCAGGTTAGGCTGCCAAGGCGCTCCGCTCGAATGCCCGCGCACACGACAGAATACAAACTATGTCTTCCTCAGTTCGCAAAGCGGCAACGGCGACCCAGTTTACATCCACGATGCTATCGAGAATGGAGCACTGCGCAATCTACAGGGTGGATCGCCGACCGTCGTAGCGACCGGAGTCGTGCTGAGCGGTGTCAGCGCAAAGAGTCGAGCGGTCGGCAGCAATGCCATTCTGATCGCCAACCTCGGCGCCAGTGCCGCGGTCGGTCAGCTTGTAGAGAACACGACCCATCCAAGTCGCGCTTGGGTCTACCGAGCACTCGGCGGGAACTCCTTCGAACTCTCGCAGCCAATGGCGAAGAATTTTGCGGCGAGTGCGCTTCTTGCGCCAGCGGAAGTGGACACGTGGGCTAACGGCGACAGCGTGAATCTGCTGACGCCAGTGGCTGTCAATCTTGTGGACACGCAGCCTGTCATCACGGATCTAGGCGGCTCGTTCACCGGCCAAGCGTGGATATGGCAATTGTCCGTACTCAATCCAGGCATAGCGGAGCAGATCAATGTGGGCCGGACCCGATTTGCCGAAGTGTCTCTAAATCGAACGGCGGTTGGCAACTATCCGGTCGGTCCGAACTTCTTGAATTGTTGGGTGCGTGGCGCCAATCTCGTCGGCAACGTGAGCTCGGGCGGATTCGTGGCCTACGGTGGCGTGATCACAGGGTTCCCGTCGCTTGCTGGAGCCGCCCTAGATGGCGACGTCATTATCGGGTCGTCCTGGACTCTATACCCTGGCCTCACACAAATGGGACTGGTGTTTCTGGACGGGACCGTGAAAACTCAGAATACGTTTCTTCAATTTCAGTCCACAGCATACAGCCTAATAACGATATACGGTAGGACTGGTAGTAGCCAGATAAACTTGATGGGCACAACGCATGCGACTGTTGTCTCTGGCACGTTCGCCGCTGCGCTAACGGCTCCAGACCGTGTGTCACCAGGCATTCAGATCAACGGGGCATCCACCGGGTGCTCACATTCAGGTGGGTCTCCTGATGTCGTCAGTTGCGGGATCGCTACTACGCCGAACAACCTGGACATGTCCCAAAGCTCCAGCGCTTTCGGTGGGAACGCCTTCGTTCCGGGTGGCGCCGGGATATCCAACTTCCGGTAGCGATGGCTCACCTTTTCTGCCACCGGCTAGGCCTTACATTTGTTCTTCTCGCTTGCGGAAAGCCCGCGTCCGAGCAAGATGCGGGGCCAGCGCCGTCGGTGGACATCGGGCCGATGCGCCCGCCTGTACCGGTAGCGCCCGTCCCTCCCCCCAAGCCCGACCCGCGCACGGCTGCGCAGATCGCGATAGCCGCGTGCACCGCAGCCGATGGCTCGTGGCACTGCTCCGCGCCTCGGCCGAAGCTCTACGGCGCCGGTCGACCGCCCATCATCCCCGCAAGCTGGACGGTGCCGGAGTGGGACTTTGACCCAGCGAACAAGACTACCTGCGCCAGCGACAACAATACGTGCACCTCGCGGACGTGCGCCGCTGGCGGCGTTGGCCCATGCCTGACCTACGGCGAGGTGGAGTACGGCCGGCTCGGTTGCTTCGGCAACCCCACGGCGTGCCCGCGGCATCGGCAGTCGACGATCTACCACTGGATGAGCGGCGTCACGAACAACAGCGATCCGGTGTACGCGCGGTTTGCGAGCGAGAATCAAGCGCAGGTCACGTTTGAAGCGGAGTTGCCACCGCCACTCGCCACTGGCACCCTCTCGGGCGTCGTCGTCAAAACCTACGCGACCGGCCAACTCCTCAACGCGACTCTCGCTGCGGGGCTCGCGCAGAACAACCTGATCATCAACACGACGCACCCGAGTCACGCGCTTCTCAGCGCACTCGTCTCGGGCACCACGTGGGCCATTTCGCAGCCGCAGACCAACCCGACCAATCCGCCGACTGTCCCATCCGAGGTGGACACGTGGGCGAATGGTGACTCGTACGCGGTGTATGCGCCGTACCAGGTTCGTTTCGTAGATTGGGAGCCCATCGTGGCCGCCACGAATGGCGCCTACACCGCCCAGCCGCTCATCCAGCAATTGACGATGTTTGATGAGAACGGTGCAGCCAACGAGCAGAGCTACGTCACGATCGACGGCACGTTCGTCTCGATGCAGGACGTGGTGATTCAGCCAGGACTCATCGTCCTTCACCCGACGCAAAACGACGTTAGTCCGCAATATGTGAACGTGGGTTTCAGCACGATCGCGATTGGTATGAATACCCTTGCGATCCTCTTCTACGGCGGCCAAGTCGTGGGGCCGGGACCCTTCACGTTGAACCTGAGCGGCGCCCAGCTGCTCAATGACATCATCCTGAATCCTGGCGGCGGCTCGTTCGTCAATCTTGAATTCCCAAGCAACGTTATCTTCTCCGCGTACATCGGCTCTGGCAAGCACTTGAACGTGGAGGCGCCAACGCTCATCTCGTCGCCGGCTCGCATCTGGGGTCCTGGGGATGTAAGAGTCACGCTCAACGCGAGGCTCCAATATCCCGCCGGTGCTGGCGCGGCTGCGGCTACCTTTCTCAATTCTGGTGGCATAACGATGAACGGTCAGACCAAGGCGTGTCTCGTTGCCCCAGGCGCCGCCTCCGCGTTCGGTACATGCAACATCGTCGTGAGCGCATCGACCCTGGATTCGAATGGCGGTACGACGTCGATGTGCCTGAGCCCCGGGGCGACCTCCATCTGCAACTACGGCCCCTGATGCCAATCGATACCAAGGCGATCCGCGCGAGCATCAACGGAGACCCATGACCGACTCAGAAAAGCTCGACAAGATCCTCGCTACGTTGGCCACCATGAGCGAAGAGCTCGTCGCGCAGGACAGGCGCCACCAGTCGAGCCTGGACGCCATCGCCATAGAGCTCAGCATCGTTCATGGCACGGTCGACGAGATGCGCCGCGTGCAGCTGGCGAAGGAGAAGGCGGAGGAGGATGCGCGGTACGTGCAGACGATCTCCGAAGTCAACGGACACGATACAGTGCCCCCTGGGGAGGCGGCGTAAGAGAGCCTATGACCGAAGACCTCGACAAGCGTTTGGCGAGCTACCTCGACCGCGAGGAGGAAGCGCGCGAGCACGGGTACTCCGCGCAAGCCCTTCACGAGAAGGTCGATGGGCTCGTCAAGCGAGTCAACACGGTCACGGACGGACTCGCAGCGCACATTGATGAGGACCGCAAGGTGCAGGACGCCCACACCATCATCGATCGAAGCACGAACGCTCGCCTGGCCACTATTGAAGCGTCGGTGCTGGCGACGGCCAAGACGATCTCCGTTTACCCTAAGGCCATCGCTCCGGCCGTGGCCGTCGCTGCGGCGGTTCGCGATCGAGAGGCGAGCTCGCACGATCTGAAGGAGTTTGCGGGCGCCGTCATGAAGGAGGCAATCGAAGGGTTCAAGTCGCCCAACGAGACGCCCGAGGAGCGCGTCGAGAAGGTCGTGGACGAGAAGCTCCGCAAACGAGACGACGAGCGGGAGCTCGCGCGCCTGCAGGCTGCGGAGTTGATGCGTGTGGCGGAGCGTGAGGCCCGCATCAAGTTTTGGCGAACCGTCGTCCTATCGACCGTGAGTGGCGGTGGCGTACTCGCCGGAGTGATCGAACTCTTGCGCGCGCTTCTTTTGCAAAAGCACGGCTGACCACACCACCATGGGACTCAAGGTATTACTCGTTGAAGATGAAGCGTCTCTGCGCACGGTGATGGCGCGGTCGTTGGTGGCCGCCGGTCACGAAGTCCTCTTTGCGTCGGACGCCGAGCAAGCCATCGGATACCTGGACAAGGAGCGCGGCATCGGGCTCATCGTGCTCGACATGATGCTAGCGCGCGGGACCACCGGATGGTCGGTGCTCGACTATCGGTACCATCTGCCGCGCGTGAAAGCGATTCCGCTCGCGATTGTGAGTGGCATCCCGCCGGAGGAGATTCTATTCAAGGCGCGTGAGAACTGGCTCGAAGGCGTCTCCTTCCTGAGCGGCAAGCCGTTCGAGATGAAGCGTCTGCTCGCGTACATCGAGACGTTGGAACTCACGACACCGGAGCCAGAACCATGACGCTAGTCGACCTTCTCGTCTTTCTCGTAGTGGTGTGTTTGCTCCTCTACCTCGTGCAGCTAGTGTGCGGACTGCTCAAGGCTCCGCAAGCCTTGCAGGTCATTGCGACGATCATCGTGATTCTTATCGCGCTCGCGTGGCTCATCGGAGGCCGCACGTTCGACGTGCACATCGGGCGGGTGCGCTGACGACGCTTGACCAGGCGCGACCGTAAGCGTACGGTCGGCCCATGGCAGCACGACGTGGCTTTGGAGCGATGGCACCGGAACTGGTGAGCGAGATATCGCGCAAGGGCGGAAAAGCGGCTCACGCGGCTGGAACCGCGCACGAGTTCACGAGTGAGAAGGCGCGGGAAGCGGGCCGCAAGGGCGGCATCGCGGCACACAAGAAACGGACGACAGCAAAGTCTGCCAAGGAGACATCATGAACTTTCAAATCCCTCGTGCGTTGCACATCGCTTTCATGATTGCGCTCGCCATCATCGGCACCGTGACCGCATTGGTCGCCAAGGGGGACCTGCAGATATCCGTGCCCATCATGTCGCTGATATCGATGGCCGCGTTGGTCATCCACTCCGTGGATCCAGAGACCGCGGCGAAGATTGCCGCATCGGCCAAGTGGATCGGTTGCGTTGTCATCTTTTCATTCCTGCAGGCGTGTCTGGCCACGGCGCCAACCGTTCCTGTCACGCCAGCGAACCAGCAGCAGATCGCGTCGTGCACGAACATTGGCGCACTGCATAACGGAGTAGTCGTCGGGGACTTCGTGCTCGGCGCAGGTACCACAGGAGTCGCATCGGCTGCGGCGCTAGTAAGCGACACCAGCACCAAAAACGCGCTGGCCGTGACCGGCATCGTGCTTGGAGCTCTCTCGGCGGCAGGTACGGCGGTCGCTGGATTCACGAGCGCGGAGTTTTCGAACTCGCAGTGCTCGGTCGTGGTCGGGCCGTTGCCTGCCAGCAAGCGACCGGCGCAAGCGGCTCTATGGGTTCCTGACGAGGAGCTCGGACGATGACGTACTCGACGGGTCACCTGCCGGACCATCCCGAAGTGGTGAGGCGCCGACCAGGTATCCACCTGCACCCGCGCTTTGCCACCTGGATGGGAGCGGTGGCGAGCTTGCCTTTGCAGACGACGAATCGAGCGAAGCTCATGCCGGACAAGGGCGGCCCGGGCGTGCTCGACCAAGACGGCGTTGGAGCCTGCGAGGGGCATGCGCACGCGGCTGGGGGCACGTTGCTCCTCGCCAATCAAGGAAAGAGCCAAGGGCTCATCTCGCCAACGATGCTCTACCTCGGCGCGCTCATGTGCGACTCGTCGGTGCAAGCCGACGGCACGCTTTCGCCTGTCACCGACACGGGCACGATGCCGAGCTTTATCTTGAACGCCTGGCAGACATTCGGCGCTGTGCTCGCCAAGGACGACCCGCAGTTCCCGTGCACGACGGGTGTCGTCTACCAGAACCCGAGCGACCCGAACTCGACGCTCATCCTTCCGCCTGCATCACGGCTCTACGCCGCGTCGACGCTGCGCTACCAGGGTGGCTACTTCCTCCCCCCGGGGCCGCAGCGAACCCTCACGCTGTTGGCAGCGCTCGCTGGCGGGTACCCAATCTCTGACGCGCTCCCCGCCTCGGGCCCGGAGTTCCAAGGTTACAGGGGTGGCGTACTTGGTGCCCTCTCGGGACCGATCGACCACGCGAATCTCATCATGGACTACTCGTGGCTGGGGACGCCAGACCAGTTCACGCAATACCTGACCGCCCTGCAGCAGGGGAACACGACGACCATTGCGTCGCTTGACCAGTACTTACTCACTATCCAGCTCAACTCGTGGAGCACCGGCTGGGGCGAGAGCGATGCTGTCTCGGGAGCGCCCGGCGGGACGTACCGCGCGAACACGTCATACATCCACCAAGCTGAGGACCTATGCGCTCTCGAACTTTCGCTGGCATCCTGACGGCAGCGTTCTTGGTGGCGTGCCCACCGCCATCGCCACCAAACCCGCCGACGCCTGACGCGAGCGACGCTGCGCCACCGCATCCGGTCGCAGACGCCGCACCGCCCGACCCATCGGACCCGTGCGCGATGGCGTGTCAGGCGCTCACCACCGCAAGCTGCCAGCTTGGCGATGCGACGTCGTGCGCCGCATTCATGAAGCGCGACCTTGGCTCGGGTAAGGTGCCGAACCCGACAACGCACAAGCCCCTGACCTGCCAGGATGTGGTGCAGGTGAGAACGCGGGCGGACGCACAGAAGTTAGGTTTCGCCTGCCCTTAGTCATGGGTCTCATCGACTTCATCCGCGGCAACGTCCTCGGGAGCATCGCGCTTCTGGGGACTTTCCTTTTATGTTGGTGGGCGCTCACAGAGTCCCAACGAGAACGAAGGAGGAAATGATGAACACCGTGAACTACAGCGCGGCGGGCTGCGCGCCGAACTACGACTTCACTACCATTCCGCTGGACCAGAAGTGCTCATCTTGCGGCGGCGGCCTCACGTACATGGCTGCTGTTGCGGTCGGATACGACGGTTCGAACATCGTCATGGGACAAGACCACTGGTCGTGCTCCTGGTGCTCGGACCCGCGGACCAAGGTGCTGCAGGAGAAGCTGGACAAGATGGTCGAGGCCGCGAAGTGACCGCGATCGTGGTCTGGCTTGCGGCCTTCCTGACGTCGATGACGCCGCATCTGCCGCGCGAATACGCTGATGGCAGAACGCCGACCGATGCCGAGCAGCTGGCCATCAGCGCGCGCTTCGAGGTCGCGCAGGAGATAGCGGACGTGGCCTATGCCAATGAGGAGCCACCCCTGTATCGAGGCGAATACGGCCGAGCGCGCACGGCGGCATTGCTGGCGTCCGTGTTCATCTTCGAGTCGCGGCTCAGCCCGCGCATTCGCGCAGGCCACTGCGGCCCCCAGGAGTGCGACAGCGGTCGAGCCGTCGGAGTCGCTCAACTCTGGCCTGGGAAGCACGGGATGCGGCTGACGTCGACGGGCTATCGCTACTGCACTGCGGACGAGAACGTGTCGTTCTGCGACGGCCCGGCCGACCTCGTCGCGCACGAGGCGAAGGCGGTGCGCTACGCGCTGCGCATCCTGCGCGCCCGTGGGCTCTCGTCGTACTTGGGGGAGGGATTCGATGGCCCAGCCACGAAGCTCCGTCGCGACACGGCTGCGCGCTGGATGGCCGAGCGCCAGCCGCCGTTGACCGATGCCGAGGTTGCACGGGCGGAACTGGCGGCCGCGCAGTGATCGCCGTTGCCTGGGCCTTCGCCGCGCTCTGGCTGCTCTACTGGGGCCTGCGCGTCCTGCTGGAGGTGTGAGGGTGAGCCTATTGCAGGATGCGGTCGCCGGCGCCGTGCTTCTGACAGCGATGGCTGCTCTCCTTGGGCAGCTGCTGTTTCCAAATCTCGGTCAACGGCGATGAGGCAATCCGTCCGCGACGCGTTCCGCGACTTCTCTACGCGCTTCGAGGGCTGCCTAAACTTCCCCTATCTCGACGTGCTCGGATTGGTGACCACAGGAATCGGCAACCTAATCGATCCAGTCGAGCTCGCGCTGGGGCTGCCGTGGGAAATCGACGGCGCGCCGGCGACCGCAGACCAGATTCGCGATGGGTGGCACTTGGTCAAGAACAGGCAGGAGAAGCGAGGTCGCGGGGGCTGGGCCTTCGCGCAGGACTCTTCCTTGCGCCTCACGCCGGCCGGCATTGACGAGCTGTTGGCTCGCAAGCTGGACGAGGTGGACGCGTACCTTGCGCGGCGGTTCTCCGGGTACGCGACGTGGCCCGCCGATGCCCAGCTTGGGACACTCTCGATGGCATGGGCGATGGGCCCCGCGTTTCAATTTCCGAAGTTCGCCTTCGCGGTGGAGGCGCTGGACTTCACGACCGCGGCTGACGAGTGCCGAATGAACGCCGCCGGCAATCCTGGGCTTGCGCCTCGGAACACGGCGAACCGGCTGCTATTCCTGAACGCTGCCGCGGTGCTCGCGTACGGGTGGGATGCGGATACGCTCTGGTATCCGGCCGCGCTCGGGCCCAAGGATGTCGCCTAGCTCCTCGCGCGCAGCATCAACGTGATGGCATATCTCCAATTGCCCACGCGAACACTACTAGACCTAGTATAAGCCAAAACATCGGCGTTTCTCACTCCTTCGCGCGCAGCCGCGCGGCGATGTTCATGACACCGGCGTCAAGCGGTCACGGGCATGTTGAGCGATAGCGATGCACGATGCATCGCTCGTCGGCGACGCGAGCACCACTTGCCACAACTCGTTGAGCAGTCCAGAGACCGATACAAGTGCGTCTCGTCGTTGCTTCAGTTCCGATGCGAGGCTTTCGAGGAAGCGTTGCCGAAATGTCGGGTCATCCGGCGTGTTCTGCTGAAGCCAACCGCGTGCCCATTCAATTACCGATTCGTCCGTCATCTCGTTCTCCTTCGCGCGCAGCCGCGCGGCGATGTTGTCTACATTTCACCCGCTCGAACGCGGTCCAATAGCCCAGCTAGCGCTTTCTCAGAATTGCGCCATCCACCGCGAGCGAAGAAGCCCAATTCGTAAAACTCTCTTGAAGCCTTCTCTTCGGCCCACCTGGATACCATCGGCGCACCATTCGGCTTGCAGGCACGGCCTGCGTTGATCGGGTCGCATGTCTCTCCGCAGTAGGTGCAACGCGGAGTAAATTCGTCGAGCGCATCGCACTTCGCTTTCACACGTTTCGCGTCCTCGGCGACGCGCTTTTGGTAGTCCGAATAGGGCTCTTCCTTCGGGCCACGCGTTACGACCGCTGACGATGCAAGAGACTTGGCCATCGTCAGTTCGGCTTCCTCGGCTCGACGATTGTGACCTCTCCGCCACGATGCTCCTCCACGCGCGATCCCGTAGTGTTTGCCATCTCTTGCAGCTCACCTGCAAACGTCAGCGCAGGCTTCTCCGGGTGCTGGTCCTGAAGCCTTCGGATGATGGCTTTCAGAGTGTTCGCGCTGCCGGTCTTGTCGTCAGCCTTGAAATGCGCCGTCTCCGACCACCACGTCGCCCATATCGTGAGGATGCGCAGTTCTGACCAGTTGATGCGCAGGGTAACGTCGTCCGCGATGGCGTGTGGGATGCCGGCGTTTCCGCACGTAGGGCACGCCTGCTTTCCTTCAACCTGCTCGTCGGTAAACTCGGCTGCGCATTTGGGGCACCGTATCGTCGGCTCGGCCATCATTCCTCCAGTTACATTGAGTCCGCGCGCAGCTTAGACCGTCGATTGAACCGACGCTGACGCACCAACGCTCACCGGAGCATACGCGTCACATTGTCCACACCTGGCGCAACGGTGCGGGGCGTGGTCGTAATGGCGATGCGGGATTGGGTCGCTGCCTTGGCACTCGCAACGGTCCGGATGAAGGGCGAAGCTTCGGCCTTCCCAGCTCAGTGCGCCGCCCTGATGGTTGATTCGGTCCAGACGCGCATGGTCTACGTCCTCGGCGCGGATCCTCCCAATGGCGCGATAGGCATGAAGGACAACGCGCATCTTTTCCCAATCCTCATCCGAGGGACGCACCCCCGGCACCTCAAGTGCCTGGAGTCGTCCGCACTCGTCATTGAGAGCGGATAGAATGTCAGCGATGACTTTCGACCTCATCTCGTCACCATTCGTTCGGTCCGTGGTGCAAAGCGCGCATTAGTGTTAGTCAACCGCTCGTAATTCACGTTGCAGCATCATGTAGAGAAACTCGTCATCGTTGTCCCACCGGACCCATACGCCGTCTGGGGGCACCACACGTTGTACAGTTCCGCGTCGTCCGGTTGTCGAACTCACGACCGTCTTGTCCGCATGAACGTTTTTTAGCTTAGCCATCGGTCGATCGTGGATAGATACCTTTGCCACGTTCCCTCCCATCGAGCGGATATGACCGCGTGTAGGATGACGACAGTCTCCCATTCCGACCGTGTCCACGGCCGCTGAACAGTCCCGAGTGAACGGGCCTCTTCAAACATCTCTTCGGAGGATGCGCGCATATGACCTACTCCGCCGTCCGCGCGCCGTGAATCTCATGCCACCAGAGCATGGCGGTGAGGTTGCCGATGTCAACTAGCTGCTTCGGGTCGCCAGCTTCGTACCGCTCTACGTGCGTACGCAGCTTGTCGCGCAACGTCTCGAGTACGACAGGGTCCGTGGTGTCCTGCCAACCTCGGTAGCCTTGCTCGTACTTCTTGCGAAGTTTCGAGCGCATGGCCTCGCCGAATTGCGCGACGAGCATCGATAGTTGGTCGAGTTCAGCAGGCTCGCTCACCGCTCCATCACCTTCCGCCGCCGGCCTTCGGGTCGGCGGCTTTTGCGTTGTGCTTCGTGACCACGCGAACGTGCACGACCCTGACCACTTCGCCGGGACGCTTTGGGTTATCGGCCCTGAACCGCCACAAGGCGGACAGAGCGCGCTCCCTCGAGTAGTACCGGAGCCTCTTGGCCGCATCAGTCGTGGTGCACTCTCGGTCCCCGTCGAGAGAGCAGAGCCAGCCCCAATCGTCCTTCTCGCGCCACATGAGCGCCCAGAACTCGTATTCTTCTCGGCTCACGGCTGCCACTCCAGTTCTTTCGCCAGCGCGTCGAATGCTGGCCCGTAGCCAGGCCGGTTAGACTTGCGGTACGCCTCCCACGCCTTGCGCAGTCGCTCCTCCCGCGCCGCCCAGGCGGTGAGAACGTGGCCGGCGTCGATCAAACAGATGGTGGCGCCAGTCTTCACGTCACGCTCAATTTGAGACCCCGGCCCAAGCGCATGTAAGGCAAGTAGTATTTCTGCCGGCATCATCACGGCGTCTCCTTCGTGCTCGGTGGCAATCGCCTACACGGCCACCATCGGTCCGTGCCGTCAAAGCTGTTGCACCAGGTGAGGCATATGGGACCAAGGCGGAGGACCTCGTGGAAGCCGTCGTACTGCGCGACCAGATACCCGAACGCCCACCCGCATCGAGCAATCCAATAGTAGTCACCCGACGAGCCCCATTCGTCTTGCTCGATGAACCTGCGCTGCTCGGTGAATCCGATATGCTCGCGAGTGCACTCGAAGACCCATCGCGCCGCGTCCACGCACAAGCCTGGCCCGCTGAGGGGGCGCGTGGCGAAGGAGAATAGAATCACGGAAACTCCCACCGCAGCGTGACGCCGGCCTTCACCTCGCCGAGGTCCGCCGGAATCTCGACTGCCGTGTCCACGCTCACGCTGTCGAAGAGTTCGCGGCTCACGTGCAGCGCGAACGTCCCGTCCTCGGCCACCATGTGCAGCGTACACGGCGCGGCGTTGTCGCCGGGGTCGGTCTTTGCGAAGCAGAGGTACTTGGCCATTACTGGTCCCCGCGGGTCTTCGCCTTGTCGCGTGCGCGTTCCTGCTGACTCCTGACCTGCTTTCGGTTCGCGCGAGCCTTGGCCTGCGAGTTAGACGCGTACACGGTGTCCTTCCACACTTTGCACTTCGTACCGTAGCGCGCCTTGTCCGATCGGCTCATCGTCTTCTCTCAGAACGTCGGCAGCTCCGCGTTCTCGTCCGCGTCGCTCGGTTCGTCGAACGACGGCTCGTCAATCTGCGGCGCCTCCACCTGCGGGGCGTCGACGTCGGGTGCCGAGATGGCTTCAGGCGCCGCTACGCCGTTGGCGATGGCGCGCGCGGCCGCGGGTGGCGGTGAGACGCCGGAGCGAATGCGACGGGCCCAGGCGCGGGCGCGGGCCGCCGACCGCCTGTTCATCGGTACGTACTTGGCCTTCTCGGGTGCCGCGTTGTCTGCGCTGAACTGCAACGCCTCTGCGAGTGCGTCGAGAAACTCCAGGGAGCACTCGCTCATTTTCTTGCCAAGGTAGTTTGGCCCGCGGAATTGCTTCGGGGAGAAGCGGACCTTTTCGTTTCCATGCGGTCCGTCGAGGTCCTCGTCGGATGCGTACATGCCGAGGCGCTGCTCGATCGCCGTCAGACGTGAGCGCAGGTCCGCGAATGCTTTGCGCACTGGCTCAATCGCGACGTCTAGCGTCTGTCGGACTATCGCCCGGATGTCATCGTCCTTCACGTGGGCCTCGTCAGCTCTTCTTCCGTTCGAACAGCTGCAAGAAGTATTGATCGACGTGCTCGGCGCCCTGCTGAACCGAGCGCGCAAAAGAAAGCAGGCGCTCCACCTCGACAATAGCACGGCCGTGCGTGACGGGGTCGTGTGGTGCGCCGACAACGACAGTCGGCACGTCCGACGGCACCACGAGCACCTCCCCGCTCGCCAGATGAAAGGTGACGGCCATCTAGCCCGTGTACCCTTTGAGCGACTCGAGCGAACGGATGCAGGCCTCAGCATTCTGCTCGGCAAGCGCTCGGACTGCATGGTCGAGTTCGATGCGCATCAGCGCGAGCCCGGGTCGACCGGACTCACCGATCTCGAGGTACGCTGGCATGACGTGATCGCGCACACGCTTGATCTCCGCCATGAGCGCATCGGCCAGTGTCGCTGCATTCTCACCCATCATATCGCCTCCTTTGCCTTCATCGCCCGCGGCTTCGGCCTGCGGGCTTTTGCCATGCCCGGGATGTTGGTCTCTCTCACCGAGTGTACCACGCCAGGCCGATAGAGCGTGGAAAGCTCCGCGTCCGTCACCCCTCTCGCCTTGAGCATGAGCAGCGCGGCCTCCCGATCGAACCGCGACTGCGGGTAGGTGATCTCGCGCACGCACTTGCCTTCGCCGAGCGGCAGCGGCTCTTGCCGCGCCTTGGCCTCGAGCGCCGCCCACACGCGCTTCAGGATGGTGTCGACCTGCTCGGCCTTGCGCCAGGCGGCACCACCTTCTTCGAGCGTGAGCCCGTCGATGCGGGCCTCGAGCTCGGTCATGTCGCCGAGCATCGAGCGGGCGAGGCGATTGTATGCCGGGCAGGCACTGAGGGAGTCGCAATTACGGCACCAGTCTCCGGTCGACACGCTCAGTTGTCCGCCGGCGAGATAGACGCGCTTCGCGGCCCGCACTTCGTCGAACGCATCTTCGAGCTCATCGGCGAAGCCGTCGAGCTCGAACGTGTCGAATGTGTGCGAATCGGTCCACACCGAACCGTCGGGCGCCACGTACCAGATTCGGCCCTCGACCTCGGGAGCTCCGGTTATGAGGGCGCGGGCCAAGACGTACGTCATCATCTGGGCGTTTTCCGAGCAAGGCGCCACGCGCTGGTAGCCAAACTTGAGGTCACCGATCACGGGCACATCATCAAGCCGGGTGCCTTCGACGTCATCCGACCCCGCGATCTCGTCTTCGGTGACATTGAACTTGTGGTAGGCGCGTTGGATATTGAGGCCGAGCGTGCGCGCGCTCCTGGCGCGAACATCGACTGCGTATGAGACTTCCGAGCGCACCTCTGAGAGATCGCGGCCAATCTTAGACCACTGGATGTGCTCTGCCGTCGCGCGATGCTCAGGCTCTATCGTGGCGAGCGCGCGTTCGACCGGAGTCCCGGTCAAGACGGCGCGGACGAATTCATGCAATGACGTTCCGCGCTCGCTATGCGGGTTGCTTGAGTGGACCTGCGGAAGTATCGCGCTTGCTGCGCACCGGATGACGCGCACGGCGCCGCTGGCGGAAATGAGCGTCATCGCTGCACCTGCATAAATCGTATCTTCCCCTCCAGGGTGTACCACGGGTCTTTGATGATCAGTATCTCGTCCGGAATCGAGTCGATGAACTCCCAGTGTTCACCGATCAATTTGATGCGATCGAACGGAACGTTGGCCCTAGCCATAGTGGCTTGGAGCATCGCCTCGGTAGAGAACACTGCCATGTACGGTGCATCGGACCCGATGAGAGTCAATAGCACTGGCTGGTCAAACCCGTCGTTCCACGGGAGCAGGCAGCCGGTGAGGCTGACAGCCTCGGTGCGGCCAGTGGGTCTCGGCGAAAGGTCCACGGCTACGCCAGCGTCTGCTGTCCGGTGCCAGCTTCTTTCTTGGGCCCGTGCACGAGATTCCAAAGGTTCTTGCACTCGGTGGCCCACGGCTCCCCGGCCTCCTGAGAGAACGTCGCGACGTCGGCGTGCACCGCGCGCTTGTCCTCTTTGGTCTGCGCTGCGGTGATGCGCGCCTTGAGCACCTGGCACTCGGCGTCGAAGTCGCGGCGGGGCGCGCCCTGCGCGACGGGGCGGGTGTCCACGGGCTGACCATCGGCCTGCCCCATGTCGATCGCTTCCTCGATTGTCGGCATCCCCATGCACGCCTCGGGGAAGATGACGTCGGACGCCCACGAGCTGGCGCGGGCTTCTAGCATGCGCGTGGGGACCGTCATCCAGGCACTGTCCTTCTTTACGACCCCAGCTAGCTGCGCGTGCTCGATGGTGTACGTAAAGGTTCGCTCGGGCTGACCGCGCCGCTTGATGATGTACGTGGCGTGCTTGGCGTCGCTCTCCACGTAGAGGAACTTTTCGCACTCGGGGTGGCGAATCGTTAGCGACATCTTGAGCCTAGCCGACAGACCAGGGCGGCCATAGACGACATAGATGTGCTGGAACGAGACTGCCGCAGGCAGGCCGAGTGAGCGACCCGTCATGAGACGCACGAGCGCGTCTTCTGCTGTCTCTATCCCATAGAGCTTGGACTTGGCGACGACCGACGCGAGCTTGTACGCGTCGGTGAACGTGGTGGGCTCAAGCGCGAAGCGGTACGAGTCGAGCGCCTGCGTCGGCTGCATCGCTGGGTTGGTCTGAACCTGCGCGAGTGCTGCGGTGCTCGTCGGCGTAGGGAGCGGCAGCGGGGCCACCGGCTCGGCGTTCGCGGTATCTTGATGCGTGGTTGTTGGAGTCGCGGTCATGGGTTTCTGGTCCTCGTGTATGTGGTCAATGCAAAACCTATAGTAATGCCGCTTCGAGCCGCCGTCCTCGGTCGGCATGAGCTTCCAGTGAGCAGGCTGTCCGCACGTCTCGCATGGTCGGAACTCAGCCATGGCAACCTACAGCAGTCTGCTAGCAGAGTCAAGGTTTCGCGATCGTCGCATGGCAGCCCTCAGCGTCTCGTAGAGAGCGCAGCGGATGGCGTCCGATTGGCTGCGCGCCTGCATCTTGGCGAGGCGCACCAGGACCGCGCGCTCGCGAGCGCTGAGGGTCACAACGACGCGGTGCGGGCGCCTGGCCGACACGGATTTGTTCGTTGTTTTCTTCGGCATAGGCGCAGCAGTCTGCTACATCCGAAAACGGAGCGCAAGACTCTTGACAATCAAAACGAGCTCTGCCACCGTGCGAGCCACATCGAAGGGGACGCCAATGGCCAAGACACCGGACCAGAACGACACGGCAATGAAAGACTTCGCCAACGCCGAGCCGAAGGGGTTCGGCCTCTTTCTCACCCAGCTCGAGGACGGGCGCCTGCAGAGCGATGCGACGACGCGCCTGGCCGAGCTCTGCACGGAGCTCTCTCGGCAGGCGGACGCCACCGGCGGCAAGGTCAAGGGCAGCTTCACGCTCAAGATCAAAATGACGGCCGAGCGCGGGGGCGTGGTCGACATCGACTCTGACATCGTCATCGTCAAGCCCAAGCCGCCACGCCTGCGCAGCGTCATGTGGCTGAACGCCAGAGGGGCGCTCTCGAACGAAAACCCCAAGCAGATGCACCTGGGCCTGCGCGATGTCTCTGGGCCTCCGCAGGGCGAGGCGCGCGACGTTGTGGGCAAGAAGGGCACGGGCGAGTGATCGAAGGGCTCAAGTTCAAGGTGACCGCGGCGCAATTGCGCGGGCACCTGCGGCAGGCAATCGCCTGGATCGCCACCGAGGCGGACCGAATCGAGCAGGTGGCGATCGAGCGGGGCATCAAAGAGCCTGAGGCGATTGCGCGAGCCAAGCGGGTGGGCGCGCATTACCGCGCCATCCAGTCGACGTTCATGGTGTGGGAGTCGCTCATCTGTGACTCGGACGAGGAGCGATTGCTCTCGCTCGAGGACCTGCGCACGGTCCTCTGGCCGCTGCCTCGGGAGACCGATGCCGACATCGTGGAGTTGCTCAGCAAATTTACCGGACAATAGGAGACGACACCATGACGACAGAAGCCGAGGCGGTAGCGGAGATCATCAAGCGAGCGGACCGCAAGCCGCACACGGTGCCCGTCAGCGACGGGGAGATCGATGCGGACGTCTTGATGGTGCCCAATGGGATCGGTGGCTACGATGTGCATCCGGTCAAGCAGTTCACCAAGCCCTTCCGCAAGGCGCCAGAGCGCCGTGAGGGCACGGCGACGCTGACGGACCTCGTGAGCTTCATCTCCCATGTGAAACGCTTTGCCGACACGGACTCCGTGGTGTTCGCCGACAAGACGCCGGAGAAACCCCAGCTCTTGGCCGTGCTCGACTACCATCGGATTGGGAGCGAGGCGGCCCCGCGGTTTGGCGGACACCGTTCGCTCTACACGTTCCCGCTGTCCGACGAGTGGAAGGCATGGGTCGCCTACGACGGCAAAGCGTTCTCACAAGGCGACTTCGCGCAGTTCATCGAGGAGCACCTGGCGGACGTCGCCGACCCGACGCAAGCGCTCGAAGGGGCTAAGGCGTTCAGCAGCCTCCTGTCGTGCTCGTTCGCGTCCGCGAGCAAGCTGCTCGCGCTATCTCGAGGGCTTACGGTGCACGTGGGGGAGCGCGTGGCCAATCACGCGAACCTGTCGACGGGCGAGGCGCGAATCTCCTTCGAGGCCAGCCATAGCGACGAGGCGGGGCGCCCGCTCGATGTCCCAGGTGCATTCCTTCTCGCCATCCCAGCCTTCAAAGAGGGCCCGCTCTACCAAGTACCTGGGCGCCTCCGCTACCGCGTCAACGCAGGGGCCATCACGTGGAGCTATGACCTCTATCGCGCCTCGGCGGTGCTCGACCACGCGATCCAAGAGGGCTGCGACCTCGTGGCCGAGGACACCAAGCTGCCGGTGCTGAGCGGGACGCCCGAGAAGTGAGCGAGCCTGCTAGGCGAGACTGGCGGCTCGCCGTCTACGGGCCGTCGGTGCGGGTCGTGTCGAGGCGATGGATTCACGAAGACGTGGGGTACTCATTCACGCTGGCGTGCGGGCACGTTCGCCCGTATTCTGGCAAGTCGTGGAAGTCGCACGTGCGGTGCCGTGACTGCCGGGGACGCAAAGATGTCGCAGCCTGATGACTACGCCGCGTTCATCGAGAGAAAGACTCAGCTTGCCGACGGCGACGGCTTTGCGCCGAAGGCGCTGCCATCGTTTCTATTCGACTTCCAGGCGGCGCTCTGTGACTGGAGCTTGCGGCGCGGGCGGAGCGCTATCTTCGCATCGTGTGGGCTCGGCAAGACGCCGTGTCAACTCGTCTGGGCCGATCAGGTCGCGCGCCACGAAAACCGCCCCGTGCTCGTGCTGACGCCGCTCGCCGTGTCGTCGCAAACGATTCGCGAGGGCGAGAAGTTCGGTATCCAAGTCACGCGCGCGACGGGAGTCACGTCGGGCGCGGGCGTCTACGTGTGCAACTACGAGCGCCTGCACCATCTCGATGCGAACGACTTTGCTGGGGTGGTGTGCGACGAGAGCTCGTGCCTCAAGGCGCTGGACGGCACAACGCGCGATGTCGTCACGCGCTTCATGTGCAAGCACCGCTACCGATTGCTTTGCACGGCCACGCCGGCGCCGAACGATTACGTGGAACTGGGCACATCGTCGGAGGCGCTCGGCCACCTTGGCCTGATGGATATGCTCAACCGGTTCTTCAAGAACAACCGGAACAATTCGGCACTGCAGCGCGCGTGGGGAAACCACGGCGGAGGGGTGCCGCAGTGGCGATTCGCTGGCCACGCGGAGCAACCCTTCTGGCGGTGGGTGTGCTCGTGGGCGCGCAGCGTTCGCAAGCCGAGCGACCTTGATCCGTCGTTCGACGACGTGCGATTCGCTCTGCCAGAGCTCGTGGAGCGCGAGCACATCGTCGAGGCCAACCGGCCGCGTGACGGAATGCTGTTCTCGATCCCAGCCATCGGGCTCGCCGAAGAGCGCGAAGAGAGACGGCGCACTCTTGTCGAGCGTTGCGAGATGGCAGCCGCGCTTGTGAATGGGACGGGTAAGCCGGCCGTGGCGTGGGCGCACTTGAATGACGAAGGCGACCTATTGGAGCGCCTGATCCCAGATTGCGTGCAGGTCAGCGGCAAAGACTCCGACGACGAGAAGGAGGAGAAGTTCGAAGCGTTCACCAAAGGTCAGGCTCGGGTGCTCGTCACGAAGCCGGTCATCGGAGCATGGGGACTCAATTGGCAGCACTGCGCTCATATGACGTCGTTCGCGTCTCACTCGTTCGAGCAGTACTTCCAAAGCGTACGCCGCTTCTGGCGCTTCGGGCAGCCACTGCCTGTCGTGGTCGACCACGTCATCTCGGATGGTGAGCAGCGTGTGATCGCGAACCTCCGGCGCAAATCAGAGATGGCGGACGAGATGTACGCTAAGATAGTGGACCACATGCAAGACGCGCTCGGCATCAAGCGCGTCGCGCACGCGTTCACGCAAGAGGAGGCGATCCCAGGATGGCTGTCGTAGACCAGGTCGTGACTGAGAAGTACGCGGCTTACAATGGGGATTGCATTGAGGTGCTCTCGAAGCTGCCGGCCGGCAAAGTGCATCTATCGGTGTATTCGCCTCCGTTCTGCGGATTGTACCGATACTCGAGCGGGGAGCGCGACCTCTCTAACTGCCTCTCTTACGAGGACTTCCTCAGTCACTACGAGTACGTGGTACGTGAGCTAGCGCGTGTGACCATGCCGGGTCGGATGACGGCGGTGCACTGCACGGACATCGCCAGCGGCAACTCGGGGCGCGACCACATGATCGATTTGCCTGGCGACATCATTCGTCTTCACGAGCGACTCGGTTGGAAGTACACGGCGCGGTACGCCATCTGGAAAGACCCGTTCGTCGTTTACCTACGCACGCTGCAGAAGAACATCAGGCACCGAACCGTGATAGACGATTCGGCACGCTGCTCCAACGCGGCGGCCGACTACCTCGTGCTGCTGCGACGCGAGGGGGAGAACCCGGTGCCGATCGCGCATCCGGTTGGCCTGCTCGAGTACGCCGGGTCGCGGCAGATACCTGCCGAGCTAGAGAAGTACAAGGGGTGGCCGGGCAAGCAGACCGAGAACAAGTACTCGCAATGGATCTGGCGCCAGTACGCATCGGCGTTCTGGGATGACGTGCGTCTCGACCGCGTGCTCCCGTTCAAGGACTGCAAGGAGCCGGACGATGAGTCGCACGTGCATCCTCTCCAGCTCGACGTCATCGATCGATGCATTCAGCTCTGGACCAATCCGGGAGAGACGGTCCTGTCCCCTTTCATGGGCGTCGGGTCAGAAGTTTTCGGCGCGGTGACGAACGGCCGCCGCGGTCTCGGGGTCGAGCTAAAGGCAAGCTACTACAGGCAAGCGCTCGCCAACTTGAAGGAGGCGGCGAACGGGTCGTACAAGATCACCGAGCCTCAGCGAGAGATGTTCCCCGACGAGGACGCGGTCATGGACGGGCCCGACGAGACGCAGGCGAACGGCGCATGATCCCCTTAGGAATGAAACGCAATGAGGCGCTCATTGCTATCGCGAGCGAAGCGAGTGCAGTTGACGCCAAGTACGGGCCGTTTGCTTCGATGCACGAGGCGTACGGAGTACTCGCCGAGGAAGTGGCGGAACTGTTCGAGGCGATCAGGATGCGCCAGTCGGACACGCAGAGAGCGCCGAGCATAGAGCGTGAAGCGATCGACGTGGCTGCCGTGGCGCTGCGTATCGTCGAGCAGTGCAGGCAAACGTCGCGATGACCACGGCGTACCGTGTGCTCGTCGCCGACCCACCGTGGCCGGCGAGAGACAAGCTGCCAGGCAAGGGCCGTGGAGCCGTAAAACACTACAAGATCATGACGGCAGAGGAGATCATGGCGTACCCGATCCCGCTAATGGCGGACGACTCGGTGCTCCTGCTATGGCGCGTCGCGTGGGCCGTCGTGGAGGCAATGCGCGTGGCGCACGCCTGGGGTTTCGAACCCAAGAGCGAGATCGTTTGGCTAAAGAGAACAGTCACTGGCAAGCGCCACTTCGGGATGGGGAGATACGTCCGCTTGGAGCACGAGACCTGTATGATCTGTACGCGCGGCCGCGCGATCCCGCTCGTCAAGAATCGAAACACGCGCAGCACGTTCGAGGCGCGCACCGGTGAGCACAGCGAGAAGCCAGACGAGTTCTATGCTATCGTTGAGGCACTGTTCAAGGGTCCACGCGCGGAGATATTCGCGCGCAAGCGTAGAGAAAACTGGATGCAATTTGGTCACGAGCTCGAGGAGGCCACGCGATGAGAAGCGCAATGTGCGTCGTCAAAGGATGCGGAGGGATGCACCGGAGCTATCGCGGGCGCGGTGAGACTGGTCCAGAAACGTTCGCGCCGTGCGACAAGTGCGGCGGGATAGCCATGGATTCATCTCCGCTAGTCGACAGCATCGACTACGGCGCGAGAGCAATCATTCCGAGAAGCGCGGTGGAGTCACCGTGTCCGCACACATTGTGGAGCTCACCGCACGTCATCGTCACTGCCCTCCACTCCGTGTTCTGCCACATCTGTCGGAAGCGGGTCATCGCAACGCCGGAGCAGTGCCGCCAATGGGCGTCCGGATCGAACGGCATTCCCCCTCCGGGCCCGTCTGAGCTTCCCGACAGCGAGTATGCCGAGGTCGGCGAGCACATCCACAATCCGAGTCCGATCATACCATCGGAGCAGGCCAAGGCGCTCAATCGAGCCAGGCTAGCGGAGCGAGTGTGGACGAAAGAGGTCGGAGCCAAGTTCAAGGCCGAACTGGTGCGGATGATCCCGCCGTGGGTGCAGTTCGACGAGGTCATGCAGTCGATGGGCTACGTCCCAGAAAAGACCTACGAGGTCGTGCGCGAGCAGCGCGACAGGCTGGTAGAGCGCGCCGAGCGGTATCAGCGAGCACTCATGCTCCGAGGCGACGAACTGCAGGCTTGCCAGGACGACAACACAAAGCTCCACGCGCGCATCAGCCGGCTCGAGCGCGAGCTGGAGCGTAAGAAGTGAGATACAAGAAGACCAAGGAGGCGCGCGTCGAGGCTCGCGAGTACCACTCGCTGACCGTCTGCGACTTCTGCGGCCAGCGCAAGGACGAGGAGCATCGGTACTGGCCGAATCAGAAAAACAAGGATGACACCGAGGTGGAGCTCCGCGCCAAAGTCGGCGAGATCTACGACGATGACGTGCGTAACCTTGAACAGTTCGACTGCTGCCCCGTGTGCTGGGAGACCAAGGTCAAGCCTGCGCTCAAAGCGCTGATGGTCCCCGGGGCCGATATGTACGTCAACCGCTGGGAGCCGTACGTTGACACCGCGCGCCTGCCAGCCGAGCCCGCGCCGGAATGAAACCGGCGCAATCGCACAAGCCCCACTGGCTCGTCATGGCCGGCCCGATTGGGTCGGCGCGCGCCACGACGATCGCTGCACCGACGTGGTTCGATGCCCGGGCGTACGGGGCGCGACTGTTCGAGGTCGACCCAATGGGGCTCACTTGCACGCTCGATAGGCGCCCGCTCCTGGCGCTCTACGAAATCGAGTGGCGTGGCGACGACTACGCGGGGTCGCGCCGTCTATGGTCGCGCTCGCGCGGGCCCGGCGGCAACTGGCGCAAGTGGGTGCCAGCGTGACCTACCGAGCCAAGTGCGACGGACGGCGACTTCAGCGTGAAGTGCGCGCCATTCGCAAGGCTCTCGCCATTAGGTGCAAGCTCCGCAAGCTGAAGAGATACTCGTGGGCGAGCGTCAGGTTCTTCGTCGATGGCGTCGAGATGAAAGAGGTAAAGTCGATCAGCTACAGCGAGCCGAAACCACCTCCGGCAACTCCGGTCAGAGTGTTCCCATCTGGCATCGATTACACAACGACATTTAGGATTATGCTCCGCGGCTTTCCAAAATGAGCGAGTCTGAGCCGCCCGGCTACCGCTGCGAGTGTCGCGACACCCGTCTCGAGCACGCTATCGGCGGAGGTCGCTGCGAGGTAGAGGGTTGCACTTGTCCAGTGTTCCGCGCTAGCATACCTCTTGACGAGGCGATCGAATCGCCACAAGAGGACGAGACAATGACTATTCATGCTGTAAAGAGAGACGACGATATGGACCAGAGCGCGCCCGCAGAAAGCGTTGATTCTGCGCCCACATCCAGCAACGGGACGATCCAAAAGCCGGAGGAGAGCGAGACGGAGCCAAAGCCGACCGTGCACCAGCGCATCGCCGCCATCAAGGCGCGGCGCAGTGCGGTGCTCGCCTCGCTGGCCGAAGAGAGTGAAATCCTGCTGAAGAAACTAGACGACGAGCTCGAAGCGGCCGAGGCGGAGGTCAAGCGGATTCTGGACGACCGCGCCGCGCTACTTGAGTCAATCGATGATGGCGGTGAGGCCGAGGAGCCTGCAGCTCCGAAGCCGGCGCCGCTCGCCAAGACCCGCGGCAGCGTGGCGCGTGCGAGCAAGCCGAGCCCTGCGAAAGCGGCTCCGCGCACGTCCAAGTCGAACGGCACGTCGTTCACGGCGACGCTCATTGCATGGGTGCTCAAGCATCCGTGGAACCGCCTGCAGGAGATGAAGGAAGCGTTTCCCAAGGAGAAGCCGGCCAAGCTCTCGCAGACGCTGATGATCGCCAAGAAGAGAGGCGTCATCAAGTCCAAGGGCGAGAAGGGCTCGATGAAGTGGGGGCCGGCGTAGCGCGTTCTTGACGACACGAGAGAACGCGAGCATAGTGCCCCGCCTGCTAGGAGCAGGAGGAGGGCACGATGGTGCAGCGCTACATCGAGCACGTAGCGGCGGGGACGCCGCAGACTGAGAAGGCACGGGCCGACCAAGTCCAGAACAACGCCGGGGGGTTCGTCTGGCAGGTCGACAAGTGGACGCAGCTAGACCGATTTCTTTTGCTCGGCGTAGAGGGCAACACCTACTACGCGAGCGAGCGCAAGCTCACGCGTGAGAACGCCAAGAGCGTCGAGTCGTGCCTCGCAGAGGACGGGCCGCGGGTCGTCGCACGCGTTGTCGAGATCAGCGATGCCGGTCGGGCGCCGAAGAACGATTCGGCGATCTTCGTGCTCGCAATGGCGGCGGCGGATGCGAAGGACAAGACGCGGGCGGCGGCGTTCGAGGCGCTCCCGAAGGTCTGCCGCATCGGCACGCATCTCCTGCACTTCTGCGCTGCGGTATCGTCGATGCGCGGGTGGGGCTCGGGGCTCTGCGCCGCAGTGAGCGCGTGGTACCTAGACAAGAAGCCAGAGCACCTGGCCGAGCAGGTCCTCAAGTACCAGCAGCGCGACGGCTGGAGCCACAAGGACGTCCTTCGGCTCTCACACGGGACGGTGCGCGGTGGTCGCGAATTGACGGCTGCGCACGCGGCCATCTTTGCGTGGCTGCGCGCGGGGATGGACTCCTTCACCGAACGCGACGTCGTGCGCAAGTCGGCGGCCGGCAAGTCGAGGACGACGCACTACGCGTCGCCGAGCCGAGCGGCACTACCCGATCTGCTCGCGGCCTACGAGGACATGAAGCACGCCGAGAGCGCGCAGAAGGTCGTGCATCTCATCGGGCGCCACGGCTTTACGCGCGAGATGATTCCGACCGAGCACCTCAAGAGCGCCGACGTGTGGGCCGCGCTGCTCGAAAAGATGCCCATGACGGCGATGATCCGAAACCTCGGTAAGATGACCAGCATCGGAGTTCTTGGACCGCTCGCTGCCGGCAACGCCAAGGTCGTCGATGCGCTGTCGAACGGTATCCTTCTCCGCAAGGCGCGTGTGCATCCCATCGCGCTTCTGTCGGCGCTCATGGTCTACAAGCAGGGTCACGGCGAGAAGGGAAAGCTCTCGTGGTCGCCGGTCACGCAGATCGTCGACGCGCTCAACGACGCGTTCTATTACTCGTTTGAGTGTGTCGAGCCGACGGGCAAGGCGTGGGTGCTTGGCATCGACGTCTCGGGCTCGATGGGCAGCGGCGACATCGCCGGCGTCCCCGGGCTCACCCCACGCATGGCGGCCGCGGCGATGGCGATGGTGACGGCGCGCACCGAGAAGAACTGGGTGGCGCTCGCGTTCACGAGCGGCAGCCATAGCTATGGGGCCCCTATCGGCAGCGGAATCACCGAGCTCACGATCTCGCCAAAGCAGCGGCTCGACGACGTGATCGCGACCGTATCGGGGCTGCAGTTTGGAAACACCGATTGCGCGCTCCCCATCATGTGGGCGCTAGAGAAGAAGCTTCACGTCGACGTGTTCGCAACGTACACCGACAACGAGACTTGGGCCGGACCCATCCATGTGCACGAGGCGCTCAAGCGCTATCGGCGCGCGATCAACCCCAAGGCCAAGCTCGTCGCTTGCGCGTTCACCGCGGACAAGTACTCGGTCGCCGACCCATTGGACGCCGGCTCGATGGACATCGTTGGCTTTGATACGGCGGCTCCGCAAATCTTGGCTCAGTTCGCCACAAGCTGACGCCCTTGCGCGTTTCGCGACCTCGTAGTACGGTCACGCTTCCTCGGACCGAATGAGACAAGGTTACCCTTACACGGAAACCCCCTTGTTTCGAATCTATGCCCGGGGAATCACGCCTCGTTAGCTCAGTAGTAGAGCGCCGTAAAACCGCTCCTCCGAACTATGCCCGTTCGCGGTCCGCGAGATGAGCGTTACCCTTGGAGGCGGAGGTCGCTGGGTGCGAATCCCGGCACGAGGCACCAAGGTGGACCGTCGCAGCAGTGTTCTCCTCCCGCCCCCAGCCCGAGCCGGCAATCTTGGCGAGAACCACCACTGAGGCCAAGCTATGCCCACCTTGATCGAACTCTGCGCACGCTGCCAGGAGTGCGAGCGTGCGCCAGGTCAGAGATGGTGCAGACCGTGCCGCAACGACTGGATGCGCGAGAATCGCCCGCCGTACTCCGCCCTTACTCAAGAAGAAAAACGGAAGGTAAAGGCCAGGACCCTCACGAACATGCACATAAGACGAGGGCGTCTTATGCGGCAGCCGTGCTCAAAGTGCAGGGCATCGAAGGCAGAAGCTCACCACTTGGACTACACCGAGCCGGATCTGGTGCAATGGCTCTGTCAGCGATGCCATCGAGAGCATCACAGACGCCAGAACGCGGAAGCCCTTGAAAGGCTTGTGAGAAAGTATTGCGAATCGTGAAACACTTTCCACTTGCGCTCTCCCGCGGCCCGTGCCACGCTCCACTCGTCGTGACAAGTCGAACCCAAATCTCAGCGAGCACAACGTATCGGCAGCATGCCGAGCCGATGGCGCGCGCTTTCTGGGGCGATAAGTCCAATCCGGTGACCATGTAAGGCGAGCTCGTTCAAACCTTTCACCCGAGCCCGCCTCCCAAAAGGTCGCGGGCTCGTTTCGTTTCTGGGGTGTGATATCGGGGTGGACCCGAAGCCGGTTGTAACCCGGTGGCCTTTGGCAAGCCGTTCGATTCGGCCATGCCCCACGGAGAGATGACGATGAATCTCAAACAGCAGACGCCAACGAAAGGAGCGAGACGCTAGCTCACTGGTGGAGCGGCCGACTTTTAATCGGCGCGGGCGGGGTTCGATTCCCCGGCGTCTCACGACCGCGTCCGTAGCTCACGGGTAGAGCATTCGACTCTTAATCGACAGGTGAGGGTTCGAGCCCCTCCGGACGCACTCGGGTCAGCCTCGGAGGCTGTCAACGCTCTGAACGTTGCACACGAAGGTCCGACTCCTTCGACCCGAACCGCCGGCGCTCGCCGGTTCGATCGTTGACAACCTGACGACGCGTGACGCGCGCCACTCGGCGCGGGCGGTCTCCGTCGACGACACGACGCGCGGGGCAGTTGACCGCGCACATTCCGGGGAACGCAACTTGGATAGCGGGATAGCTGTTACCTATCTGTTAGCTGGTTCGATCCCAGCCCCTGGAGCTTGTGCCCGATAGTGTCTAGGACCAACGCTCTTTCGTAATGAGCGCAGCGCGGGGCGGTACCGCGATCGGGCTCCACGTCGCGTTCCTCTAAACGGCAAGGAGTCCTCTCTCTCAAGGAGGCAATACCCGTTCGATCCGGGTACGCGACGCCATCGGCCCCATCGTCTAGCAGCAGGATTCTCAGACTTTCAATCCGAGGACGCGAGTGCAATTCTCGCTGGGGTCACGGCTCGCTAGCTGATCAAGTGACAGCGCTCGCCTGAAGAGCGAGAGATCCCGGCGCGATACCGGGGCGAGCCACCTGGGTGAAGTGTCATTGGCTGCACATCTGGCTTGGGACCAGATAGAGTCCGTTCAATTCGGACCACCCAGACAATGGTGGCTTGAGGGAGCAGGTGAACCCGGCTGGCTGTGGACTAGTCTCTGGCGAGCTCGATACTCGTAAGCCACCCCATCTCCGCGACCTGCCGGACGCAGGCAGCCGACTCCTAAGCGGCGCGTGTCGGGTTCGACTCCCGACGCGGAGACTGATGGGTTCATAGAGGAGTCAGGCTGTCCTCGCCTTCCTGTCACGAAGGAGATCGCTCGGTTCGAATCCGGCTGGACCCGCAGACAACGACCGGTTACAACACTACGCGTGAAGTGGCGCGGTCGAAAGGTGAACATGAGCCAACGCTACCCGCGGGTGTATTGGCCAGAGCATCCAATGTCAGACGGGGCAGGACTCCTCAAGATTCACCGCGCCGTTGCAGCAGAGATGGCTGGACGCTGGCTCGATGAGAGCGAGCACGTGCACCACGAGGACGAGAATCCAATGAACTGGAGCCAGGACAATCTGGTCATCATGACGCCTGGTCAGCACAACGCGCATCACGCGCACGAACGAAGTCCAGCCGTGCATAGGAAGTGCGGGGCGTGCGGCAAAGACGTGAGGGTTCCGATGTCACACGCAAAATATAAAACCTCGTACTGCAACGTCGTATGCATGACAAAAGCGTACGAACATGCGCCATGGCCATCGGACGCCGCTCTTGCCTTGATGCTGGTAAACAGTCCGGCGAGTCACGTAGCGAAGGAGATAGGAGTTTCGGAGGCGTCTCTGCGCAAACGGTGCCGAAAACGCAGGATAAAGAAGAAACCACGCGGATACTGGCAGCGACATGGGTATCCGAATTGACACTTGGGCCTGAGGCGAAGCGCCAACACGTTCTCCAAAAGCGTGGACGCAGGAGCGTTACCTGCCAGACCCGCCACGGGCTCGTGCGAAAGGTCGCGCCCTTCCCTTGCAAGGAAGGTCACTCGGAGCGTTACCGAGCGGGTCCACCGCGCACAGGGCATCCCTCTGGGCTGCTAGCACTCGCAAGAGAGACCTTGTGCGCTTTCTGCCGTTCGCCTCATGGAGAGGGGCGCCGATTGGTATTCGGCGCGATGGGTTTCGATCACCCAGAGCGGCTCCGCGCCTCTCTGTCCCCAGCGGGCATTCGGCACTTGTAGCGCCGACGGGTCGGGGCAGCACCGACGGGAGGCTCTACGCGGATGTGGCTCAGTAGCCGGCGGGTCTTCCAAACCTTGCTGTCCGAGTGCGACCCTCGGCGTCCGCTCCACGCGGCCCAATCGGAAAGTGACGAGCGCGGAGTGCCACTCCGTGATTCCGGGAGCGTTACCCGGGGGCCGCTCGAGTGAGCCCGACATCAAGTGGTGGACGTTCGCTGCAAACGAACGCGGCTCGGGGCGGTTCCGAGCGGGCTCTCTGGCTGGCTGGAAACGGAACCGTAGAGGCGCCTCTTCGGTCCCAACACGCCGGCCTCAACCCTGAGCAGAGCGCGACTCTGCGGCGAGCTGGACGCCCCGGCAACGGTCGTTGCCGGCGGGAGCCAAGGGCTAGACCGGCGGCCCATCCAGCGCTGGTCACGCGCTCGTCCTGGCAGCCAGGCATCGCACTTCTAAGGCGGTTGGCTCGGCGCAACTCCGAGCGAGCGCACTACCTCTCTGTCCGTGCGGATCACGGCATCACCCTCCGAAGGTGTTTGACTCGGTTCGAGTCCGAGCAGAGAGGCTATCCGCCCGTAGTCTAGTGGAAAGGCACTGCGCTACGAACGCAGGACCGAAAGGTCAACGCAGGTTCGAATCCTGTCGGGCGGTCCGCAGCAATGGAGCAAAAGAGGCTCGCCGTCCTCATAAGTCGGAACTCGGCAGGCGCAATCCCTGCAGCTGCAACCCCATCGACGCGAAGCGCGGGCGCCGTTTCATATGCGGCAGCGCGAGGGAGCGTTACCCTCCGATGGGACGATGAGCCGGACGACCAAGCTAGTGAACGGCGCTGCCCTACAAGCAGACGACGCAGAGTGCGATCCTCTGGTCCGGTACCCGAGCGTGCGCGCGGTTCGCGCGGCCGACCTTATAAGACGGCGTCGCCCTCGTTCGACTCGAGGCGCTCGGACGCGGAGCGAGTGAGCCAGTGAACACACCACCTCGACAAGGTGGCCCAGCCCGGGGCAGCACCGGGGCTCCGCACAACGCGCCCGGATGGCCCGGTAGGCCGGCTTTGCCTGATACGCAGAGTGGCGTGGTCCGACTCCACGCGGGCGCACCATTGTGCTAGACGTACTGGAGCCATGGAACTCCGTACGCTCGTCCTTACTCCGCACATGACGCCCAACCGCATTGCGGTCTGGGAGGAAAGCGTCGTGCTCGTGTGGCAGGGAAAGGCGGACGCGCTGGAGTTCTACGACGCGACGGTCTCATCGCCGAGCGTCACGCTGCAGGTGCCGGCCGTCGTGCGGCTACACAAGATGGTGCACATGCACAAGAACGGAGTGAAGTTCTCACGCATCAACGTGCTCACGAGAGATGGCATGCGGTGCTGCTACTGCGGGGAACGCAAGAAGCCACGCGAACTCAACTACGACCACGTCGTTCCGCGCTCGCGCGGAGGCAAGACGGTATGGTCGAACATCGCGACCGCGTGCCTTTCGTGCAACCGTCGCAAGGGCAATCGCACGCCGACGGAGGCGGGGATGCGAATGCACTTTCAACCGCACGCCCCGCGCTCGCTTGAGCGGTACCAGCCGCTCCTTTTCCTGGCCAATGAGATGCCGGCGCAATGGGTGCCGTACCTCGGCGACCAGGCGGTGAGCGCGTAAGACTTGGAAGAGGAATCGGCAGGGTGCCGAGCCTGACTGGAAGCCAGTGCGGACGCGCGAGCGTCTGGGAATCGTGCTCTCCCTCTTCCGCTACGGAGCGTGAATCGGCCCGGCGGCCGACCTCGGCCTGAACCCGAGTGGGCGCAGCGATGCGCTCTCGATCGACACGAGCTCGCTCCTCTTACGGAAGGCAACTCAGGGCGGCCCCTGACACTGTTTCGAAAACAGCTGGCACGCGCAAGCGTGTGCCGATCGACACGGCTGCCTTCCTCCCCGGAGAGTGAGGTGGCGTGGAGCCACACCCGCCTGCTAAGCGGGGGCACTTCGGTGAGGCGTTCGATTCGCCCTCTCTCCGCCACGTGCGTCGTGCTCCCGGCTCGAGTCGAACGAGCATCCGTACTTTTTTAGGAAGTACCGCTCTGCCATTGGCGTACGAGAGCGATTGGTAGCGCACCTCGGATTCGAACCGAGACTGGACACGGTCTGAACGTGCTCCCTCTGCCAAGTTGGGGTAGTGCGCCATCGTGACAACGGAGAGATTCGAACTCTCACTGGGTAGCTTCTCGAACTACTGCCTCTGCCGGTTGGGCTACGTTGCCGTTCGGGTTGAAGGTGACGATCCTTCGCGCGCGGCGTTCAAAGCGCCGTCGTCCCACCGGGGAGAACCCGAGTGCGTCGCCTCGGAATCGAACCGAGAGTTCCCGGGTTTGGGCCGGGCGAGTGTGCCAGTTTCTCTAGCGACGCGTCTCGACTCAGCGCTTCTATCGAAGCGCGAGGAGTAACAAGCGTTGGCCTAGGCGAAAACGACTCACGAAGGGGAGCCTAGCGCGGGCGTTGGCGTGTCGTCAAGTGGGCGACCGTTCTGTGGCGATAGTGCGAAACAATCTTGACGGTCGAGTCTGTAGGGCCGTAGGGTGCACGATCGTGGCGATGCGCGCCTCACTCGCTCTCCGGAGGGGCTGCTTGTTCGTTGCGGCAGGTCGAGAGGCCAACGCCGGCGCATCTTCGAACGGGTGGCCCCTCGGGAGCGCGAGGTGACGATATTCGCCAAGGTCGGGGTCGACCTACTCGACCATCATCGGGTTCTGAGAATCCCCCGGTCAGTTCGCGCTGCTTGCTTGGGAACGTGGCTTGCGGCGACCATCTACTCGCGCAAGCACGAGCTTGATGGCTTCTGCCCGGCTGATGTGGTCGATGTGATTGCCGGGGAAGATGTCGTCGAGTGGCTGGTAAAGGTGGACCTCTTCACCAGAAAGGAAAAAGACGGGGCTGATGGGGTTCATGTCTGCCGGTACGAACTGTGGAACGAAACCAAGGCTGAGATTGACGAGAGGCGTCGCACAGATCGCAAACGGAAAGCTAAGGGCACTCCGAGTCGACGTCAATCGGAATCCAAGCGGCGTCCGAAAGGATTCCGAGCGGAATCCAAAAAGAAGCGTGACGGAATCCGAGCGTCTTCCAAGCCACAGGGAATCCCTGACTCTGACTCTGACTCTGGATCTTCTTCTCCTCTCGGACCTGGATCTTCTTCTTCGTCCACAGCTCTGTTGTCTACGCGCGAGGGGGCGCGGGGGGCTGGGGTCGTCAGGCTGGACGACCCGATACCGGACGAGCTTCGCGAGGCAGCGAGCATGCAGGGCGTGCAGGACATCGCGGCCGCTTGGGGAACGTTCGTCGGGAAGAACAACGGCATGCCGCATGGCTCGCTTCGCGGGGGACTATCCGGGGCATGGCACGCCTGGTGTGTGCGCGAGGCCGCGATGGAGCGGACACGGCGCGACGAGCGCGCGAGCGGGGTGCGCAAGACGGCCAACATGCGCCTGATTCAGGAGGACAACCCGGACGAATTGACGTGGCACGACCTAGAAAACCGCAAGGAGGGCGGACAACATGGCGGAAAATGAAGAGAATCCGATGCAAGTGCCCGAGCAGCCCATCGACGAGGCCGAGATCCGGCGGCTCGAGGGCGACGCCCGGGAGCGCATGGGGCTTCCGCGGGAACGACCCGCGGCGGCTCCTAGGCGCCTCGGAGAATCGTTTTCGGTCGCCGGACAGATTCCCGTAGGTCCAAGATGGCTCAAGGCCGTCCAGGAGCCAAAGCCACCAAGTCCGGAAGAGCACGCCCGTCGGCGTCGCGAGCGACGCCTGGACCGACTGGCGCTCGCCGGGGTGCCGGAGCGCTACGCCGGACTCTCGCTGGCCTCGCCCGAGCTCTCGCAGCGCGTGCAGGCCCCGAGCGCCATCCTGGCGACGGAGCGGGCTCTGGACGCCCCTGGGCTGGTCTTCGTTGGGAACTCGGCCTCGGGCAAGACGACGCTCGCCTGCGCGGCGCTGACCGACTGGGTTCTCGCCCGCGGGGGGGAGCCGTTCTTTATCCCGTGCCGGGAGCTCGCTGCGGCGCGCATGGCGCACTCGCTCGGCGAGGGCGAGGCGAGCCTGGTCGACCGCGCGGTGCGCGCCGACATCCTGATTCTCGACGACCTGGGCGTTGGAGACGACGCGCATCGGAGCGCCGTCGGCGACGTCATCGACTCGCGCTATGATCACATGCGGCTCACGTGGTACACGACGAGCTTCGACGCGGCAAAGATCGCGGGCAAGTACGGCGAGGGGAGATCGCGTCGGGTCTTCGCGAAGCCCAACGTCATCATCGCGTGCGGGAAAAGGAAACCGTGAACGTGGGGTCGAAAGTGCGAGACAGGTTTGACCGACAGTCCCCGGTGGGTACTATCGTGGCTCTTACTGAGAGGCGTTCGGTCTCACCGGAGGGCTATCGCGTGTGGCGCGTGCGTGAGCCAGACGGCAAAGAATACGACGCGTCAGAGTACGACTTGATATCGGTGCCGCAATGACACCGCACTTCTTCGTCATCACCCACGGCACCAAGGACTACGGCGACAAGTTCGTCGTGCGCGAGCATCGAGGCACGGTGCCGGAGCTTGAGCCGCTGGCCGTAGTCGACTCGCTCGAAGAGGCGCGCGGGGCCATCGAGGAGTACTCGCCCAGTCTTTGTCGGGTCGATCGATGCGAATGGGACGACTCTGTCATCGTCGAGTCATGGGCGAGCGCCGAAGACGCCGAGACGATGCGCGTGCTCGAGCATGCTCTTGAGACGGGAGCGTTCGTGTGAGTGTTCAATCGGTTCGCCTCGAACTCTGGCAGCGCGCCCTGCACAACCGAGCCAAGACGCTCTACGAAGAGAGCAACCGAGGGGCCAGCGCTCGCCTCGCTCTCGCCGAACTACTGGCACGCTGCGGGCTCAAGGTCACGCTCGTGACGATCCACACGTGGCCCAGGCAATGGCAAGGTTCGGCCTATCTTTGGGCCTACGATCGAACGATTGGGATAGAGAACAACGTGCCGCCGGAGTTTCTCTGGAAACTCGGGGCGCGATAGAGTAGAACGACCAGGCCTGTAGGAGGGCGCGACGGATGGCGGACA
>Ga0307479_10000578_pt1 | contig 32901 bp, 14 predicted proteins | sample atmos_gasesECM4C_FD_203743 | JGI IMG/M metagenome (GOLD analysis project Ga0307479, IMG submission 203743) | Hardwood forest soil microbial communities from Morgan-Monroe State Forest, Indiana, United States - atmos_gasesECM4C_515 | ecosystem: Environmental > Terrestrial > Soil > Temperate...
ACTTAGGCTCGGCCTTCTTATCGTTGAGGGCCACGGCCTTCTCCGGGTCCAACACCCGATAGTTGAATCGAATGAGCTCGCCCGACTCTGCCACCTTTACGCGCAGTTCGCCAACGCCCCAAACCCCCTCGTAATACATTTTCGCTCGGGGCGAAAAGCGACTTATCCGAGAGCCTTGCCAAACGGTTGCTGACCGTCCGGCCGGAGCACTCGGCTCTGCGGCAGCGACAGCTTGAGCGGGCATGGCTGACTGAGCTGGGGCAGCAGCCGGAGATTGTGCAGCCGCTAAGCTCGCTATAAGGGAAATGCCGCTGGCAAGAACCGCGGCCAGCAGCATTAATTTTGTAACTCTCCTGTAGTTCTGGGTAAGCACTCGCCACTCGATTCTCAGTTTTGCGTGTTCGGATGTTGCACAGGCCGGATATCCGAGTAACTTCTCGGGGATATCCGGCCTGTACCGTTAGGTTAGTTGCCTTGGAACGTCGCACTGTTCTGGGTTGCCGTCGGTATACCAGTACCGGCAACGGTTACGTGTCCCGATCGCAGTGCCGTTGACGTTCCAGGTGCGTACTGTACGTCGATCGTGCAAGTGCTCCCGCCGGAGTTCAGGGCGAAGCCCGATACGCAGGTTCCTCCTGTGAGGATTGAGAACCCCGTACCGGTGATTGTCGGGTTAGCGGTGAACGTGAATGGACCAGCATTTGCTCCCGTTGCTGTGTTGGTGACCGTGATGGTTGCGGTCTTGGTTGTCGTGTTCGCGGTCCCGGTCGTCAACGCCGGTGTCGGTGCCGAGAACGTCAGCGTCGCCGATTCCACCGTGAAGGTCTCGGGGTTGGTCACTCCTCCGGGCGTCGTCACGGTGACGGTCCTTGCGCCGACCGCCGCGGTGCGGGTGATGGTGAACGTCGTAGTGATCTGGGTGCCCGCCGCATTTACAGTGATAGCACCGTGGCTTACGCCGGTTCCGGAGATGGTAATCGCGGTAGCGCCATTCAGGTTAGTGCCGGTGATGGTCACGGGAATCGCCGTGGCACCGATTACGCCTGAGGTCGGAGAGATAGCAGACAGTGTGGGTGCCGCAGCTGTCACCGTGAACGGCAGAGTGTTGGTGGTTCCAGCCGACGTCACGAGACTAACGTTCCTCGCCGTGGTTGCCGCCGTAGCTGCGATTGTAAAGGTCGCCACGACACTAGTGTCGCTCACGACCCCGATGTCGCTGACCGTGACGAGGGTACCGGATACGTTAATGGCCGTCGTACCTGTCAAGTGCGTGCCGGTGAAGGTCACCTGCACAGCCGTGCCGCGGAGACCCGTGTTCGGGCTAATCAGAGTGAGGGTCGGGCTGACGCTCGTGACATTAGTCTGGGTTTCGACCGCACCGTAATCGATCGTTCTGTCGCCATCCGGATTAGGCCGCGGATTCCCGAAGAAGTCGGTGGCCGGTACCCTGACGCCTGCCGGCACCGTCTCGCCAGCCGAGATTCTGTCAATGGCCCCAGAGTTCGGGTCCAGTCCGTAGTTGCCAAGCGGGACACCGCCGCCATAGTTGCCGTCGGGCCCCGTGAGGGCGTCGTTCGACAGCGACAGCGGACCCCAGCTCACGTTGATCCAGTTGTTGCCCTCGTCCACTGTCGCGGCTGGAGTGAGGGTAAAGACCGGATTGGGGGTCAACGCGTCGGCAATTCCCGGAGGCACGCCATACCCGCTCGGTCCTCCGCACCCGTCCGCAACAGTGCATTCGACTGGAACTCGAGAACCGTTGCAGTACGAGCTGATGAAGCGCGGTTGGCTGCCAGCGCCGGTCGTGGTGATCAACGTGTTTTGTGCAGTGAGCGTGAATCCCGAACCGTGGTTGGTCGGGCCTGTGTCGCCGCGAACACCGAGATCCCAATAAGTGTCGTTGCTATTGCAGGCTCCGGTGCTTGTCTGGGACGGAACAGCGGCCCCGGCAGCGTTAAACAGCGCGACCAGGTTCTGCTGGTTCCCGTTTCCCGTGCCGGGACCGGTAATACCGATTTGGAAGGCACGATTCTGCCAGATCAGATCGTTTAGCAGAACCGGGTTCGAGAATCCCGCGCAATTGGTTTTGCCATGCGGACAGATCAGCGTTAGCCCGGTGAGCGATGTGGTCATCAACGTGGAGTTCTGCGTGCTGGTCACACCGGCCGATTGCGGGCACGAGGTTGTGCCGGCGGCATTGTGGCAGCTTCCCGCTGGAGCGCTGGCATCAGGCGTCCCAAGGCTTTGCGTAAGCACGCCCGAGGAGGCCAGGGTATCGTTCTTTGCGATGGTGTTATTGACGATGGACACGTTCAACGAGTCTTGCAGCGATATTCCTCCGCCATCCCAACCCGCTACGTTGTTGACGATGATGTTGTTGGTGAGGGAAACACCGTTCCAGAGTGCCGCTGTCGTCTGACTGGAATCGGTAACTGTCCCGCCGGTGCCCGCTGTAAGGAGGTTGCGTGGGTCGGTATAGGTGAAACTCCCCACCGTTGGGACTTCCGTCACTATGTAAGTGCCGTTGTATCCACCCGGTGTTACTCCCGTAATCACGACTGTGTCGCCGACGGAGGGTGACAGTGTACTTGTGATCGTAACCACGCCCCCGCCGACCTGACGTGCATTAGCGATCGTCTGCGCCGTCCCTGCCGTAGTAGTATCGGTAAAAGTCCCACCGGTCCCCGTGCCTAGGCCGGTGGTCCCGTCGAGATAGGTGAAGAGCCGCGTGCCGACACCGTTCACTGTGAATGTGCCGTTGTATCCAGCGACCGATACTCCCGCAATCGTGACTGAATCGCCCACTGCGGGTAACGTTGCCGTCGCCGGCACGGTGATCCTGACCGTGTGGGCTTCATCTGCGGCAGTGATCGCATAAATCCCTGGGAAGGTGGAAACATCGGTCCCGTTGACCTGCTGCAGACGGATGCCGCCGCCGCTGCCGCTCTCGGCCATGTTGGCTTGGATCAGGTTGGCGTTGATCACCAGCCCGTGGCCCGTGCCGTCGCTCAGTCCCGGCGGGCAATCCGCGTCAATTTGCGTCCCGCAAACCGGATCGGTATCTGGCGTCCCCATAATTTGAATGCCGCCGCCGTTCGTGGGAATGGTGGGGTTGTTGCTCTGGTTGAGTACGATCGAGTTGTGCTCGATGTCGCCGAATTGGATTTCCCCGAGGTGCACGAGTCCTCCGCCCTCACCGGAGCTGACGTTCCCGCACACCCAGTTGTAGTTGAACTTGTAGTAGTCGTTGCCGGTGCAGAAAGTCGCGCCACCGCCTCCCGACAGGGTGCCAGAGAACAGTTCATCGCCGAGAGAGGAGTTACTCGTAATGGCGTTGTTGTGTACGTTCACTTCCAACTGCAAGCAGTAGGGCAGATGTTGATTATTTACCCAACCGGTGCCGTCGCTGCAAGACCCAGGAGCAGCGTTGGCGGTGCCTCCCTGGACATACGGGGTTGGAAATTCGCCCTGGCCGACGCTGATGCCGCCCGTGAGCGTTCCGGCGTTGTTGTAAATGCGGTTGTTGGCAATTTGCAGGTGATGCGCCCAGCCGTGGGCGAATATTCCGCCTCCGCCCTGTGAGCTGTTGATAATGGACAACCCATCAATGCTCGAGGGGTTGCACGTGAAGTTGCTCGGGAACGGGTTAGTCGCATCGGAGTTACTATTGTGACAGAGTGCGTTGGCATCGCCCACCGGGAGGGCAGTCGGATCAGGACCCACTCCCGTAAGCAGGGTCGTACTCGCTGGAAACGCTCCGCCCTCGTTGCCGTCGCTCCAGGGATTCGCTCCGTGGAAATCAACTCCCTTCCCGAGGACCGTAATTCCCGCTCCCTCATAGGCGCCCATCAGCGCGGGCTCTTGCAACTGTTCGGCCAGGTTGCCATTCTGCGTAGCGTCCCAACCCACGGTTGCCTCGAGTGGCAAGCGGTCAATCTGGGGATTATTGGGAGCGCCGGACCAAGTCGACGGATTCCAACCCGCGTCTGGGCAACTGTAGGTACCGGTTGAATCATAAGAACCCGCCCCGCCGGTCGTGGTGGTCGGCACACCTGCCAGCGACAAGCCGAACAGGCAGTTGATATGCCGGCGCCAGGGATTGAGGAGCTTCCCCGACGGGAAGGTATTGGCATTGACGATGGACGAAGTGGCGCCAACACCCTGCAGCCGGACAGGCTTCCACATAATCAGGATCTCGTTGTGGGATCCCACGGAAGCCGTTTGAGTTGGGGTCGCAGCATTAATCGCGGAGGAGCTGCACGCGGCGGCCGTCGGCGTCGTGCCAGTGGACATGCAAGTCGGGTCGACGATGAGCAAGTCGCCCGGATCAGCAGCGTCAATCGCACTCTGGATCGAGGCGGTGGCGCTAATGTGGGTGGGCGATTTGCCGCCGATGGTGACGCTCACGGTATCGATCGACTGTTTACCATTGCCGGCGTTGATGACCAATTGGCCGCACTGCGCAGTCGACCCGCCGTACTGCGCTTGTTGTTGTACTGCGCAGTTGGGAACGCCGCTCGGCACTGTTACTTGAATCTGCGTGTCCGACCAGCTGCCGATGGTTGCCGGGATTCCTCCGATGGTTACTGAGGACAACTTGCTGCAAGTCGTGCTGCCTGCTGTGGGGGATAAACACTGACCGCCAAAGCCATAGTGGCGGGTGACGGTTTTCATGTTGAAAGGAGCAACCATCGCAGATGGACCTGCGTACGCGCTGTTGCTCTCCTGCTGATCGCCAAGCGCTGTGATGGTGAGGGTATTCCCCGCCTTGCTCACCCATGGCCCTATTCCGTCGCCGTCCACTTCCTTGATCGCCGGCGTGGCGTCCGGGTAGCTGCAATCGGCATTGTTGTAGGCCGCGCCTACGAACGCTTGCGTGGGCACAACGGGAGTATCGCCATAGACCGTCAAGCCCGGCATGTAGGGTTGTTCATAGCAGAAATCACTGTACGCCGGGTTGTACAAAGGATCGGTGATCAACTGCCCGATGGTTGGCGAGCCGATTCTGGTGTCCAGGATCGGGCCCGGGTCGTTCATGCACTGCGTCTGCATAGACGGTGAATACCCGGTGATGTTGGGCGGGTTCACGTCCCAGCTCGAGAAGGTCAAGCCATCATAGACTCCCCAGTGGTCGGAATACACGCGAGAGAGTTCGTTACCGAGATAATCCTTGGTGGAAATCGGCATGTTGGGCGGGGCAAACTTCTCGCCGAACTGCGGGGAAAACGGATCGAATTCCGAGGTCATGTCGTCGGTGATCACGCCGGTGTATTTCGCCGCAATGTGGGTCGAGGTGAAGAGCGAGAAGTGCGCTCTCACCGACATCTGGTTGGCCAGCGTTACTTCCTTGCGGTCGCACAGAGGCCGCGTCGCTCCAGCAAATGGAGCCACTTCTTGATTGCGCGGGAAGAGACTCAGGTAGTCGGGCACAACGCGCATCTCGCCCACGCACGGCCACACAGGATCTTGAAAACCGGGGAAACCTGGGACGCCTGAGAGTTCATCCGCCAAACCAAGGCCCGTAGTGGCGTCTTGGTAGTTGGTGGGGTTGAAGCCGGCGCCACTCTGGTCGTACAGAGACGCTATGGACGCCTGGTCGGGCATGATGAAGATGTCCGTACCCAGCCCAGCGAATTGCTGGGTGACCGGCGCGATAAGGTTGTCGCCAATCAGAAGGTTCTTGTCTTCCTCCTTATAAACTTCAAAGCCCGGCGGCATCATCACTTGCACTACGTACTTGCCGGGGGGCAGCATGGGCGTACCGACGCGGTAAACATCCGTCGTGTCAGGATTCTTCACGCAGATCGTGCAATTGGTCCCAGGCAGGGAGGAAGCAACGCCATTCGTGGATCCGTTTACGGCGAGCAGCTTTCCGGTCGTCGGGTCGACGCCCAGCGAGCTGGGGAACGAATATTTGCCATCGTAAGGCGCCGGCTGGATCTGGTTGTTGATCTTCATCGAGTCATAGCACTTGAACTGGGAGTTATACGGGAGCGGGTGAAGCGGAGACGCGCCAGCGCTGTGTATAGAGTTGTACCAGTCAAGGTAATTTGGCTGGTCAAACAGCGTGAAGTAAAAGAGGTCCTGGTTGGGAGAACCGGCGACATTCGTGCCCTGGCCGGGGCAGCTCATATAGGGCTTCAGTCCAGTGCCTCCTGCCGTGCTGTTCGGATAGAACCCTTGCGCCCAGTCATCCCAACTGCTGCTTTGGGTTGTGTCCACCAAGGTCAAGGTTGGGGTCACGCCATCCGCTGCAAAGCCTTCCTGGAGGAGGTTGACAGTGACGTGCGGGATATTCGGCTCCCAGGGCTGTTGTATCATTTGCGACGCATCATCAAAGGGACGCGTCGAGACATAGGCGACAAATCCTTGGATACCGCCGTTCTCACCCACCTGGGTCGTCGAAGCAGTGGTTCCGCCGCTGCTCGGATTGGACACGGCATTCGGGACCGTTACGCAGGCCGGCGGGCAGGCGGCATAAGGCGCCTTGCCGAATTCAATCCAGTTGCTCTGGCCGGTTAAGCCCGCCCAGCCCTCGGTGGTAACCCACGGTGGATCGAGGCGACCGGTGGAAGCGCTTGACGAACTGGGTTTCGGAGTACCCGCCGCGAACCCAGCAGCCTCCGACGCGCAATCGGCTTTGGCGCAATAGACCGCGCCGGGAACGGACAGATCGGAGGGCAAAGGAACCGACTCGAAGGTGTTTGCCATGAAATTGTAGGCCGTCGAAGTTCCGCATGGCCGGGTCGAAGTTCCGCAGGTTGTGCCGTCGGCAGGACCTCCCGCGTCGTAAACGGTGTGGATGCCCGTTGTCTTGTAGCGTGTCGAATCCGCTTCCACGACATACCAGTTGAACAACGGGAAAGTCTCGTTGAAGCTGGCAACGCCGTTGAAGTCCGTCGTCAGAGAGTTGGCGTTGTGCCCATCCCGGTAGTAAATCCTCGTATAGATGAGCGGAATCCCAATCTCGCCGGGATCCTTGATTCCATTCTTGTTGTCGTCAATGAAGGTGGTGGTGTAGACATTCGACTGCCACTGCTGGATACCGACATTCCCCATGTGCAGGGTGGAAAGTCCGCCCGAGCAGGTGCTAGCCGGCGCTACGGGGACGCATCCCACGTTAGCTGGCGTCGAAAGACCATCAATGATCTGGTCATTCCATTGGTCGCCGATGGTCAGTCTCCAGTTCCCTCCGGGAACACCCGTGAACTTGAAGTTCCCATTGGCGTCGCACTTGGTGAACATGAAGTCCTCGCCATCGGGGTCACCCAAGCTGACCCAGCACTGGGTCCAAGCAAGGGCATCGTGGGAACCGCTGGGATAGAGTCTCTCATCCGGTATCCGGCTCAGGCGCTGGATGTTCACTTGTCCGTCGATGGTGTTGCTGCACGGTCCGACCGCCCCGGGGCTGCCGGCTCCGGCGCAAACATCTTTGGCGCGGGCGTTGATCAGCGCGGGGTTGGCAAAACCGATGGCCACGTGATATCCGGCCGGCCCGTACTCCTGGAAGTAGGTCGGCTCGCCGATGCGGATGAAGGAATCGTGGGGATGCTGCCCATCCAGTGTGTTGGTCTGGAGCCACTCTTCGCCGCGCGCAATCCGGTCCGCCCCTGGGTAGGCCTGGACGCTGAATTTATCCGGCATGAGGTTGGCAATGACCGCCTGGCCGGCCAGCGGGGATAGCGTCTGCCCGTCGGATTCATACTTCGGGCAAGTCACGATCATACCCTGGATGCCCTTCTGCGTCCCCACTGGGGTCCCATCGCCACCTAGGGTAGTGCTCCCCGTGGCGAGAGCTGAATTCGCTGAGACTTGTGAGGAAGCCGGGCAAGCGTCATTTCCCGTGGAAGGATCAATGGTCCCCACCAGGCTATTCGACAAGGGCTGGTTGAACGTATCGTAGGTATCCTGCCCAGTCACGTCGCCGAGTCCGCCATAGGTGTCCCACAAGACGATGTTGAAGCCGCCCAGACCGGGCTCAATGGGCGCAACCGTGCCGTTTCCGCCCCCACCATCCTGCTCGCCATTGAGCGGGAAGTCGTCTTCGAACACGATCAGCGAGAGGTTACCCGTGGGAAGTGGTGTTGGCAGCACGAGCACGTTGACGGGCGCGAAGGGGGGTGGTGTGGCGCCGGCGATTGTGGGGCATGCATTTGGTCCGCCCAATATGTTGCAGGCCGCTGGGACGGGAGCGCCGCTCATGGTGTGACCGCACTGCTGAGTCGTCGAAGTTCCGCCAGTGGATGAGCAAACCGGCTGCCCCAAGTAAGCAGGGAACGGGTTGGCCGCATCACCTGGCAGTACCGAGATGTAATAGCGCTTGCTAGGATCAAGGGCGACCTGGCTAGGCAGCACAGGCGTAAAGCCATTTCCTCCGGTCGGATCGACCCGGCAGGCGCCGTTGCCAACGTCGCACACCGCAGGGTCATGCGTGCCTGTGGCTGGATTCAAGAAGGTCTGGCCGCCTTCGCACGAGAGCGGCCCGGTGCAGCCCTGGGCGACGAAATCCATGTTGCTGGTATGGAATTGCACACCAAAGACGGGGATGGTGCCCCCCGAGCCCACAGCGTTGGGGCAGCCCGCCGTGGTAATGCTGGCGTTGGTTGTGCAGTTCGGGTCAATATAGAAGGTCTTGTCTTCTTCAATGATCCAGCGATAGTCGCCGATCGCCGTTAATCCATTAATGCAGGCGCTGTTCCCGTTGCAGTTGTTAAACAACTGGGCGTCCAGCACCTTGACCGTCAGATTGCTCGGCTGCGGGAAGACGAGGGTCACCGTTGCGGAATTACTCTGCCTCCCCTGGGAGTTTTGCGCCGTGTAGGTAAAGCTGTAGCTGCCCGCGGTTGCTGCGCTCGCCGTGAATCCGCCGTTCGGGTCCATATTGATCGTTACGCCTGATGGCGTAACACTGGAAAGCACTACTTGAAGTGGAAGGTTGTTCGGGTCCGTGTCCACCGAAAGGACGCCAGGCGATGGAATCTTCAGGAACGTGGCCAACTTGGAGGTGAAGGTAATCGGGTTCGCGACCGGGTTTCCAACAAGCGACGACGCGCCCAACGTCACCGTGGTGCAGAGGCCCGCCGTGCCTGGCGCCGCGCCGTTGGCACAATACCCGAAGCTATCTGAACTCGTAGTGGTAAAACCTGGGTTGGGCGTGTAGGTGAAGGTGCCGTTCGCACATAGCCCGGTCCCTAAGGATGTGCAAGTAAGTGTGCCGCTCGTCGGCGGAGTCGCGAGCGCGACGCCATAGACGTTAACGTCGTTCGCAATGACGCCCTTCGAAACATCGGATACGACGAGTGGCGAGCAGGGCGGCTGCGGCGTGGCCACTGCGCAGGCCACTACCGACTTGTAGTTATCCGGGTTGGCTGTCGCGCCGGCAAATACACCCGTGCCGGCCGTAACCGGGAGCGCGGAGCCAGCGCTCGCATTATTGACACTGATGTAGGCCAGCATACCGGCATCGCGCACGGAAGAATTGGCTGACAAGGCCAAATCGCGAGCGAAGATTGGAATCGCTGGGGTCGCGCCACTAGCAGCGGCAGTCGGTACATTGACCAGCGCGTCGTACACTTTGCTCGGGACCATCAAGACATCGGTCTGCACGCGGGGAGCCGCAGGGGCCGTGGCCGCGCCGGGAGGAGCGACGTTCGGAAGGACGTTGCCGTCTTCCGCGATCAAGGTGAACCCAGCAACCGTAGCGGACGCACCGGCTCCGGTGAACCCTTGTGTTAATGAGTTGAGGATCGAAGGTGTGTGCATGCGCAAGCCGGCATTCACGAGGCGCACCAAGACAGTGCCCGTGATTCCGGTCGTGACAGGTGTAGTTGTAGTAGCTCCCGTGGTTGCGTTTGTGGTTGTGCTCGTTCCGGCCGTGGCCGCGAACACCGACTGCAAGGGCAGGGTCTTATTGAATGCGGCGCCGTTGATCAGGTAATAAAACGGCGTGTAATTCACCGCTGGAGGGTAGCACGTGTTATAAGTGCTTGACGCCGGGTTGCCGCAGCCTGGCATACCCGTGTTGGGATCGGTCACCATACCAGACCACACCTTCGTCTCGCTGAAACCTGCAGTCCGGACGGCCGCATCAACCGCTTTGTTTTGCACGGGGTCGATTTCACTGAACTCGAGTGGAACTTCTGCACCATAAGTCACTGCCGGAGTTGCGGCCGTAGTCGCCGTCGCGGCACCCGCGGGATAAGCGGTGCCAGCGGTAGCTGTAGCACCGCTGGTCGGAGCGGTGGTGACCACCAGCACGCCAATCAAGCCCATGGGAACCTGAATCGAAGGATGCGTGCCGGACTCGAGGAGGTAAGTGCCCGGCTTAAGCGCTGCCCAAGTCAGTGCCGTTGCCGTGACAGCTCCCGGGGCTACCGCTGCCACTTCCGTGCCCATGGATTGCACGCGCGGCCCCTGCGAAGGGGGTGTGCCTGAAGCTCCAGATTGCGGTCCCGGGCATGGGGTACCTGGCGGCGTGACCCCCGACGCAATAAACCAAGTTACGCATCCCTGCATATTGGTGTGGGTGGGACTCGTAGTGGTTGTCGGCGCCAAGCCGAGGCCGCCGCCCACCTGACCCACGATCACAATGGATGTAGGAATGCTATTAGCCGTTCCACCCGCTGCAGGCGTAAACGAAAGATTGTTGGTCAGGTTGATGGTAAGACCCGCCGGAGCAGCCACCGTACCCGTTGGGACCGTAATCAAGACCGGGGACCAAGCCGGTCCCGCCGCCGCAACGGCTCCAGTGCCGCCAGAAAGCGTGATCGTGGGAGGCGCGATATAACCAGCTCCGGGCGAGAGCAAATTGATACCAAGTACCACGCCAGTGCTGCTAACCACAGCGCTCGCCGTCGCCGTAGCATTTGTCACGCCGGGAATGACACCGGTCGGGGCGCTAATGGTGACGGTAGTCGCCGACGTATAGCCCGATCCTCCATTGAGTACGTAAATGCCGCCGAGTTCGCCCATAGCTGCCGGAGACAATGCCCCTGCAGCGCTTAGGGGGACGCACGTTGCGGTCGACGGCGTAGTGACGGCGGTACCGCACGAATAGCCCCACATCGGCAGGACCGTGCCGTCGGGCATAGTCGTCGTATTGAACCCCGCAGTCAGATTGATCTGCTGCTGGCCGAATGTCGCAACCGCTGCGAAGAGAAGGAGCGCGCCTAGTACCGCTGCGGCCTTCAGTGTAGCTTTCGACGTCAAATCATTGATCCGGATCATGGTTCTCGCCTCTCGTTGTCGGTCCGTCCTGGACATAAACCTGCCTTGACACAACTCTGAATGCTTGTTCGCCATCTGCTGGCCCGGGGGTGCTCAGATTGCCGGCCTTCGAAGGCCGACAACCAGCTTGCCCCTACTGCGATTCGTCAATAACAAATTCCCGGGAATCCACAAGCAGCATCATAAGCATGCCGCCGGGGAAAACGTTGTTCGTGGTAATCTCGCGCTCGTTATGGGAGTGCCACATGAAGGCCCAGCCACGCTCGTTCGCAGGATTGGCCTGCGTGTTCGCAGGGTTCAAAGTGGTGCAACCGGCGTTGAGGGGGTTGGGTGTACCGTAAGGATTGCCGGCACAGTCGGGCGATCCAGCGCGTAGGTTTGCGTCCGGGCCGAAATAGGGAGTGCCGCTGTACCACTGGCCGTTGGTGAAGACATTCGGGTCGGGGAAAGTTGCCGGGCCACCACCGGGCACATCGCCGAATGGGGCCACTTGTACCGGCTTGTAGTGGTCCTGGCACCACTCCATGAAGTTAACCGCCGCCGTCGCGGCCGAGTTGAGGCCGTTCACGTCCGGCGTGCAGGTAAGCGTGGCATTTGGATCCCCGTAAGCATCGCTGGCCGCCGTGCCCGCCGTTGTGCCTGGTAGCGGCGGATGGTGACCGAACGCATCCCAGTTCAATCCTCTGCCGTTATAGTAGAAGATGCCGTCGAAAGCCTCTCCCGGGGTCGTGTCCGTATTGAACATGAGAAGCCCGGCAAGGGCCGGTCCACTCACACCTGCGTCTCCGGTGAGACCTGAGCTAAATGTGACGCATCCCGCCGTCGCCGCAACAGTGGAGGTGCACGCTCCGGCGGTGGGACTTAGAACCAGGTTGGAATCGCGCGCCAGGATGCGGACGTGGTTGGCGTGCTCATGGAACGGATGTTCCCAGCGCCCCTGTCCGATGGTGCGGAGCAGCATCAGTTCGCCCGGATGAAGGTGCGGGTTGCCGTTGTAGGGTTGGTGCGGATACTCAGACGCGTAGTTGGGATCCATCAGATCAGGCATGGAACGCCCATTGATCAGGAAGTACGCGGGGTGGTATGGCTCGGTCTGTACGTTGAGACTGCATCCCATCGCGCCTGCCGTGCAGCCCGCCGTTGCCTGCACCTGCGCGTCCGCCTGCCTGTGAATCCGGTGATCCATCTCGGCCCACTGGAAGAGGTATTCCCGGTCGTAGCAGCTACCGGGGTGGTCGTACGCAGCCCCTTTGCCACCGGTGGCATTCGCCAGGCGGAAATCAGTTTCATGCCAAGCCGATTGCGCTGACTGGTTCAAGCTGTGGTAGCCGACTGTGCAGTTCCCCGGGACCGTTGCCGGAAGGACAACGACAGCGCCGTATAGACCCATTTCGATTTGCAGGTCGCCTTGCGTGCCGCTGTAATAAGGGTGAGTGCCCGGTGCCGAGGCCGTGAACGTGTAGGTCACCGTGGAACCATGAGCGGCCTCGCATGTCAATAAGCCTTGCGGATTCGCAGCATTATTGGCACAAGTGGATGTGAGCGTGAAGCCGGGAAACAAGATTGAGGTGTTGCCGGCCGCGGGGGGCAGGTTGTTGGTCAGGTTGATCGTGATCATTTGCCCTTCCGTGACAATCAACGTGGGCCCGGGAACCTGCATCGTGGGACAGTTAGCGGCGGCAAATTCTGGAGTCGCCGGTAAGAAGGTAATGCCCGTCGTATTCAGACATCCGTAACCCCACGAGTAAACGGCCTCGCCGTCGGGCTGGTTCAGATAGGCATCTGCTGCCGTCAAGTTAAACGTTACGCCGCTGATTCCGGGAACCGCAGCGAACGTGGTCGGCACGAGAACCAGTATTGCTGCTAGCACCAGCGCCGGGAGAAGTTGTGTAGTGACTGTCGCGTTTTTCATGTTCTTCGGCCTCATTTGCTGCTCTCCTAGTTGCAGGTGTTTCCAAACGTGCTGCCGGCAGTTGTTGGCATGCCAGCTGGGACTACGCTGTTGCAGATGTGGACCTCGGTCATCATTCCACCGAAATTCTCGGCATCGTTGGAGAGGTGGTCGAGTTGGGGAGTGTAGAGGTAGAACGTTCTGCCCGCCGGATAGAGCGTGGCGGAGCAGCCGGAACCCGCAAAGGCACTGCACCCGTCGTCGCTGGCATCCAGAATTACGTCAAGCGACTCGCCGCCGCCCAGCGTGATCGAGTTCGTATAGAATTCGGTGTTGTTTCCCGCCTGGTCGCGCAAGAGCTTGGCCATAAACCCGACTTCCTTCATGGGAATCCCCACGCTCTGGAGCGTGTGATACTCCGAAACGGAGAGGTTCACGAGACGCAGCAGGGCCTTGCCGCCCACCGGAATATTAATAATGGCCGGCAGTGGCTGCGAGTAGTGCATCGTGCCATCCGTCGAGATTGTGGCTTGTGGACCGGACGTAACCGTGTCGGGGTAGCTCCGCCCGTTCAGCAGGAAGTACTTGTCCTTCATGTCCACAAACAATTCCGGGTTGAAGGTCATGCCGACGAAGTGGAAGTTCGGATCAAAGCCGTGCATCTGGATGGGGTACTCGACGTCATAAGCTGTCGAACCGTCGCCGTCGTTATAGGTATACCTTTGGGAATTACCGACCAAGTCCGTCCCCTGTACTCCGCTCGTGGGCACCGTTGCCGACCTAGGCGTCGTCGTATTCGGGTTTGGTACAGCTGGCATCGTGGCGGAGCAGAGGATGTCCCTGCCGGGATTGCACTCCGTGCGCAGATCCGCGACTGTCCCCGAGGGCAAGCCAATTCCATTCTGGTACCCGAGATACGTATAGAGGTTGCTGCCCGGCGGCACGCGGTCCTGGCGCGGCCGCACATGAAGCTGCCCGACCATGCCCATCTGCAGGTGCTCGGGAGGGGTGATATGGCAGTGCCAGAAGTAAGTCCCGGCATCCGGAGCAAGATAGTAGTAAGTGAAACTGGCACCGATGTTGATGGCGATCGAGGCATCGGGCACGCCATCATAGAAAGAGGAAGCGTTGGGGTAGCCGTGGAAGTGGACGGTGTGCTGCTCGAACAGGTCTGGCCGCATAATCATGCCCACGTTGGTGAGGGTGAGAAAGAACTCGTCGTCCTCGTCAAACGCGGCGAGCGGGGCCGGGATATTGCCGTTCATCACGCCGATGTCCATGATTTGGCGGGGATCCACATGGCCATCGTATGCCGCGGGAGCAGCGGCGACGGCAGCCAGATCATTGCCGGTATCTGACGCCAATCCTGTTGTCGTGGGAGCGACTTGATACTGGAAGGCAAATTCGTTGAACCCGTCTGGAGTCATCGCGGCTCCCGTGGCCACGCAGGTAATTGTCCAAGTGCCCGCATAGCCCGCCGGGGTTGCAGTGCCTCCCTCAGCAGTAGCATTGGAGATCACGACTTGTGCTCCGACAGGAAGGCCCAAGGGAGCGTCCGTCCAGGCCGTCACTGTGTTAGCCGTGATGGTAGTGCAGCCGGGGGCAGTGGTGATGGGGGTGGTGGCAGGAAAAGGGCCCTCGATGAGGTTACTCACGGTCACGATCGTCGAAATATCAGGGGTCAAGCCGACCGCGCCATTCCATGTGAATAGCGGGTTGCTCGTTGGGTTATTCGCCACGGGCCACGGCGACGCACCGCTGGCTGCCCCGTCGGTAGAGGCAGGGTCTCCTCGCACTAATGGCGTCGAGCAGTTAGCCGCGCTCGTGCAGCCCGGATATGGGGTGTTGAAGATATACGGGAACTGGGTCGATGGAAGGCCAGCCGCTACGTCGGCCAAGCCAGAGAGTGGTCCGAACGCGAACATGAACGTCTGCGTGCCGTCGGCCTCGGTCATGTAACCGTCGCCACCGGAGATTTGCTGGCACTTAATGGCGCCGTTCACGGTCGTCGGAGTCGGCACTACGTAGTCACCACTGACAGATGATCCCGTTTGCGTTATCGCTTGCGTAGCAAACTGCGTCGGCCCGTTGTACGCAGGTTCTGTGTTGTTGCATCCCGGTCCGGTAGGGTTCGTGCCACAATTGGTCCCGGTCATCGGGTGCGTAATAGTGAAGGGTGGACATTGCACTCGGAATGACTGTGCGTGTGCAGGCAGTGTCGCAATACTCACCATCGCCACCAGGAACCAAAGGATGCCCACTTTTCTGTTTGCCATACTTCCCTCCTCCTCCGCCACTTGGTTAGTCGCTGCTAGCCAAGCGCCCTTCTGAAAAAACCTCAAACTTTGTGCTGCCACCCCGAGATTCCGACCTTAAGGGCGCCAAATGTACCGCTCAACTTTCTCCATGTCTTTGCCGCCCAGCAAACGCCCGGAATAACTTAATGGGAACTAAACTCACTTAGTCTTGACCGGGCCCGACTGAACGTAGGTGCATATTTTCACTTGCCCGCAGGGTAGTCGTTGCTGACGAGCAAACACTCGGCGGATCAACTGATTCGGCGGGAGAATCGACGAGCAGGCCGTGACTCTGCGACTGCGCGAAGAGAATTGCGCTTTAGGACGCGGCACCGTTCTTGTGCCAACAGCGGCTCGGAATCCTGGGGCGTTAATTTGGCGGAGTTCGTTCGGTGCCGACAACTCCAGAATCGGAGCTCCATCCGGAGGAAGGACCTTTCCCTTCCCGCATTGACATGCTAGCGGAGAGTCCCCCAAGAAATTTCTCAAACTTGATCGAAGGAAGGGAATTGCTAAATCTAGGGAAGAAGCCAGACGAGTTGTCTAATTATTGTTGGATGAAGGTTTCTGATTCTGCTGCATCTGTATTTGTCTCCGCTGCTCATACATGCTCTGCAATTGCTGAATCATCTGTTCGGATTGTCCGCCGCCCGGTTTGCTCAAACTCGCTTCCTTGCTCGCAGTAGACGGCGCATCCGTTGACGGCGACGCGGCTGGGGCTGCAGTATCGGAAACGGCCGCAGACTCGGCAGGCGCAGAACTGTCTTGCTCAGGAACTTCCACGGGACTCGGACTCGCAGGCAGGTTTTTGCGGTTTGTGGCCACTCGACTTCCCGGGATGCCTGCTTCGGGGGTTTTCGTGCGCACCGTTAGCAAAACGCTCCTGATTCCCTGCTCGTCGCTATCCGATGCCTGAATAACAAAGTCAAGCTCCGTGTTGTCCAGCAACTCGCGGAGAACATTGCGAGCCGGTCCCGGTCCAAGGCGAACCCAGATCCGCTGATGAGCGACACTTACTGGAAGATCGATGTCTGCCCCCAGCGCGGCACGGAGTGCCGACATAACTTCGGAAAGTGGCGAATTTTCCGCAACGATGGTTAGCTGCCCGTCTTGGTAGGTGATCTGCGGGGGCTTCGGTGCCACACGCTCGCTAGTGACTGCACCCGGCTGCGAATTTGCATCTTGCTGCCCACCTGCCTGCGGGCCCGGTTCTGAGTTCCCAGGCAATAGGGCGGCTTCGATAAGATCCTGAGCCATTCGGGAATCTGTGAGCCCTAGGGGAATTTTTCCAGAGGCAAAAAGCGGACCAACACAGACTACCACTAGCGCTCCAGAGGCGATAATTCTCTCTTTAAACCTGCAACGGAAGCCCATTTAGAGCCCCCTTCCCACCAGAGAAGATAGATGGTGATGGACCTGCCATCTGTTTACCAAACTCTGGTCAGCCACCATCGGGGCGATTCCAAGCATTTATTCTCACCTCCCAGGAATCGCATCCAAGATGCAACTGTCTAGCACGTTTCTTGCGATCTGGTCAATACTTTCTGTCAAAGAGCGCTACGCTCGCGATCAGCCTTCGGAGGATTCTAGCTCCTCCCTCGTCTCGGGAGATGGTTCTAAGAAACCTTCGAGACTCGCTCGTCGTCTCTAACGGGTCCTCAATCGCGTTCGGAGAGTTCTACAAGCGCCTCAAGATTTTTGACGGTGACGGACTCCCGCTGCGCACTCACGATACCCTGTTCATCCCAATCGGAGAGCAATCTGCTCACGGTAAATAAGGTAGTGCCGATCAGCTGCGCCAACTCCTCCCGGGACAAGTTGATTTGGACCTCGCCGTTCACTTGGCGACCGACTTGGCCCAGCAACCGCACGATTTGATTGCTTAAGCGGGTGGCGACTTTTTCAGTAGAGACTTCGCGAAACCGTTCTTCAAGCTCCTCTAGGCGTTTCGAGAGAATGTGCGTGGTATTGCGTCTCAAGACCGGAAATCGCTCGGCGAGAGACTCAAATACGCCAATTTCCCAAACAAGGGCCGTGGAAGCCGACACCGTCTGGGCAGAAGAGGCGTGTCTGGTCTGGCCGTTCGGCCCACCCATCCCAAACGCTTCGCCCGGTCCATTCAGCCGAAGGATGACTTCGCTGCCATTCTGCCCGATCTGCACGATCTTGACGCAGCCGGACATCAACAGCACCATTTGCCTGACAGGATCGCCGGCCAAATGAATCGTCTCGCGTCGCTTGTACACTTCTTTGCGCGCCGACGAAATAATTTCCCGGCATTCCCTAGGAGGAATGTTTGAAAATAGTGGGAGGTGTTGCACAAGAACCACTGCGCGGGTTGCCGCGTTTTCGTCGCAAGAATTGTTTGTACTTGCGCGTGCGATTGTATTCGATACCCAAGATTGCGCTTCCGCCATAGACCTCACCCCTCGTCTAGAACATGATTCTTGTTTCCATTAATAAATGGATACGCAACCTGATGAGCGCACCATTCTTTGAAACATGCTCACACCAAAAATGACGGGGACAGTTCTGTTCATCAATCCGAGGAACCAAAACAAGACCAGAAGCTCTTAATAACCAGAGAATTGGACACGCCCTTAGACGACTAGTACCCTATGAAAATCACGCCAACTTGAAGGAACCTCATAAGCGTGACGTGATGCTCGTCACGGGTACTATCGAGCTAACAAATGAGCAATCGCCCTTCCAGTTCGACGCTAGGCGTAAGGTCTTTGTAAAGTTATGCTTACGGACAGCATGGCGGCATGTTTCAAGAAAATGTCGGCAACAAGTTTCCCAAGTTGGGAAATGATTGGGAGAAATTTGACATAGATCAATAACGCCTGGCGGTACTAAGCGGTAATCACAGGAACCCTATTTGAGTCCATCACGGGGGCGGTCGGGCTGGTAACTCATCGCCGACACATCAACCGTCGGGATGTGGAACAGACAGATCCAGAGAGATTATCAAACCGCTTAAGGACTCGGAGTCCCGGACGCCCGCGGTGGCTCAGATGTCGCAGTCGGCACACTTGTCTGCGGTCGCCGCCCATTTTGCGACGAGGGCGCACCTTGGGGAGCAGTTGGCTTAGTAGCCTTTGGCTCCTTATAGCGCAAACCGATGGTATTGCTAGTACCCACATCAATCAGCCTCAGGTTTTCGTCAGTAATCTCTTCCGCCCGCACGATGTGAGGAGTGATAGCGAAGACAATCTCGTCTTGAATGCGCTCTTTGTTTTCTTGGCCGAACAAATACTTCAAGAGCGGGATTTTCGCAAGCCATGGATAACCGCTCAATGACTGTGTTTCGGTGTCCTCCAGGATACCTCCGACCAGGTTTATTTCGCCGTCTTCCAGCCGCGTCTCGTGCTCGATGCGTCGCTGTCCGATCTTCGGTTGCGTGATTCCTCCGATATTTTCCACGCCGTCCAGGGACGATACCTCCAGAACCATCTTCAGCGTGACGGCATGGTCCGAATGGATGTGCGGTGTAATATCGATATTCACGCCCACATCCAAATAGGTAAACTGGGTGTTCACGAGTGGGCTGACCCCTCCCCCGCCGATGCCAGCGGCGAACGAACCGGTCGCGATCGGTATACGATCACCAATCTTAAGTGTGGCCTTTTCGTTATCGAGAGCGCGGAGCTGCGGTCTCTGTATGAGCTTGGTGTTGCTGTCCGACATAAGGAAAGTGAATGAAGCTCCCGGCACACTGGTAACGAAGCTGCCCCCGCTAAGGGCACCAACCTTTATCAAACCTGCGGCCGCGGGACCCGCTTGAAAGGCTATCGAATTTGTAGTTGGGACTGTCGTACCAATAGTATTTAATTTATCCCGGTTGATTTCCATCACGGCGATATCGATGACCACTTCCGCCTTCGGCTTGTCCGCGTCCGAGATGAGCTTCTCCGCCAAGACCAGCTGATCCGGGGTTCCCCGCATAGTGATGGAACTGTGTGTGGGGTTTACTTGAATACGGGCTATATCGAGCATGCCCTTCAAAGTGCCAACCACCTCCTGCAGTTCACTGGGCGTGGATGCATTTTGCAGATAGAAAGTCTTCAAAACGTTGTTTTCAAACTCTTTGCGCTTGCTTTCGGATGCCACGAAGATGGCTGTCGGAGAGATTAGCCGCCAAAAGGTCTTCGATTCTAAAGCAACCATCCGGAGGGCTTCGCGCACTGTGACTTCGTTCAACTCAATCGTAATGCGCTGCGGCTTGTAGTCCAAGTCAAACAGTACGTTGATCCCTCCCAGTTTCCCAACGGTTCTGTAAACATTATCAGCCGTGGTGGTCATGCGCAGGGTGATCGGAGTGTTGGGCGAGGGTTGTAGTTCTTGGGGGCCCTCCGCTTCTGCCGCCATCTTAGCCAGCTGCGACTCTGGCTTGGGTGCCAAGAGCGCAGGTTCAGCCAGCTTCTTGAGCATGAAATCAGTCCGTTGCAGCTCCTGCGCGGCTACATAATTTGTCCTATCAATTTCCATTGCGCGTTGAAATTCCGCCCGGGCCTCCGGCAGCTTAGTATCTTCCAGAAGCTTCCGGCCGTTGCTTACGTGCAGCGTTGCCGCATTGGCGCGCGCGCGCAGATAGGCAGTCACATACTTAGCGTCTTTGCGGTTCAGTGCGTACGCCTGCTTGAACGATTCGTAGGCCTCATCATAATTCTTTAGGGCCTCCGCGTGAACACCGCGCTTATAGGCAGCCTTTGCTTCATCAGGATAATTCGGTGCACTGAGCGCCAGGACGAGAAGCGAAGCAAGTAGAAATCGCACGCGCATCATAGTTTCCCTGCCTCCGTGACTGCTGGCATGAATGCCCGAGAGACATTCGCTGCGACTTGGTTCACCGCTCGAGACCCGAGAGTGGATAAGAACGTGTGCCAGAGATGACCAAACATAAAGGACCCCTGCTGTGGTCCATGATCCAAATCATCCGATAGAATACTCGCTAGCTCGGGACTCGTGTTTGACCCAGGGCAAAGAAGAAAAATTTCTGTGTCGGCGCTTACCCCGGCGCAAGCCTCTACCAAGCAAGCGGCCAACCATCCCCGCGACGCCGGAAAGTGTGGGGTATTTACTCGCTAGAAGGCTGCGGCGCTAGGCTGGGTGCCTCAGTTTTGGAATTTTTGACAACCGCGGATTTGTTGCCGGAATCGTGATGCGCAGAAACTCGGGCAAGCTTCTTGCGATTAAAATCACGAATCACCTTGGCAATGTAGGTCTGAGTCTCAACATAAGGGGGCACGCCGCCATACTGCTCGACGCGCTTTGGCCCGGCGTTGTAGGCGGCCAGTGCCTTGACAACGTCGTTGTGATAAAGGTCAAGCAGTTCCCGCAAATAGCGGGTTCCTCCTTGCACGTTCGCGGAAGGATCCAAGGGGTCTTCTACGCCCAGACGCGAAGCCGTTTGCGGCATGAGCTGCATCAGCCCCTGCGCGCCCTTGCGCGAAACGGCGTTGGCATTGAATCCACTCTCGGCGCCAATCACAGTCATAATCAAATCCGGATCAATACGGTTGTTGCTACTGGCCAGGCTCACCATTTCTTGCAACGTTTTCGGCACAGTTGGTATCAAGGCCCGCGCTTCAATCGCTTCCCGAGGAGAATAAATTTCCGGAGGCAACTCCTCCTCTTCAAAACGCACAACCTGGTCGGTCGGAACGTCCACAAAGCTGCCTGACAAGTCCGCGAAGTAAAGCCGCGTCACACCTTCTCGCACTTCGTGACGCGCGAGGCGCATGGTGAAACCGTTCTGCAGGATCACCACCTCGGCCGACGATGCGGAAAGGCTCGCGAACGCGAGCAGCAAGATGGTGACGCCTAATTTAGTGCCAAGTCTCATGTTCAAACGGAAACTTACTTTGGCCGGTAACGGTGAAAGCCAGAGAAGCTCCAACCTCTGAGTTTCGACCCGCAGCGATAATTGTCTTTGCGCTATCGCAAACAGCCACCGGAACCAGCCGTTCGGCAAAGAAGTTCAGAGTCGCGACACGTCAAGACTTTCGAAACGCACACCCACCCTCGACCGGCCGTTTGCGGCGAGGCGAGGCCCAACGCGGACTACCTGGCCCTTGCATCGCCACTCGGTCGTCGGTTGGCCCGTAATCTCCTCCGGCAACTGGAGTTGCAATTCGACCGTAGAACCGACCGGAAGGAGTAACTCAGTCTCTAGTAGGGCTCCCCTCCCGGAGAGATCAATCGATTCCGCTTTATGCATTCGACCGTCGGCCGCCCCGATGCGGAGTCGCAAGGGAATTCGCAAAGTGTGGCGCTCTGTCAAACGACGATCAGGAATGGCAATGCTGGTGTTCATAGTTCACGGGGATGAGCTGAGGACCGGGACGAATTGGAATATACGACTTGGTGGGCCTTGTCCTTGCTCAACGTCAATTCCTAGTCAAATTCTGTTTTCCTCCGGAACACTCTCAGCAAACCGCATGCCGATTCTCGGCCGACGGCCTTTTAGGGAGCATCGGCAGGCACAGGCAGGGCGAAGGCGTAGAGAACGTCCTCGACGGCGAAGAGGAGATATTGGCGACCGTCGAGCTGGTAGGTCATCGGCGAGGCATCGAGGCGGCCTCCGACGTTCAGGTGCCACAGGGTTTTGCCGGTGGCGGGATCGAGAGCCAGGAGATTGCCGGAGTTGTCGGCGCTGAACAGGAGATGGCCGGCAGTGGTAAGAATGCCGGCGATGGTTTCCCCGTTCCCGAGTTCGTGGTTCCAGACAAGTTTGCCGGTGCGATAGTCGAGCGCTCGCAACGTGGAATTGGCCCACAGGTTGATGTCGCGCCCGGCCCACCCTTCGGGCTTACCCGTAGCGGTTAGGTAAAAAACACTGAAGATGCGGCGGGCATTGACGTAGAAGAGTCCGGTTTCGGGATCGAAGCTGGGCGCCATCCAATTGCTGGCGCCGTCCGAGCCCGGCTCGACGAGAGCACCATCGGGGCTGGGAGCGGCTTCCGGCTTGGCGATGGGACGCCCTCGAGAGTCAATGCTCTTCGCCCAGGTTTGCTCGATGAACGGCGCGGTGAGCAGATGCTGTCCGTTGGTGCGATCCAGCACAAAGAAAAAACCGTTGCGGCTGGCTTGCGCGAGGAGCTTGCGCGGCTGGCTGTTGAATGCAGCGTCGAACAGGACCGGGGTCTCAACGGCATCCCAGTCATGAACGTCGTGCGGCGAGGGCTGAAAATACCAAGCGAGCTTCCCGGTATCAGGGTTCAACGCTACGATGGAGCAAGTGTAAAGATTGTCGCCGGGGCGCGCGTCTCCTGCGAGGACAGGATTGGGATTGCCGGTTCCCCAGTAGAGCAGATTGAGCGCCGGGTCATAAGTGCCGGTCATCCAGGTCATGCCGCCACCATGGAGGAGAGCGTCCGGGTCCTTGGGCCACGTTTCAGAGCCCGGCTGGCCGGACTCGGGTTCGGTGTACCAGCGCCATTGGATCGCTCCCGTCTCGGGATCGAGGGATTCGAGGAAGCCACGAATGTCAGTGACGTCGCCGGAGACTCCGACGATCACGTGATCGCGAACGACTAGGGGCGCCATGGTGGCAAAGTAGCCAAGCTGAGGATCGGCAAGCTCAACGACCCAACGGACGTTTCCGTCCTTGGCATCGAGACAGACCAGGTGCGAGTCGGGCGTTGTGAAGTAGAGCCAGTTTTTGTACATGCCCAAGCCGCGATTGCCGATGTGGTCGCCTTGGGATTCGCGATGGTAATGCCATATTTCACGGCCGTAGCGTGCATCGACGGCCCAAACGTTGTCAGGAACCGTAAAGTAAAGAATGCCGTTCACTTCGAGTGGAGTTGATTTGATCGTGGAAGCGTGGGGATGAAAGACCCAGGCGAGGGTGAGCGCGCCTACGTTAGCGGCGTTGATCTGGTCGAGCGGGCTGAAGCGCTTTCCAGAATAGTCTCCGTTATAGGTCGGCCAGGTGTCTGTGGCGGCGGGCTTCAAGAGAGCCGCTGGATCAAGCCCTTGCGCGAAGATTCGCGGCATATACAGGCTCACGGTCGAGAGCATAAAAAGGGCAAGTCCTATTCGAATGCCTAAACCAAAGCTCGTCGTCTGAACAAGGGGTTTCATCATCTCTATTTAAGACTTTCCAGATAGGCAAAGAGGTTGTGAATATCTGCCGGCCTCAGTTTGTCGAGCAGTTCGCGATGGGCAGCCAGGGGATCCTCGAATTCCACCTTTACGTGATCGCGCGAAAACGACCGATACCAACCGGAGCCATCGCGCAACGCAACCACGAAATCATCAGCGTGTTCGACGGGACCTTTGACCTGCTCTCCCGTCGGCAGCGTCACGACGGCGATGGTGTGCTGGCCCCTGGGATAGAGCATGCGTGATTGCAGGTCAACGGGAGAGTACTTGGTCCCTATGGCGGCGAGGTCGCCCGCGGGGGAATGGCAATTCTTGCAGCCACCGCCGGCATTGAAGAATGTCTTCCCGGCATCGGCATTACCGGTGAGCAGCTTCTCGATGGGGTAGGTACGGGAAACTCCGTTCGAATTCAGCGCTTCGGCGGCGCGTGCGTGAAGATAAGCGGCGATGTCCTGCACCTGCTCATCGGCCAGCGCCATCGCTGGCATGCCTTTATCGGGTCGCCCGAGACGAATGACTTCGCCGACCTTGTCACCCTTTACGTCATGAGCCACCAGCGGCGAGCGGACTAGGTCCGGCCCGCGGGCGCCTGTGGCATCGGGACCGTGGCAAAACCCGCAGGACTGCTGGAAACTTTTCTGACCTCGCTCGACGGCCGGATCTGGAGTACCCGATTGCGACCATGCCCGGGAATTCCACTGAGCGAGAAGGAAAAGGGCGGCTGAACAAAATACCGCGGTCCTGGCAAGTTGCCGTTGCGAGGTGACCTGGTTCCCACGAGTATGCACTCCGCATTCCTCCGTCCATTGTGGTGCTGTACTTGGTGTCGAGAAATCGGCCATAGGACAAAAGCGACGAAACGCGGAGATTCTAGCATCCCACGCCGGGCAGAGCCATCCTCCAGCCGCAAATAGATAAAGCGTTTAGGCGGTCACACTTACCAAAAAGGTGTGCCAAGTGCCGAATCAACCCATGCGCAGCATCGGAACCGTTCCCCTCTCGATTGTCAATTCCCGTCCTGTTCGTCCGACTCCGGGGCGGCCGCGACAACCACCACAGCAAGATTGTTCGCGCCCAGAACCCGGTTGAAGGCTGGCAAATCGTCCTTAAGAAGCTTTTGGAATTCCGAAGTCGGACTCGTCATCTCCGTCTCGATGGAGCGGAGCGTGCCTAGCTGCGCATCGGTGGGCGCGAAGTCTGCAGCGCCAGCGACATCGCCTCCACCGGTGCCAACCTCGGCATTGAGCCAAATCAGATTCAGGTACGCCTGGTAGGGCTCGACGAAGTATTTGTCGTCGCTATTGACTAGGGCTGGCGAAACCAGTTTGTATTCGATCGCCTGGATTTTGTGATCCATCGCTTCTACGGTCTCGAGAAGTTCGGCCTTGTGTTTGGCTTCCGGACTGTCCAGAGCTTGCTCTTGGGCGGGTTCCGGCTCTTGATTGTCCTCTTCTTCCTCGCCCATTCCTTGTGGTTTTTCCTTTTCCTTCTTTTTGGGAGGGCGGAGCATGGTTTCGATGACTTCGAGTTGTTTCCGCATCCACTCGATCTGGTTGACTGTGCCAGAAACGCTCGTGATGTCGTCGCGAATTTGGAGCAGGGTTTTCACCGAAGAGTTGATGTCCGCTTCCGAACCCGGGGAGCGCGGATCGCGGCGGACGGTGATGGGTTGCGTGTAAGTCTGTCCTTCCACCTTGAGACGCACGGAATAAATTCCTGGAGCCACGATGGGGCCGACCTCGGCGGGCTTGGCGCCCCAGTGGGTGATGGGCCGCGAGTCCTCGTCGCGAAAACGCGGCTCATTCCATATATGCGAATTTTCGGGAGCCACAGTGCGAAGCGCCACCAACCGCGGCGGATCGTAGCGCAAGTCCCATTTCACGCGGTTCATTCCCGCGCGGCCCTTGGCCTGAAGTTTGCGAACTAGTTTTCCGTCAGCATTTACGATTTCGAACTCGACCGGATCCTTGGGTGCCCCTTTCAGCGTGAAATTCAGAAAAGCATCGCCGCCATGAGTAAATCGGTAGGCGGCGCGCGGCTCAAGAAAAACTGTGGCCACATCAGTGTGAATTTTGGCGAGCTGCTCAAGAGGCGTAATGTCGTCAAGAATGTAGAGTCCCCGCCCGTAGGTTGAAATCACCAAATCGTGAAATTCCTTTTGCACCACGGCCCAGGTCACCGGGGCGTGCGGCAGGCCATTGTCCAATGCCGTCCAGTGTGCTCCGTCATCCAGTGAATAGAAGAGTCCGTTTCCCGTGCCGGCAAACAGCAGGCCTTGGCAGTTTGCATCTTCGGTGACGGTGCGGACGTAGGAGAGTGCGTGCTTCGGAAGATTTCCGGTGATGAGCTTCCAGGACTTGCCAAAGTCAGAAGTCTTGTAGATGAAAGGATCGCGGTTGTCCACCAGGTGAAAATCAACGCTGATGTAGGCCGTGGCGGGATCAAATGTCGAAGGAGAGATGCTGGTGATCGTACCCCAGACCGGCATCCCGGAAATGTTCTTCGTCACGTTCGTCCAATTTGTCGCACCGTCCTTGGTGTACCAGACCTGGCCATCATTTGTTCCCGCCCAAATCAATCCTTTCTGGATCTTGGAGGGAGCAATCGCGAAGACTACTTCTCCATAAAACTGCCCCAGGTTGTCGCCCACGAGCCCGCCGGAGGGAACAATGTGGCTGGGATCCTGCGTCGACAAATCCGGGCTAGTGACTGTCCAGCTTTGTCCTGCGTTCGTGGTCTTAAAAATAACCTGGCAGCCGTAATAGACGATGTTGTGGTCGAAAGGATCGATGGCCAGCGGCGGCGTCCAATGGCACCGGTACTTCAGCGTGTTTGGCGGTGAATCGAGAGTGTGCAGCCACGGGCTGACGGACCGTGCGTGTTTGTGGCGGGCGTCCCAACGAGTGACGGAATTCCCGTAACAAGTGGCCCATACGACGTTCGGATCGACAGTGTCCGGGACGGTGAATCCAGATTCGCAACCGCCCATGCGGCGATCCCACCCGGTTTCCTGCGAGTCTACCGGCACACTGGGACCGCGCATGTTTCCGTCGTCCTGCATATTGCTGTAGAAGTAGTACGGAACCTGATTGTCGACATCTACGTGATACATCTGGCCGATCGGAAGAGTGACACGATGGAAGCCGCGGCCGTGTACGGTCGTGATGTTCATCCCCGCGTCATCGGTGATTACAAAACGATCGGGCTTGGTGGGATCGATCCAGATATCGTGAGTGTCTCCGCCCCAGCGTACTTCTTGAAAATTCAGTCCGCCATCGAGTGATTGATGAAAAGAGCTGTTGGCAACGTACACTTCGTTGTCGCTTCCGCTGGAGACGGCGATTCGAATGTAATAGCCGGCGCGTCCGATCAAAGCCCTTTGGAAATTCACCGCCTTCCAGTGTTCTCCGGCGTCGTCCGACCTCCAGACCGAACCTTGGTCCTTGGTTTGAATTAAGGCAAAAACGCGCTTCGAATTTGTGGGAGCGACAGCGACGTCGATCTTGCCGACGGGAGCGTGCGGCAAGCCGTGCTCTTCGATGCGCGCCCACTTCGTTCCTCCGTCTCGAGAAACATAGACACCGCTTCCCGGGCCGCCGCTCCATTCGGCCCAAGTGTGCATTTCCACTTGCCACATTCCCGCGAATAGGATGTGCGCATTGTGCGGATCCATGGACAACCCGGAGCACCCCACATTTTCTCCGGCAAAGAGCACGCGCTCCCAATGTTGGCCGCCATCGATGGTCCGAAACACGCCGCGTTCCTGTTGCGGTCCAGTGACGCGTCCAAGCGCGCAGGCCAATACGATATCCGGGTTCGCGGGGTGGACAACGATGCGGCCGATTCGGCCGGTTTCCTGCAATCCCATGTTGCTCCAGGTCTTCCCGGCGTCGGTAGACTTGTAAATACCGTTGCCCATCACGTCGCTATCGCGAATCACCCAGGCTTCACCGGTTCCCGCCCAGACGACGCTGGGGTCGGAAGGCGCAACGGCCAACGAGCCAATGGCGGCTGCGGGTTGCTTGTCAAAAACGGGCGTCCAATGATTGCCTCCGTCGATCGATTTCCAAACACCACCGGAAGCCGCCCCGGCGTAGTAGGTGCTCGGATCCCCGGGCACACCAGCGACCGCCGCAATGCGATTTCCGACCTTGGGGCCGACAAAGCGGAACCGTAGCGTGCCTTTCTCCTCGTCGTCGGGTTGCTGCGCCTTCCCTACGGCCAGGCACGCCAGAACGACCACTAGCGCAAAACAAAATCTTCGGCTGCGAGCTAGAGCCACGGAAAACCTCCGGCTGCAAAGGAAAAAATAACGAGACCGCTCTCCGCGAAACGATTCGACACCATTTGACTGGGCGACATCTTCTTATTAGCCCATTCTGATGTCAATTCTCGTTCTTGGATTTCTCGTTCTTGGATTTGTCAGGAGGACGGATCGCTTCTGTTCTCGATCGCGCCGGCCTGTCCGGCCTCGGCGGCCGAATCCGTGGCGGCTTGGCCGGTGATCAAGCGGGCGCCGCGGCTGAAGGTCAGATACTCGAAGCCCCATTGAATGAAAACAAGGACGCGGCTCTGAAACTCCACGATGTAGATCAGGTGGATGAACAACCACATGAGCCAGGCGAGCAGACCGGCTACATGGACTCCAAAAACATTGGCGACTGCCGCCGCGCGGCCGATCACGGCCATTTCGCCTTTATTCAGATAATGGAACGGCGGTGGCTCCTTCTTCCCTTCCACTCGGGCGCGGATCGTTTTTGCAGCGTACCCGCCGCCTTGGATAGCAACTTGCGCGACGCCGGGGAGCGGCTTCCCTTCTTCATCGGGCGTATGCGCCAAGTCGCCCAGGATGAAAATGTTCGGGTAGTCCCTAACGGTGAGGTTGCGATTCACTTTGATGCGGCCGCCGCGGTCGGTCTCCGCGCCGGTGCGTTCCGCTAATTTCGCGCCGAAGGGCGTGGAGGTGACGCCGCCCGCCCACAAAACGGTTTTCGCGGCGAGTCGCCGGATGGTGTCCCCGTGTTTATAGCTGACCCCATCCCTATCGATCTCGTTGACCATCACGCTTTTCGTGACTTTCACGCCGAGGCGCGTGACCAATTTTTCGGCTTTGGCAGAAAGTTCTTCCGGGAAAGCACTCAACACCCGTGGACCGCCTTCCATAAGAATAATCTGTGCTTCCTTCGGATTGATCTGGCGAAAATCGTGGCGCAGCGTTTCATTGGCGATCTCCGCCAGCGCGCCGGCGAGTTCCATGCCGGTAGCGCCGGCGCCAACAATCACAAACGTGAGCCAGGCGCGCGTTTCTTCCGGGGTGGTGGCGCGTTCGGCGCGTTCGAACGCAAAAAGAATTTTGTGCCGGATGGCCGTAGCTTCTTCCACAGATTTCAGGCTGGGCGCCCACTCGCGCCAGGAATCGTTTCCGTAGTAAGAAGTTTCGGAGCCGGTGGCGACGATCAAGGAATCGTACGGGAACGTAGCGCCATCCCGGAGCGTCACGCGCTTGGCCTGGGGATCAACGTCCACGGCTTCACCCATCAGAACTTGGACATTTTTTTGTTTGCTCAAAACCCCGCGTAAGGGCGCGGCGATTTCTCCCGGCGATAAGGACCCGGTGGCCACCTGATAGAGCAGCGGCTGGAAAAGGTGAAAATTCCGGCGGTCCAGCAATTGGATTTCGACGTCCGCGCGCTTCAGCTTCTGTGCCGCGACCAATCCGCCAAATCCTCCGCCGAGGATGACCACCCGGTGTTTCTTGCCCATCGGCGCTCCCTCCGGAGACGCAACTTTGCCGGAACAAGTATCATCTCATTTAGAGTAAGTTTTTTCGCGTTTTGATACGCGGTAGAAAGCAGTCGTATGCGTGTTCATGACTCCGACGCCAGATTCCAGCTTCAGAAAAATACACTGCGCTTCCTTTGCTCCGTGTTGATCAAGAGCGGGACGCGCTCGGAGATTTGCAAGCTGCTCGATCCGGGAGTTTTTGATGATCCCCTGCATCGCGTAGTTTTCGAGGAGATTCGCGAAATGGGGTCGGTTGATTCCCGCCGCTTGCGCGAACTTTTGCCGGCTCGGGTAACCAACCGCGGCTTCCCGGACTTCGATTTGCGGGAACTGCTGGCCCCCTACGAAGTGACGGAAAGAGAAATCGATCATTTATTCGAGAGCGCGCTGCAACTGCTGGACCTCAGCAACCCCGACGAACATCGGCAAACCCACTAGCCATCGAATGAATCCCCCGAGAACACAATCGTTCTATCTTGTCGAGCCGCTGGCGTTCAGCGCTTTTGTCTCCTGGTACATCTGGGAACTCCAGGACGCCTTTTTCTTTTCTTGGCTGGTCTTCCCTGTTTGGATGCTCGCCAGTATCGTCGCTCATGGGGACACTCCAAAAACCATGGGATGGCGAGTCGACAACCTATGGCCCGCCGCCAAGCGGTCCACCCTGGTTTTCAGTGTTTGCATCGCGGGACTACTCCTGGCGGGAATTTTGCTCGGGTCATGGCACGGTCCGATTCACCACCTCCTCGTGCCCAGGCACTTTTTTGGATATATGGCTTTCTGCCTCCTTCAACAAGTTGCGCTGAATTCGTATCTGACCAACCGGCTGCTGGGAGGCTTGACCAGCCCGGCGACCGCTTCCCTGCTCGCCGGTGCGCTTTTTGCGGCGCTCCACTGGCCAAATCCCGTATTGGTTCCGCTCACGTTTATCGGAGGAACAGCCATGGCTTGGCTGTTTGCCTGCGAACGCAACATCATTCCACTCGCGATTGGTCAAGGCATCCTGGGAACTTTAGTTTGGTGGGCGTTTCCGGTGGCATGGCATCACGGCTTACGCGTGGGGCCAGGCTTCTACACGTTTCATCTACGATAGTTCGCGCGATCTACAGATTCAAGTGGCCGTATTTTGCGACGGACGCTCGGTCCCTCGGCAAGATGTGATTCCCTTTCGCGTCGTTGCTCCAGACACCGGCAATCTGGCAGCCGCACTGCGGGCAAGCGCCTGCTTTGAGGCGATTCGCGAGAACATCATGCCAAGAGCGGCGCACCAGCAGTTCCCCGCACTTCGGGCAGTACGTGTTCGCGCCCTCGCTGTAGATGTTTCCTTCGTAGACGTAGCGCAGGCCGGCGTCCAGCGCAATCCGCCGAGCCTGACCAAGCGTTTTGGGAGGAGTACGCGGCTTGTCCTGCAGTTTGAAGTCCGGGTGGAACGCCGTGAAATGCAGCGGCACATCCGGCCCAAGATGCGTCAAAACCCATTCGGCAAGCTTGCGCGTTTCCGCTGGATCATCATTCAACGTCGGAATCATCAAGTTGGTGATCTCAAACCAGACTGGCGTTTCCTTCTTCAGCCAAGCCAGCGTCTCGAGCACCGGTTGCAGATGCGTCAGCGTGATCTTCCCGTAGAAATTCTCGGTGAAGGCTTTGAGATCAACGTTGGCCGCGTCAATGTGATCGTAAATGTCGTGGAAAGCTTCGTAAGTGATGTAGCCATTGGTGACCATCACCGTTTTCAGGCCGTAGTTTCTGGCCGCTTTGCAAATGTCGATGATGTATTCGCCCCAGATGGTCGGCTCGTTGTAGGTAAAGGCGATGGCGTCGCAACCATATTTCAAAGCTAGCAGCGGCACGTCTTCTGGCGGAACATGCTCTGAACGCACCTGATCGGAGCGCGATTTCGAGATGTCCCAGTTCTGGCAGAAAAAACACCCCATGTTGCAGCCCGCCGTGCCCATACTGAACACTCGCGTGCCGGGCATAAAATGATTCAGCGGTTTCTTTTCGATAGGATCGACTTGCAGAGCGGCAGGCGAGCCATAACCCAGGCTATAAAGTTTTCCGTCCTGATTGATGCGAATGAAGCAGAATCCCGCTTGACCGTGATGGATGTGGCAATGCCGTGGACAGAGATAGCAGTGAACGCGGCCATTGGACTCCGCTTCCCACCAACGAGCCTCGTGAAGCTGTTCTGTCTTTTGGAGGATCTTCAGCTCTTCCACGAATCCTCCTCTGGAGACGGTATTATACCTCCTCCTGGAGCATACCGCTCAGGGCCAGCGAGTTGGATACGGCGTCAGTTAGAGCAACGCAGCTGTCGGATTCAGAAAAGGGCGCAGCAAACTATGACAGGCAAGAACCCCGTCACGCTCGATTCAGTTCGGTAGTAGGCCGTAGACTTCGAGTTCTCCCACGACCGATGAGTCATTGCCCCGCGTGCCGACATAGACCTTGCCATTGGCAATGGTGGGTACAGTAAATTTCACGGCGTGCCCAGCCACGTCTCGATTCGCAACTTGTGAACTATTCCACAGTTCGCTAGCGAGGTTGCTGGCGTCGTAGGCGTGGAGGACAGTAGCGCCGCAACCGGGCGATTGGGGAGTGCAATAAAGGCCATTGTCCAGCGCCCAGATGATGCCGTTAGCAGAGCCCGCGGACGATTCCGACGGAGTGGAACCAGGAAATCTGTAGCTCGTACTGGATTGCGAAAAAGGCGCGCCGTTGAACTTTCCAGTAGCGCCGTTAAAGGTGAACTGCTTGAGGGTGCCTACACCGGCGACGTAGAGATTATTCTGCCAAAAGACCGGTGTAGCGAAGATGGAGTTGCCCAGATTTACGGTTTGGACGACGTTGTTGACGGAACTGCTGAATTTCCCGAGGTTGTCGCGGTTGAGAAGGAACAGGTTGCCTTCCTTGCCGCCACCAATCACGAGGTGAACCACGGGGCCGGAAGGCTGGTCCACGAGAATGGTTGCAGCACCGGAACCGAAGTCGGTGTCGTTGGCGTCCAGCGAGGCCTGGTCGAGAGGAGTGAAGTAGTCCGCCGGGGAAAGCCCGCCGACGGTCGTCAGCTTCACAACGCTATCGCCATAGTTCGAGCCGCCGGTGTTGGCGTCGAAAGTTCCGTTGCCAGTGATGAAAAAGAGATTGCCGGAAGAATCGACGGCGGGAGCGCCGCCACCCATCCAGACACCTCCGCGGGAATACGAGAGTGTTCCAACCTGATTTGGCGTGGAGTTGAAGACGGCATTGGCCACCGGCGCGAGCGTGGTGGCGTTGAAACCAATCACCCAGCCGTGGTAGGGATCATGGTCTTCGTGCGAAGCCCACGCGACATACACCACACCGCTCGAGAGAACCAAACCGGCGCGCTGGCTTTCATTGCGCGGATCAAAAGCCACTCGTCCAGAAACGGAGCCAGCTCCGGTACCAGGAACAGAAATGGAAGAATTGATGCTCTGCGGAGGAGTGATCCGCTCGTTGCCGGTCGAGATGTCAATCGCGTGAAGGCGTTGGAAAAACTGCTGGCTGGCATTGACGGACTTGCTGACGACATAGAGCGTGTTGGTGCTTGGGTCGATGACGGGCGTGCCGGTG
>Ga0307479_10000579_pt1 | contig 32862 bp, 31 predicted proteins | sample atmos_gasesECM4C_FD_203743 | JGI IMG/M metagenome (GOLD analysis project Ga0307479, IMG submission 203743) | Hardwood forest soil microbial communities from Morgan-Monroe State Forest, Indiana, United States - atmos_gasesECM4C_515 | ecosystem: Environmental > Terrestrial > Soil > Temperate...
TTCCATTCATTGGAAGACTGCTCAAACACCTTAGAAGCGGATGGTCCGCGCCTTGTGCGCCTCGAATTTCTCCGCGGAGATTACGCGCGTGTCCGCCGCGTCGCCGTTCAACTCGGTGCTCCGCGTGCCCCGAGGAGCGCCGCCGCGGCATGACCCGGGTCTTCATCGTTGCCGCTTCTCCGCTAACACGCGCCGGACTGCAAGATCTGCTCACGGCGCGCGGGGTGAACGTTGTGGGCAGTAGCGCGAATCTGGAATCGCTTTCCGGGCTATTCACCGAGGCGAGGCCTCACGCCGTTTTGCTGGATATCTCGGGCGAAAAGACCCCGGAACTCCTCGATTCGTTGTATTTTTCGGAACTCGTTTTGGAAACTGCGGTCGTAGTGTTGTCGGACCACCCTCCGCCCGGCTGGGCGGCTGAGGCCCTGCGAGCTGGAGTTCGCGCGATCTTGCCGAGTGATGTCTCTCCCGGCCACCTCATCTCAGCTTTGCAAGCGGCCGTCGCCGGGCTTGTCGTCTTGCATCCCAGTGAGGTCGGGACTGCTCTCGTTCCCGCCGCGCCGGTATCGCAGCCTGTAGCGGAACTTCTGGAGCCCCTCACGCGCCGGGAAAGGGAAGTGCTTCAAATGTTAGCGAGCGGGCTCGGCAACAAAGAAATTGCCGCGCGCCTCTCCATCTCGGACCACACGGCTAAGTTCCACGTCGCCTCCATTCTGGGAAAACTCGGAGCGTCCTCGCGAACGGAAGCAGTTTCTCTCGGCATCCGCCACGGCTTGGTCCTTCTTTGAAGCCGCATCGGGCTATTCGCCCATGTTCTATTTCTGCCGGCGCTTGAGTTTTCCTTCCTGACGGGAGGATGATAAATTTAAGCCCGCATGCGCACCCTCGAACAAACCACGCAAGAAATCCTCGACCTGGCTTCGAAGCACTTCAACGTGCCTGAGGGTTCGCTCGCCCCCGACGATGATTTCTTCAGGAAGCTGGGCATCGATAGTCTCCAGACTCTCGAGTTGCTCTCTCGCCTGGAAAATCATTTTGGCGTTGAGCTGCCGGACTACGAAGTCCAGGGCGTCAGCGACTTCCGTACCCTCGCCTCGCGCATCCAATCCCGCCTCTAAATGCTGGATCTAACCAAATATCAGTCTATCGGCGCCGCGCTGAATGATGCGCTCGATCAATTCGCGAACAAAGTCTGCTTGATCGAGGCGGACCGCGAGCGGGAGAAAGAACGCCTCACCTACCGCGAATTCAAGGAACGAGCCTATCCGCTTGCCAAGGCACTGCAGGACGCCAGCTTCCAGGCGGGGGATCGGGCTGCCATCATCATGACGAACCAGTCGAAGTGGCTGATTTCTGCCTACGCCATCTTGTATTGCGGCGGAGTGCTCGTGCCGCTGGATTACAAGCTCACGCCAGATGAGCTGTGGCAGCTCCTCAAACATTCTAGGGCCGGATCTCTCATCACCGAGTACTCCATCTGGCGGCAACTCGCGGCCGCGGCGGCTCGCAGTGCCGCAACCAACCTCAAAACCATCCTCGTAACGGAAGCTCCTTCAAACGCGCCTTTGGACGGCGCGCAGCGCTGGGAAAACTTCAGCGGACAAGGTGAACCGGTCTTCGTTCCTCGCAAGCGTAACGACATCGCTTCCATCGTCTATTCCTCCGGCACCGGTGGCCGCCCCAAGGGCTGCGTGACGACACACGAGAATTATCTCGAGCAGGGCCATGCAATCGCGCAAGTGATTGCGTTTGAGCCGGGGATTCGGTACCTGAGCATTCTGCCGACCAATCACGTGGTGGATTTCATGATGGGCTTCCTTCTGCCGTTTACCTGCGGCGCCACGGTTGTCCATCTGCGTACGCTGAGGCCGGAGTTCGTGCGCGATGCTTTCACCCGTTACAAGATTTCTTACATGATGCTCGTTCCGCTCATTCTGAAAAATCTTCAGAAGGGGCTGGAGGCGAGATTCGCAGCTCTGCCAAAAGGCAAACGTGCCGTGCTCGATGCGCTCATCCGGATTAACCGTGCGCTGACGCGCGATCGCCCCAGAGTGTGGCTCAGCCGCAGGCTGCTCGGCCAGGTGCACAGCGCATTTGGAGGCCATTTGCGCGCGTTCGGTGTGGGAAGCGCGTTCATCGAGCCGGCGACGCTGCAATTTTTTCTTGATTTGGGCATTCCCGTCGCGAACTCCTATGGGCTTACCGAAGCAGGTACCGCCGTCTCGGTTAATGATCCTCGCGCACCGCGCACAGACACCGTCGGCAAGCCGCTGCCCGGCACGGAAGTGCGCATCGTGAACCCGGGCCCGGACGGTATCGGCGAAGTCGCTGTCCGCAGCAGAACCGTCATGTCCGGCTATCTCGAGGACCCTGCGCTCACCGCCGAAACCATCGTGGACGGCTGGCTCATGACCGGCGATCTCGGCAAACTCGATCCCACCGGCCACCTGCAGCTCTTCGGCCGCAAGAAAAACATGATCGTCACTGCGGAAGGGAAAAATGTTTATCCCGAAGACATAGAAACCGTTTTCGAAGGCCTTCCCGTCAAGGAATTCTGCGTTTTCGCTGCCAACTATATTTGGCCACGACGCTCCATGGTTGATGAGCAGCTCGTCCTCGCGCTCCATCTCGAGCCCGGTCAGCATTACAGCGAAGATCTTCGCCGCGAAGTCACCGCCCGTAACAATCGCCTGTTAAACTACAAGCGCATCCACGGGGTGGTTATTTTGGACGAAGATTTTCCCCGCACGGCTTCACTGAAGATCAAGAGGAACGCGCTGGCGGAACGTCTCGCGCTGCTGGATCGGGCTACTGCGATTTTACCTTTGTGAAGTGCGTATGAACCGGACGATTAGACATTTAGTGCGCACGTGAAGGAACGCTTTTTCGCTATCGTCAACCCGGCGGCCGGTGGCGGCCGTTCCGTCAAACTTGTCGGCCCTGCAATCGCCCGCCTGCGGGAAAAAGGATTGCAGGTCGACGTAATTGCCTCTACCGGACCCGGGCATGCTGTCGAGCTCGCGCGCGAAGCCTACGACCAGGGCTATCGCCGCTTTCTCGCTGTCGGGGGCGATGGCACCGCTCACGAAATTCTCAACGGCCTTTTTATCGGCCACAAAGTGACACGGCGAATTGCTCTCGGTCTTTTGCCCTTGGGCACGGGGAACTCTTTTCTTCGCGACTTCTCCGAGGGCGGATCTGAAACAACTATGCAAGCAATTCTCGAAGCCCGCACCCGTCCTGTCGATCTCATTCGACTCACCCATGCCGCTGGCGAACTCTACTCTTTCAATCTCTTGAGCCTGGGTTTCACGGCCGATGTCGCTGCGCTCACGAATCGTGCGTTCAAGCCGCTCGGCCATCTCGGCTACTTGCTCGGCGTCTTCGTACGCGTCGTCCAGCTGCGTCGCCGCTCCTTTGCCCTTCGCTGCGACGACGACGCAGCCTGGGACGAACGCCGCTGCCTCTTTCTCTCTTTCAACAACAGCAAATTTACCGGCGGCAATATGCTCATCGCGCCGCATGCCGATCCTTCCGACGGCCTGATCGAATTTGTCCGCTGGGGACCCATCGGCCGCCTGGGCTTGCTCCGCACTTTGCCGAAACTTTACGATGGCACGCACCTCGAGCACGCCCTCGCTTCGCGCCGCGCCGTGCGCCATGTCGAATTCAATGTGGCTGGGCCCATTGACGTCATGATCGACGGCGAAGTCACTACACTGGAGATTCGTTCCCTCGATATCCTCCCTGCCGTGGTGGATCTCTATATATGAAGCGTGCCCTTCTCACGCTGCGCAGCGCGCTTCTCTGGGTCTTCAGCTTCCTGCACTTTTTTATCGTGGCCCCGACTCTTGTGTTTCTCGGCATCTTTCTTGATCCCCGCAAGCACGACTGGCTGCAGCGGAGTTTCTGCCGCCGCATCGCTTATCTTTCCGGCGCCCGCGTTGAAGTTCGCCGCTCCCCTGGGTTCGATCCTGAGCGCACCTGCTTCTTTATGGTCAATCACGTCAATCTCTTCGATCCTTTCATTTTGTACTGCGCCATTCCGCAGTATGTCCGGGGCTGGGAGCTCGAATCTCACTTCAGGATCCCGGCCTACGGCTGGCTGATGAAGCGCTTCGGGAATGTGCCCGTGCCCGATATTCGTCGCCCCTCCGACCTCAAACGCATGTGGCGCATGACGCAAGATTCGGTTGACGGGGGCACTAGCTTGATTATTTTTCCGGAGGCGAGGCGCACCCGCGATGGCTCCGTCGACGGATTTCAGGATGGAGGTTTCCGCGTCGCACAGCAACTCGGTGTCCCTATTGTTCCCGTCAGCCTCGTCGGTTCGTTCCAGCATCATCGCACCGGCCACTGGATGCTCTGGCCTGCGATCATCACCGTCTACTTCCACGACACCATCGAAACCAAAGGCCTCGCCAAGGAGGACGTTCCCGCGCTCCGCGACCGCGTCCGCGCCATCATCTCTGCACCGGTGGAGGTTTCCGCAGGAGTGGAAAAGGAGAAAGAATCGAATCGGAAGATAGTCGTTACAGGCTGAGCTTGATTCCGGGAAGAGTACGGCCCGCGCGCGTTTCCTGCCACGTGTACACAATTCGGTGAATCACGGTGATCGTGGATACCACCGCAATCACCCAAAGCACCGGCCCCATACGCGTAAGCAATCCACCGATGATCAGCAGCACCAGCCGCTCGGGGCGCTCCATGAAGCCGACCTTGCACTGCGGAATGAGCGACTCGGCGCGCGCCCGCGCATAGCTCACCATAACGGAGCCCGCCGTTGCCACCGCTGCAAGCACCACGTACTGCGTGCGCCCGCTCACCGAGTAATACACCAGCAGGCCCATATACAGCGCCATGTCGGCATAACGGTCCAGCGTCGAATCGTAAAACGCGCCGAACGCCGTCACGCGGTTCTGCCTCCGCGCCACTTGTCCGTCGAGCATGTCCAGGAATCCGGCGAAGAAAATAAGCAGCGCGCCTGTCCGGAAATTTCCCACCGCGAAATTCGCCGCCGCACCGAAATTTACCAGCAAGCCGAGAAATGTCAGAAAATTTGGATTGACACCCGTGGCGGCCAGCGCTCCGACAATCTTGTCGAGCAGCCACTTGCTCCCGGTACCGATTGCTCCTGTCAGCGTGGCCATTCGTTCGTTTCAGTCACCAGAGTTTCGTTCTGCGGAGTGTTTCTGCGGAATCCTACACTAGCCCCCCACGGCGCCGCAAACCCCGCCACATTGGCCTGAAGATATTCTTGAAGCGTTGCCTTTTCTCCTTGACGCTTTCCGCCCCTCATCATAGAGTTTTTCCACGGTACCGGGACACGCGCGCATGAATAACCCGCTTTCTCGCCGACGATTTCTCTCGCACGGCGTATCTGGTCTCTCCGGCGCCTGGATCACGGCCCATTGGCCCGCTGTCCTCTCTGCCGCGGACCATGCCCACCGCGCCGCGCAATCGGCTACGCCGCCCAAATTTGAATTCTTCTCCCCCGAGCAAGGCGCCGAGATCGACGCCATCGCCGCGCGCATCATCCCCACGGACGGCACACCCGGTGCACGTGAAGCGGGGGTCGTCTATTTTATCGATCGCGCCCTCACGACCTTCGCCAGCGACGATCAGAAAACTTATAAACAAGGCTTGCCCGAATTGCAGGCCAGGGTGCGTGAGCTGTTCCCCGCGGTCGAGAGATTCTCCGCAGCCACGCCCGAACAGCAGGACGAAGTTCTTCATTCTCTCGATGACCACGCCCCCGTCCCCGCGCGGCCTTTCCGGCCTCGTCCGATCGCGCAGAGCTTTTTCGAAACGCTGCGCCAGCACACCATTGCTGGGTTTCTCATTGATCCTGATGCCGGAGGCAATCGTGACGGTGTCGGCTGGAAGGTCATCGGCCGTGAACGCGGACACGTGTTCCGACCACCCTTCGGCTACTACGACAAGGACTACCCGGGATGGCAGCCTCTTCCTATTCCCAAGGATGCGGACAAAAAATGAGGCCCGACCAGCCCAAGTACAAGACCTCCGAGGAAGTTGATTTCGTCGTCATCGGGTCGGGAGCAGCTGGCGGTATTCTAGCAAAAGAGCTTTCGACAAACGGTTTTCGTGTCGTCGTCCTCGAGCAGGGCCCCTACCTCACGGAATCTGATTTCACGCACGACGAAATCAAAGTCCTCCAGGAAGACTTGCTCACCAATCATCCCAAACTGCAGCCGAATACCTTCCGCAGAACTCCGAATGAAAAAGCGAAGCAGCAGCGCACCGTGGCGTATGGCCGGTGCGTCGGTGGCACGAGCGTGCATTTCACGGCCAACTTCTGGCGTTTCCACGAAATCGATTTCGTCGAGCGGAGTAAGATTGGCGCGATTCCGGGAACGGGTTTCGCCGATTGGCCGATCACGTACGCCGACCTGGAGCCGTACTACACGAAAGTAGAATGGGAAATTGGTATTTCGGGTCTTGCGGACGCCAGTCCGTTCGACCCGCCGCGTTCGAAGCCTTATCCGATGCCGCCGCTGCCGGTGAAATCTTCCGGTGTGATTTTCGAACGTGGGGCCCGCAAGCTGGGCTGGCATCCGTTTCCCGCGCCGATGGCCATTCTTTCGCAGCCTCGCCCAGGACGTAGTGCTTGCGTCAACTGCGGCTTCTGTCTCGCCTTCGGCTGCGAAGTCGGCGCGAAATCCAGTTCACTTGCCAGCGTCATCCCTCTGGCGGAGCGCACCGGCCGCTGCGAAATCCGCCCCAATAGCTACGTCCATCGAATCGAAACGGACGCTTCCGGCCGCGCTGTCGGCGCTGTCTACTTCGATGCGCGGCGCAATACGCATTTGCAAAAAGCGAAAGCCGTTGTCGTCTGCGCCAATGGCGCGGAGACTCCGCGCCTGCTCTTGCTCTCCGCCAACAAACAATTTCCTGACGGCCTCGCCAACTCCAGCGGCCTTGTCGGCAAGTACTTGATGCTGAACACCTACGCCTCGGCGCTGGCCTTGTTCGAACATCCGCTGAACGATTACAAGGGCTACGCAGCTAGCCGCGTCCTCCACGACTTCTACGAACTCGACTCGCAGAAGGTCGGCTTCTATGGCGGTGGCGGGCTTGACGCGCGTTTCGATTTCACGCCGATCACTTTTGCAATGGGTGGCTACCCGCTAAGCGGGGCGCCCAGTGGGCTTCCTCCAAATACGCCGCGCTGGGGCAAGGCCTTCAAGGATGCCATCAGCTACAACTTCGCACGCACCATGCGCATCGGTTGCCACGGTACCTCGCTTCCGCTCGAGGCCAACAGCTTTTCCCTTGATCCGGAGCTCAAGGACGCCTGGGGCTTGCCTGCCCTGCGCATGACCTACAAAAACCATCCTGACGATCTCAAGCTCGAGGCCTGGCAAGTAGGCCGCGCCCTGGAGCTTCTCGACGCCGCCGGTGCCCTGAAGAGTTGGCACGATCCTATTGAGGAAGACAATTTCGCCTTCCATCTTCTCGGCACCTGCCGCATGGGCAATGATCCCAGGACCTCGGTCATCAATCCGGACCACCGCACCCACGACGTCAAGAATCTTTTTCTCTGCGACGGCAGCAGCCTCGTCACCTCTGGCCGGGGCCAGCCCACCATGACCATCGAAGCGCTCGCTTTCCGCGCCGCCGACCGCATTACAGCTCTCGCCAAGCGCGGCGAAGTCTGATTGCAGCGCAGTTTGTGCAAAGCATTGGTTCACACATCGGCGTGGATACAACATGAGGCTCGATCAGCCGAAATATAAAACCTCTGACGAAGTCGATTTCGTCATCGTCGGGTCGGGCGCCGCAGGTGGCGTCCTGGCCAAAGAGCTTTCGACAAACGGTTTTCGTGTCGTCGTCCTCGAGCAGGGCCCCTACCTCACGGAATCCGATTTCACGCACGACGAAATCAAAGTCCTCCAGGAAGACCTGCTTACGAATCATCCCAGACTGCAGCCGAATACCTTCCGTAAAACTCCAGATGAAAAAGCGAAGCAGCAGCGCACGGTTGCCTATGGCCGCTGCGTCGGTGGCGCCACCGTACACTTCACCGCAAACTACTGGCGCTTTCATGAGATCGATTTCATCGAACGCAGCAAGATCGGTGCGATTCCGGGAACGGGCTTCGCCGATTGGCCGATCACGTATGCCGACCTGGAGCCGTACTATACGAAAGTGGAATGGGAAATTGGTGTTTCGGGTCTTGCGGGCGCCAGCCCGTTCGATCCGCCGCGTTCGAAGCCTTATCCGATGCCGCCGCTGCCGGTGAAATCTTCCGGTGTGATTTTCGAGCGTGGGGCGCGCAAGCTGGGCTGGCATCCGTTTCCCGCGCCGATGGCGATTCTTTCGCAGCCACGCCCAGGACGCAGCGCTTGCGTGAACTGCGGCTTTTGCTGGGGTTTCGGCTGCGAAGTGGGCGCAAAATCCAGCTCACTTGCCAGCGTCATCCCTCTGGCGGAGCGCACCGGGCGCTGCGAAATCCGCCCCAATAGCTATGTTCATCGCATCGAAACGGACAAAGTGGGGCGCGTCACTGGCGCAGTCTATTTCGATGAACAACGCAATACGCATTTGCAGAGAGCTAAGGCGGTTATCGTTTGCGCGAACGGCGCGGAAACTCCGCGCCTGCTCTTGCTCTCCGCCAACAAGCAATTCGCTGACGGTCTCGCCAACTCCTCCGGCCTCGTCGGCAAATACCTGATGTTCAACAGCAATGCCCGCGCCGTGGGACTCTTCGAACATCCGCTAAACGATTACAAGGGCTACAACGTCAGCCGCGTCCTCCACGACTTCTGGGAACTCGACTCGCAGAAAGTCGGCTTCTACGGGGGTGGCGGGCTCGACGCGCGCTTTGATTCCACGCCGATCTTTTTCGCTCTCGACGGCCTTCCACCGGAAACGCCGCGCTGGGGCTCGGATTTCAAGGCTGCGTTGAGTCACAATTTCCCGCGGACGATGCAGATCCATTCGAACGGCACTTCGCTGCCCGTGGAAACGAACAGCTTTTCTCTCGACCCGGAACTCAAGGACGCCTGGGGCTTGCCCGCCCTGCGCACGACCTACAAGGATCATCCCGACGATCAAAAGCTTATAAGCTGGCTCAATGCCCGCGCGCTCGAGCTTCTTGATGCTGCTGGCGCGCAAAGAATATGGCACCTGCCCATCCAGGAACAGGAATTCACCGTCCACCTTCTCGGCACCTGCCGCATGGGCAATGATCCCAAAACCTCTGTCGTCAACTCCGATCACCGCACCCACGACGTCAAGAATCTTTTTCTTTGCGATGGCAGCAGCCTCGTCACCTCCGGCCGAGGCCAGCCCACCATGACCATTCAGGCGCTCGCCTATCGCGCCGCCGACCGGATCACCGCTCTGGCCAGGCGCGGCGACCTCAACGCCTGATTTTTTTCGCAAATGATTAGAAACGGAAGATCAATCCGCCTGTAAAGTTCCCGCGCTCGAAAAAGTTCGATACCCGCGCCTGCACGCAGAACCCGAACGAGTCGCAGATAAACCCCGGTGTCCTATTGCCATACGTGGGCACCCAGCGCATATCTCCGCGCAGTCCGAAGTGCCGCGTCACATAATATTTCACGCCCCCGCCGAGCCCGTAGGAGAAGGAGGTCTTGTTCGAATTATTTCCGCTGTTCGAATCATGCGTGAAGCCGATTCCCCCGGCAATAAACGGCCGCAATTTCTTTTCGCTGTTGCGCAGCATGTATAGCAATCCAAAATGAAATTGGTCGATATCCGAGTTGAATACCTTCGAATAGATTCCCGTGGCTGCATTTCGTTCGCTAAACGAGGTTATGTTGCGGTTCCACATCAACTCTGCTTGCGCGTTTTCGCTCAATCGGTAATCGAGAAAGGTGCCGAAGCTCGTGGCGCTGTTGACGCGCAGCCGGTCCACTGCGAGCGAGTTGGCGACGGGAACCGACCCGCTCGTTTCAAAACCGACGAACGGCGATACTTCCCATTTTTCAAAACCGTATTGGGCCTTCGCAGGCGCGCTTGCCACCAAACAAAACATTGCCCCCAGCAGCCACACTAAGCGATTTAGCATATCTCCTCCCAATTCTGTATCTAATCAGGCGCACCATTCCTCTCTTTGTTTATCCCCGCCTTATTCAGACGCTTTCTTCTACTTCTTCATTGTTCGACATGTGTCGAATTACACCTTGCGGCCCCGGTGGTTTTCTAAGCAAACCATGTTATTAAATTCGAAATTGATGGCTGGCGCGCGATGTTTCCCAAAGGTAGAATCAAGGAGTCCAGCCGGAAGGAGACGATTATGCCCAAAACGAGGGAGCGTTCCTCGCCGGCGGCGGGAAAGCCGCGAACTGCCAAGGCCCCTCCGACACGGGAGGAGATCTCGCTGCGTGCCTACCATATTTACCTTGAGCGCAGCGGCGCTCCGGGAAATGAGCTTGACGATTGGGTACGCGCCGAGCGCGAGTTACTCGAGCAAGCCGGGAAGGCCCGAAGCAAGGCGGAGCCGAAATCCGCCGCCGCTAAAGTTCGCATGATTGCATAGCGGCGCCGGCTCTGGAGCGGTCATGTCGACTCAACCCCGCTCTCCGCGGGTGTTAGACCTTTGTGCCCTCTAATAGCCCGCTCGCCCAATGGGACTTCTCCCTGGCCTTTTCTTGTCATCCCGTCAATTTGATTTGCCGGTCTTTGGCTGGGATTTCGCATGTGGGTGGCGAGGCGTCCAATCTTTGGGCGGGAAGGCCACGTGCCAGAATATCGGGTTGGGCAGCATGAACTCCACTCCCACCTGAATGCGCTCGCCCTCGCGCTTGCCAATGTGGGCGACAACACATTCCAGTGCAGCTCTTGTCTGCACGTTCGAGAGAGAGAGCCTTTGTCCTTTTTTCACCTGCTTCGACACCGCAATCAACGCCCCGTGGGCGCTGATCGCCAATGTGTGAGTTTCTTCTTCAAAAAGCGATCCCGGACCGGTCTCCCCGGAGACTCGCACCGGGATTTTCATCAGCACTCGCTGGCTCCTTCGGCGGTTTGCCGCGAGCCATGAGGTTTCGCGGCCCTCGCCAACCCATGTTTCCAGGGTTCCTTGCTGCCCCGGCTCGACGCTGGTGAAAACCAGACCCATCCCCTTGCTAGTTTGGGAGAAGACGACCCTTGCCCGGGCCGCAAACGATTGTGTCCCTTTCGTAATGTGTATCTCTGCGGCTGTCTCTAACGGGAGGGGATTATTCGTGTCCACGTAGCAGCCTCTCTGGCTTAAGTCACGCAGGCGCGTTTGAATCCGCGTGCCGGACTCAGCCGCTACTATCTCAACGGCAGCAGTGAACTCGTAGCGAGGATGAGCTCGGCGGTCGGCCCCGGCTGGCGCGGCCGGACCACCAGCAGGTTTTTCCTTTTCAACAGCGGCAGTGAACTCGTTGCGAGAGTGAGTGCGCAGGTCGCCATCGGCCGGCGCGACGGAAGCACCAGCAGGCTTTTCCTCTTCAAGAGCGGCAGCAAACTCGTCGCCAAGATCGATCACGTAGTCTGCCCCGGCGGGCGCGGTGGGATCGCTACCGGACTCTTTCTCCTTGACGGAGGCAATGAATTCGTCGCCGGGGCCAGTCTGGCTGTCTGCCCCGGCCAGCGCCGTGGAAGAGCCAACAGCCTTTTCCGCATCAATGGGAGTCTTGGCAGACCTCGCGGCTTTCGAGCCGCGCTTGCGATTACGGCGTTTCATACTCGTACAATTTTAACGCAAAGGGTACAGGCGGGACTGAGCCCTGTGACACACGATGCACCTACTGGTAAGGAGCATCAAATCTTCCAGACATGGCGGTTTTTTATCCGGGGAATCCCTTGTAGGGGCGCAGCCAGTATTCTTGCCGCTTGACGGCGACACGGGGATAGAATACGCTCCGCAGAAAGTTCAGGTGTGCTTCAGTCCACCTTTTCTCAGGCCCCATCAAATCAGGTTTCACTCGCAAACGAGGAGGCTTGCGTCCATGAACAAATTCAGTCGCACTCTGTTGGCAGTGTCACTGGGGATTATCTGTAGCTGCATCCTTGCGGCACAGGATAAGCCGCAGGGAAGCTCGTCCATCCCCAGAGTGTTGGGGATCACGCGTGAATATACCAAACCCGGCAAAGCGGGCATGGTGCATGACAAGGCAGAAAGCGCATTTGTCCAGGCCATGGCCCGCGCCAAGTGGCCGACGCATTACATCGGAATGACCTCGCTGTCGGGCAAGTCGCGGGCGTTGTTTCTAACCCAGTATGAATCCTTCGAAGCGTGGGAAAAAGATAATCAGGCCGTCGCAAAGAACGCTGCGCTCTCCGCCGCGCTTGATCGGGCCCTTATGGCCGATGGCGAACTCCTCGATTCAATCGACCAAGGCGTCTTCGTTTTCAACGAGGAACTGAGCCTGCGGCCCAGGCCGGACTTGTCGGCGATGCGTTATCTGGACATCTCCGTTTACCATGTTCGTCCTGGCCACAACAAGGATTGGAACGATCTCGTCAAAATGGTGAAGAGTGGCTATGAGAAGGCCGTGCCCGACGCTCACTGGGGCGTGTTCGCGCAACACTACGGTGGCGAGGGTGGAACCTACCTCATCCTGACCGCGCGCAAATCTCTGTCCGAAGTCGATCGCAGTTTCCTGGACAGCAAGCAGTTTCGTGCTGCCATGGGAGAAGACGGGATGAAGAAGCTGGACGAACTCGTTGCTGTTACCATCGAATCGTCCCTGCACAATCTCTTCGCCTTCAATCCGCGTATGAGCTATGTTCCTGACGAGTGGATTAAAAGCGACCCGGATTTCTGGAAGCCCAAAGCGGCCGCAATGCCCGCAGCCGCCGCGAAGCCGGCAACCGACGACAAGAAAGTGAAACCGTAGCTTCCCGTCTAGGCTTCAACAAACGGGATTTTGCGAGTGGCTCCGGCAACGCCGGAGCCGCTTGACATTCACTAAGCCTCGTCACAGGTCATGCCCTGCAAACCCTCCCATGATGTATCCTGTCCCCAGTTTTTCAACCGGTTCGGACCTATAGGCACGAAAGCAGCACGCCAGCGATCTTCGGCGCGAGGCTCAATGAAAAGAACTCTTCCTCCCGAGTCGCTTCAGGACATCGCCTCTCAGCTCGCCCAGGCGCACAAAGCATTTCAGAGCCGCTATCCCGGTGCCAGCGGCGCCCGCCAGCCTGTCCACACAGTGTACGGTGGTGCCCACCTGTTCCGTGCCAATACGGCCCGCCGGCTCGGTGAAACCGCTCTCCGCGCGCTTGACGAATTCGCTCCTGATTTCATCTCCTTTGCGAAAGCCATCTCGCTCCCGGCTGCCGAGCAGCTGCCGGATTCGCTGGACGCTCTTTCTCAATTTGCCAAATCCTTGGAGTCGAATCCCGGTGCGGCCCGCAAGGAATACCCGGCCGCTTGGTTCGCGCACACGATCTATCGGCGCGTGCGTGAAAAGTTGCAGCGCGAGCCGGTGGAAGATTTTCGCATCGACTTTGAAGACGGCTACGGCAACCGCCCCGACGCCGAAGAGGACGGTCATGCCGCGTCCACGGCAGGCGAAGTTGCCTCAGGTATGAGCTCCGGCGGCCTGCCTCCATTCATCGGCATTCGCATCAAGCCTTTCACGGAGGAGCTCCGCGATCGCAGCATCCGCACGCTGGATATCTTCGTGACGGAGCTAGCCGCGAAAACGAACAGCAAACTGCCGCAAAATTTCTTCATCACGCTTCCAAAGGTTACCTTGCCCGAGGAAGTCTCCGTGCTCGCTGACCTTTGTTCGCGTCTGGAATTTACCTTGCAACTCGATCCTGGCGCTCTCCGCTTCGAGCTGATGATCGAAACGACGCAATCCATCTTCAACGAACGCGGCGAGGTAAATCTGGCTCCCCTCGTCGCCGCGGGGCGCGGACGCTGCCTTGCCGCGCATTTCGGCACTTACGATTACACGGCCGGGCGCAACATCACCGCCGCCTATCAGCACATGACCCACTTTGCCTGCGACTTTGCGCGCGAGGTCATGCAGGTGGCTCTTGCGGGCACGGGCATTTGGCTCTCCGACGGAGCGACCAACATTCTTCCCGTGCCTCCGCACCGTTCCGGAAAAGACGGCTCCCCGCTCACAGCGCGCCAGCTTGCGGAAAACCGCGCCGCCGTTCATCAAGCCTGGAAGCTTCATTTCGAGCACATCCGCCACTCGCTCATAAATGGCTATTACCAGGGTTGGGACCTTCATCCCGCGCAGCTCGCCACGCGCTACGCCGCCGTCTACTCCTTTTTCCTCGAAGGGCTCGACGCGGCCTCGGAACGTTTGCGCAATTTCATTAGCAAGGCTGCGCAAGCCACGCTCGTCGGCGAAGTCTTCGACGATGCCGCAACGGGCCAGGGTTTGTTGAACTATTTCCTGCGCGCCATCAATTGTGGCGCAGTCTCCGCGGACGAAGCGCAATCGCTCACCGGACTCACGCTGGCCGAGTTGCGCACGGGATCTTTCATGAAAATTTTGGAGAATCGTCGTGGCTAAGTATGATTCTGTCATCCCGAGCGGAGCAGCGGGTTTTTTCTTGCGTTCAAGCAAAGAACGCCCGCTGCGCAGTCGAGGGATCTGCTTTTTGCAAAGAATCGAGAACTTCTCAATGGGCCCGAGCAGCGTTGGCCTAGGCCTTTCGCACCGTAGCTTCGATCAAACCGTGCGGCTCATCCGTTGGCAGATAAACGTAGCCGGGATTGTCCATTCCCAGCGGCGCGAGGTCCACCAGGTTGAAATGCTTGTTCGGAAGCGAAAAATGAATTTCGCGAATGTTGTCAAAAGTATTCAGCACCGCTTCGCCCATCGCATAAAGCGTATGCTGCAGCGACTTGCTGTCGTGTTCCGCAAACGTCTCGAGCAGCATCTCCCGCACGCCGTGCCAGATCGAGCCGAACTCAACGTCTCCTCCTGCGTACAGCCAATTCGCGCGGAGCTCGGTCGCTAGGATCCTATTGGCATCGTCCTTCAGTGTCGTGAAAGGATCCTTCAGAAAATTCTCGAACGCCGACTTCGAAGTTTTCATCACCACCAGGCCTTCGATCCCCGCGCGAACGGTCGTTGCTTCTCGCGTGGCGCTGAGCACCGCGGTACGTTTCTCGCCCCCCGCCCGCGTGAACGCGGAAGGATGCGGCTTTCCCCCGAGCGGAAGCCGCGCCCAGCGCTCTTCGGCTGCTTCTATCTGCACCCGCGAAACTTGCGGGTTGTACGTCAGGAAATGTTCGATCAGGTGCAGGCAGAAGTTTTCCACCGCTTCGATCGAATGCTGCCGCGCCAGCGCGTATACGGTATTCTTCATCGTATCTGTCGGCAGAATCCTCCTGTTGTCACCCTTGGTATGCGCCGCATCGAAGTCGCCCTCAAATCGGATCTCGAGCGTCAGCTCTTTGATGTCGTGGCGGCCCTCCTGCCGCGTAACGCGAAGCAGTCGCACCCGCGATTTGCCGTAATTGTTCTCTCCAAGCCGAATGGCCATGATTCAGCTCCCGCGGTACGTGGAATAGCCGTACGGGCTCAAGAGCAGTGGTATGTGATAATGCTCGCTCGCGCGCCGCACCTCGAAAACAATGCATACTTGCGGATACAGTGCTTCCATCTTGCGCCCGCTGAAATAGGCGCGCGTATCGAACGTCAGGCGATACGTCCCTTCCTTCAGCGATCCGGGCGCTATCAAGTTACCGAGCCGCCCGTCGCCATCCGTCACGCCGCGGTTCAGCTCTTTCCACACGCCCCGCGCTTCTTCTGTCTCAAGAATCACGGGCACACCCGCGGCGGGCCGCCCAATCGAAATATCCAGCACATGCGTTGTAATCTGGCTCATCGCGCGAGTAATTTCTCCAGACGAAGCCGCGTGATTTTGCGTTGCTCTTCTGCGGCGATGCGCAACTCGGCTTCAGGATCATTCGGCATTCGCCCGTGTAGATTTTTCAGGATTTCTTCGCCGCTTTTTCCCGTCGCGCAAATCAGGAAGACGTGCCCGAATTTCTGCGCGTATTTCCGGTTCGCTACGTCCAGAGCGGTGAGCATTTGCGGTGCTGCTTTCTGCGCGGCAGATTGCTCTCCTACAGACCAGCGGCGCGCGCTTGCGGACTGTTTGGCCTTCACTCGCTTCTCGCCAATTGCGGGATGATGGCGAAATGCTTCGAGCCAATCTTCGCGCTGCAATCCCGCCCACAGTTTGTCGGCCGTGTCGAGAGCATATCCAAGATCAGGGAACGGCCGCATCGCGAGCATTTGTTTGGCCCAGTTTCTTGCGCCGCAACAATCCAGCAGCGCCTTCCGCGCTTGTTCTTGCGAAAGACGATTGAACTGCTCTATTCCTGCGACGCGATTTTTTGCGCTCTCCGCGCGCCCGATAATCCGCAGCCGGCTGACGCCTCCGTCGGGATAAATGTGGAAACGCACATGGCTCGACACGCCGGTATCCCCGAGGTTCTTCAGAACATGACGGTGATTAGCTTTAAGTTTCGTTCTGGGCAGAAGCTCTTTCCACGGATCTGGCGCGGCCAGGAATGCGTCCGAAGCAGCGCCCGGCGCATAGCACGCTTCCATCGAGCAGCTCTCCGGGAAATTTCCCTTGAAGTGCCCTGTGTCTACTTCAATTCTCCGTATGATTCCCGGCACGCCGAGCTTGAGCACGACCCAATCATGGCCCGGTCCGCGCCTCCGCTTCGTTTCCCAGCCGTCCCCCATGTTTTTCGCGCGTCCCGGCATCAGCAGGTTCCGCGGCGCGCCAAAAAACTGATCGCTCGAGGCGGCCACGCTTCCGCCGGTCTCGACCGCCGCAAGGTCGATCTCCTTACCCGAAACTTGCTTTTCGTCCGGCACAACTTCCCCGTGAGCGCGCAGCCTCGCGACGCCGCCATCCGGAAAAATGTTCAAACGCAAATGCGTGAAGCGGCCTTCGGCGTTCACAGGAACGGAATTCTGCGCATCGCCCTGGAGCGTCGTTTCCGGAAGGAGTTCGACCCAGCGGGTTTCTGCGGCCTGCAACCTTTTCTTTTCATTTTTGTAGGGCGGTCTTCCACCCAGGTCGCAACCCTCCAGCGAAAAACACTCCGGATAATTGCCCTTGAAAAAGCTGGTGTCCACCGTGACTCCGCGGATAATTCCCGGCAGTCCCAAACGCACGATGCACCAATCGTGTCCCGGAGTGCGGCGCCGCCGCGTTTCCCAGCCGTCCATCCATTTTCCACGCGCCGTATATTTTCCTTCGATGAAAATCGGTTTTGCTTCTTTTAGCAGGTTTTCCTTCGGCGCGAAAAAGTCGTCATTAGCTTCTACGGTTTTTCCGCCCAGCTGCTCCGACGCCAGATCCGCGAGTTGCGTGAAATCCTTCATGCTTTGTCCCGATGCAAAATTTGGCCTGCGGGCGCTGCGGAGAATTCTTCCTGGTCAAAAACTTTCCGGCCGCGCAGAAACGTTGTCTCGACCACCCCGAAAAGCTCGCGGCCTGCGTACGGAGTCAGTTTATGCCGGTGATGAAGCCGCGCCGGATCGACGGAAAATCTCGCGTCCGGATTCCAGATCACCAAATCGGCGTCGCAGCCCGCGGCAATCGTGCCTTTTCGTTTCTCGAGTCCGGCGAGACGCGCCGGACCGCGGCACATCCACTCGGCCACGTGCGACAGAGCATAGCCGCGCAAACGTGCCTGCGTCCACACCGCCGGCAAGCCGATTTGCAGTGATGCGATGCCGCCCCACGCGCGCAGGAAATCGCCTTCCTCGTACAGTTTCATCGCGGGCGGGCAGGGCGAATGATCGGAAACGATGAAGTCAATCGTTCCATCGCGCAGCGCAGTCCAGAGTTTCTCGCGATTTTCCAGCTCGCGGATCGGAGGCGAACACTTGAACTGAGTCGCGCCATCGGCGATTTCTTCCGCGACAAACGTCAGATAATGCGGGCACGTTTCCACGCTCACTCGAATTCCGCGCGCTCTCGCTTGCCGTAACTGCGGAATCGAATCCGAGGAAGACAGATGGACGACGTGAATGCGCGTCTTGAATTCACCCGCGAGTCTCAAGAGGAGCGCGACCGCTTCATTTTCGGCTTCGCGGGGGCGTGATGCCAGCCAAGTTGCGTATCGGTTTGCCGGTACGCCTTTCGGCCGCTTACGCACAGCTTCTTCAATCGGGCCAAGCAATTCCGCATGTGCCAGCAGTGGCGCGCTGAGCGCCGCCAATTCCGGCAGAACCGCGCGAAGATCAGCTTCGCCCACATGCCGGAACTCATCCACGCCGCTCGGAACCAAAAAGCATTTGAATCCGAACACGCCCGCTTCCCAAAGATGACGCAGCTCCGAAGCGTTGCCCGGCACAACGCCGCCCCAGAATCCCACGTCCACGCTGATTTGGCCTGACACAGCGGCAATTTTCTCGCCGAATCCTGCTACAGTCGTTGTCGCGGGAATACTGTTCAGCGGCATTTCGATGAGGGTTGTCACTCCTCCCGCCGCTGCCGCGCGCGTCGCCGTCGCAAATCCTTCCCATTCCGTGCGGCCGGGTTCATTGATGTGCACGTGGGTGTCCACCACGCCCGGCATCACGGCCGACTCGCCCGCTTCGTGAACCGCGCATCCAGCGGGAATATCCTCGAATCCCGAAACCGCGGTGATGACTCCACTGCGAATGTGAATCACCGCCGGCCTCTCTCCTTCCGGTGTAACCACTCGCCTTCCGCGAACGATAAGATCGGCGGTGCCGGGAGTATTGCTGCGTGCTTGGGAGGAAGCCGGCATCTTCGGTTGCGGATTAGTGTCAGGCAATTGTGTTTATGAGCACTTATTGACGGCCAGCTTCCAAAATTTCGCCCTGTTCCTCGCTAAGTAGCGTGTTTTCGCGAAGTTAATCCATCACGCTCCACGCGAGATACGGCTGTGAAATGGACTCAATGATATCGTCAGGGTCTTCGTTCAGACCGCTGGTCTCGCCGTTCACCACTTTGAACCGAACGTTCACTTTGATGTAAGGGCACTCGCCATGCACAAAGGTCCGCTGCAGTCGCGTGGAAATGCCGCCTTCCGTTGTAAGAACTTTGAGCAGATTCTTCCTTCGCATGCCGGGCTGAATTTTGCCAATTTGCCGCAAAACTTTCGAGATCCACTTTGTTCGCTCTTCGGTAAGGGCAGCACTCATCGGAACGGATTCGTCATGGATCTGTGCTCGGCTCTTGGCCCATTGAGGAAGCAAGCTCTCGTCTGACGGTTCGGCACGTTTTTCGATTACGCGAGCCGTTGCCACATCGTACAGCGCATACGTTACCTGGCTATCGCCCTGCCCATAGCAAACCGCCACTTGTTGGCCGTCTTTCCAGAAATGCCAGTCTAGAATTGGTGCTCCTGGTTCAATGATTTCTTTGTGGCCACCTTTCCGATAAATTTCCAGTTGCAGCGACGGCACGGTATTGCCGAGCTTCTGATCTTGCATCACTCTACAGCCGACCGTCTGTTGATCGTTGGCGACGAGTGCTTCCGAGCAGCGCTTGGCATCGGACATCCATATGAGTTTGCCTTGATCAGAACGCACGTAGATGTTCCCCTGAGCATCAAACTCCGCCTGCTTGGTGTACTCGAACTGTTGCTCCCGCGGTGGGTCAGGCGTTGACGCAACTACGAGACTGACCAGGAATGCGGCGAAGACGAGTTTGCTCATGGTTGAACCTTTTTTCTGAAGCAGGGCTTAAGCCGGTTTCGGCCGAGTTTATCCATTTATTTCTCGCCATTTGGATATTGGCGCTTTGTGCCGAACACAGCAAGAAACCTCCTGGACTGGACAATAGTAGCCCCATTTCTCACGGTTTGATTGGACACCAACCAATCACACGAGTTTCTGGCGGCACCCTGAAGCGCCCTATGAACGTATAGCCGAGAAACCGGAAACTGACCTACTCGCGCAGTTTCGGCTAGGCTGACAAGGCCTCGCAGAATTCCGCGAGAAGATTTTGGGCGACGCGGCGGCGATAGCGCGAAGTCGAGCGCATGTCGTCAATCGGCGCAATCTCTCGCGCCAGCACGTCCTGAGCGCCGCGCAAAATCGCAGGCGACAACCTTTCGCCGCGCAGCGTCTTTTCCGTTTCGACGGCGCGGAACACGGTTGGCGCTACGCTTCCGAGCGCAATTCGAACATCCATAATGCGGCCCACGTCCACGCGCACGGCACCCGCGAAGCACACTTTTGAAATCGCTTGCGCCCGCCGCGTTCCCACCTTCCGGTAATACTGCTTCCAACCGCCCTTTTCACGCGGCAGCCGGATTCGGCGAATCACTTCGCCGCTGCGCAAGTCTATCTGCTTATAGCCGGACCAGAAGCTGTGGTAAGGAACCCAGCGCGCGCCGCTTGCGGAAACGAGTTCAAGCTCCGCGTCGTAAACAAAGAGCGCGGGCGGCGAGTCGGCGGCAGGGGACGCGTTCGCGATATTTCCTCCGAGTGTTCCGCGATTCTGCGTGGCGATACTCCCCGTTTCCGCAGCCGCCTGGCACAAAAGCGGAAATTCGCGCGTAATGATTTCATGGCGGCGCAGCTCCGTGTAGGTCGTAAGCGCGCCAAGCATCACGTGCGAAGGTGTGATTTCGATCCCGCGCAATTCGGGCAGGCCCCAGATGCTCACAAATTTGTGGTGGGGAAGTTTCCCTGCTTCGAGCAACACCATCACGTCCGTTCCTCCTGCAAAAGGTTTCCAAATACCCGGCTCGCGCGCCATCCGTTTGAGTACCGCACCTAAATCGCGCGGCGCTTCCATTTCGTACGCCGGGACAAACGATCTCATGCGCGCTTCTCCGCTTCGCGGCAGGCTTCAACGACGGAGGCAAAAATTTTCGTATACCCCGTGCAGCGGCAAAGATTTCCAGAAAGCCCTTCACGGATTTCTGCTTCGGACGGCCGAGGGTTGCGCGTCAGCAGATTCACGGCGGCAAGGATCATTCCGGGTGTGCAGATGCCACATTGTGCGCCGCCGTGCGTGACGAAGGCTTGCTGGACAGCGTGCAACCTCGCGTCATCGGCGACGGCTTCAATCGTGCGAATCTTCGCGCCCTCCGCTTGCAGCGCGGGCACCAGGCAACTGTTCACGAGCGCTCCGTCCATCTCGATCGAACAAGCGCCGCACTCGCCTTCGCCGCAGCCTTCTTTTGTGCCGGTGAGGCCTGCCTGCTCGCGCAACACATCGAGCAGCCGCGCCATGGGGTAGGTTTCGAACGTTGCGGCGCGCCCATTTATCACGCACTGCACGCGAATCTTGCGCGCCGCTTCAGGCATGCACGCTCTCCAGCAAGCTGAGCAGGCTTTCCGGCGTTACGGGAATGCGCAAAATATCCACGCCGGTTGCGTGCGCGATGGCATTCGCAATCGCGGGCGCGGTCCCGTCCAGCGGCAGCTCGCCGATTCCTTTCGCGCCCGCGGGTCCCCGCGCATAGGGAATCTCCTCGAAGAAAACACGAATCGGCGGAACGTCCATCGAGGTGGGCATGATGTAGTTGGTCATCTGCCCATTCACCATGCGCCCTTCCTGCCACACGACATTTTCATAAAGCGCGAAGCCGATGCCCTGCGCCACGCCTCCCTCGATCTGGCCGGCGGCGAGCACCGGATTGATTACTTTTCCAACTTCCTGCACGGCGACAAAATCCTCCACGCGCACTTCGGCGGTGCGTGTGTCCACCGAAACTTCCGCGACGTAGACGGCCCAGGCGTACGCGCCGTAAGCATCGCCACGGTAATTTTCATCGTCCCAATGGAGGTCGCGCGGATGCTCATATTTGACGAGAGATTGCAACGTTCCGAATTTGTCGATGTATTGGCGGCACGCATTTGCAAAATCTTTTGTGCCGTATCCCTGCTTGAGTATGCCGCTCTTGAACAGAGTCTGCTGCACCGCGCGTGCAGCAGACTCCACAAGCTTTCCGACAATCATGGCCGTGCGCGAAGCCACCGTCGGGCCGCTATTGGGAACGACGGCGGTGTCGGGCTGCAAAATCTCGATCTGCTCGTAATCGAGGCCCAGAGTCTCCGCTGCGATCTGCGCAAAAATCGTGTTCGTGCCCTGCCCCATCTCGGTGCTGCCCGCGAGCACGCGCACGCGGCCTTCGCGCGTGGCTTCCAGGGCAACTTCGGAAGCGAGATACTCCTCGCCCGATCCGGTGAATCCCGCGCCATGCAAAAATGCGGCGAATCCGATGCCCCGCTTGATCGCGCTGCGCAAATTCTCTTCTTGAAAACGTTTGCGCTTCGCGTAGTAACCGCTCAAATCGAGCGCGCGGTCTAGCAGCCGGCCCATGTCCACTTTTTCGTGAATCACCTGGCTGACGGCCAGCGCCTGTCCTTCACGGATGAAATTTCTGCGGCGCAATTCTTCCGGCGCGAGTCCAACGGCGCTTGCCACGCGGTCCAGATGGCGTTCGAGGGCGAAGACACTTTGCGGCGCGCCAAATCCGCGAAACGCGCCGTGCGGAGGGGCGTTGGTGGCTACGGCGCGGCTGCGAATGCGCACGTTGGGGCAGTTGTATGGCCCCGCAGCGTGAATCGTTCCCCGCGAGAGGACAACCGGCGAGAGCGTTTCATAAACGCCGCCGTCGAGCGTGAAGTCAATCTCCATCGCGAGGAGTTTACCGTCGCGCGTGATGCCAGTGCGGTGGCGCGTCCGCGAAGGGTGACGTTTTGTCGTGGCGGCCATGTCTTCCGCGCGATCGTAAATGATTTTCACGGGCTTGCCAGATTTCCAGGCGAGCAACGCGGCGTGGCAGGCAATCATCGAGGGATATTCTTCCTTGCCGCCAAATCCTCCGCCGGTTTCCGTTTGCACCACGCGGATGCGCTCCTTCGGCAATCCGAAAAGCCGCACCAGCGCCTTGTGCACGTAATAGGGGCATTGCAGCGAGCCCCACACGGTGACGCCTTCTTTCGCGTCTACCCGCGCGATCATGCCCTGCGGTTCGATGTAGAGCTGCTCCTGCGCGGCGGTTTCGTATTCGCCTTCGACGATGAAGTCTGCCTTGCCCCAGGCGCTGTCCACGTCGCCCTTTTCGACGCGGAAGGTTTTGAAAATATTGTCTTCGCTCCAGATGACTTGTTTTTTCGCAAGGGAATCGTCGATCGTGAAAATCGCGGGCAGCGGCTCGATGTCAATGCGGACCGCGCGGCGCGCTTCTTCGAGCAAATATTTGTCGGGATGCGCGAGCAACACGACCGGCTCTTCGGGATGATTGACGAATTCATCGGCGAGGCAGGGCTGATCTTCGACGAGCAGCGCCACGCAGTTTTTAGAGGGAATATCCTTCGCTGTGACGATGGTGAATTCCGCCCAGGGAATGCCGCCTTCGAAATGAATTCCGCGAATGCGGCCGCGCGCAACAGCGCTGCGCACCGTCACGCCATGAATCATCTCGGGAAACGTGAGGTCGTCAACGTAACGAGCGCGGCCGGTGACCTTGTCGCGCCCTTCCTTGCGCGGAACAGACTGGCCGATGATGTGTGCTCCCATTGGTTGAGACCCGGATGGCAGATTCCATTGTGCATCTTATCGCAAGCTCGGAATGGAGAGGGAGTTCGCGTTTGCCGAGCGAGCGCGCAGGCAATCAAAGGTGAGGAGTTTGCGCCTGGAGAATTGTCTGGTGGGCCTGGGTGGACTTGAACCACCGACCTCGCCCTTATCAGGGGCGCGCTCTAGCCACCTGAGCTACAGGCCCGTTCGAGGAACGACGCAAAGATTTTAGCACGGCTCGACAGGCAGCGCACAACCGCGGCTCACCTGCAATTTCGCCGTGTTGCAAAGAGCGCTACTGCACAAAACCTACCTTTGGCGTGGGCTCGCTGCCCGCCGGCGCCTCCTTGATGGTTCCGAACTGCGCCTCATACCGCGAGATATTCTCGCCCAGCGCCCGCCAAATGCGTTTCGCATGTGCGGGGTTCACGATCACGCTGCTCAGCAGCTTCCCCTGCGTTCCGTTCGGGAAAATATAGATAAAGTTCAGCGTAAATTCTTCCAGGTTGTGATGAACCATCACCAAATTGCTGTATTGCCCCTGCAGTTCCTTCTCATCCGCCTTGATTTGTACCTGCCCCTGCACCGGCCGCTGCTCATCCATCGTTTATCTCTCCCAAAACGCCTTCACGAACTTACCATAGCCGCGCTTTCTCCGTCCGCGCCCTGCCTGGTGCTGCTCTGTAGAACACCCGGCCACGCAAGTTCCATTGACAGCGCTTGGCATTAAGTGTAGTTTAGTAGGGACATTTAGCATAGTTAACATAGTCCATGGCACCCACGGTCCCGCCACAACTCGAAACGGAGCCTCCCGTCAGTGGGGAATCGTCGCCCAGCATTTTCTCTCCCGCAGCCTGGCGTCATGACGTGGCCATGCCCTCGCTCCCCGAGGTGCATCGCACCATTCACATCGCCCCTGGTGCTTCCTGGTTCCGCAAAATGCTCGCGTTCGCCGGACCCGGCTATCTCGTCGCTGTCGGCTACATGGATCCCGGCAACTGGGCCACCGACATCGGCGGCGGCTCGAAATTCGGCTACACGCTCCTGAGCGTCGTCCTCATCAGCAACCTGATGGCGATGTTTCTCCAGGCGCTCTCGGCGAAGCTCGGCATCGCCACCGGCCGCGACCTCGCCCAGGCCTGCCGGGACCACTATTCCCGCCGCACGGCCATCTCACTCTGGGTTATCTGCGAAATTGCTATCGCCGCATGCGACCTCGCCGAGGTGCTCGGCTCCGCCGTGGCGCTGAAGCTTCTTTTTGGCTTGCCGCTGCTCGCGGGCGTGCTCATCACCGCCTTCGACGTTCTGATCGTCCTCGCGCTGCAAGGCCGCGGCTTCCGCATCATCGAAGCCTTCGTCGTCACGCTCATCGCTTCGATTGCCGCGTGTTTCGCATACGAAATCTTTTTCGCGCGGCCTCTTTGGCTCGAAGCGGCTGCCGGGTTCCTTCCGCACGCGGAAATTCTTCGCAACCGCGAAATGCTCTACATCGCCATCGGCATCCTCGGCGCCACGGTCATGCCGCACAATCTTTATCTGCATTCCAGCGTCGTGCAGACTCGCGCTTTCGGCAACTCTTCGCGCGACCGCCGCGAAGCTCTCCGCTACGCCGTCCTCGATTCCACTTTGGCGCTCGGCTTCGCGCTCTTCGTGAACGCCGCCATCCTGGTCCTCGGCGCCGCTGCGTTTCACACGCGCGGCCTCTCCAACGTGGCGGAAATCGCCGACGCCTACAAACTTCTCAGCCCTGTTCTTGGTGTGAGCCTTGCAAGCACGGTCTTCGCTTGCGCGCTCCTCGCCTCCGGCCAGAATTCCACGCTCACCGGCACGCTCGCCGGGCAGATCGTCATGGAAGGGTTTCTTGAGATTCGTCTGAAGCCCTGGCTGCGCCGCTTGATTACCCGCTCCATCGCCATCATCCCCGCGGCGTTTGTTATCGGTTTCGCGGGAGAAGGCAAAGTCACAGCGCTCATCATCCTCAGCCAGGTCGTGCTCAGTTTTCAGCTACCGTTTGCCATCATTCCGCTCATCCAATTCACGGGCGACCGCGCTAAGATGGGCGAGTTCACCAATGCTCGCATTACCTCTGTACTTGCCTGGATCGTCGCCGCCGCCGTGCTCTTCTTCAATGCCGAGCTCCTGTGGCTCGTTTTCCGTTCCGGTTAAGCTGCGAGCAAGCGGGCACTGAGCGTTTCTAATGCGCGTTGAGAGAATCCTTCTTGCGCCGCGCGACTTTCACTCGCTTAGCGACTGTGGGAGAATTTTCTCTCCTCATGACTGCCGCTCCGCAACGCACTCTCGTCCTGCGCAAAACACTGTTCGTTCTCGTTCTCGCTCTCATCGCCATCTCGATTGTTTTGGCAGTGCTGCAGAACAGGGAATGGGTCGTCCCAGAGGAAGCGAAGAAACTGAAAAACCCGATCGCACCGTCTCCAGCGGCAATGGGTGCCGCTCGCTCGATTTACCTCGACAAGTGCGCGAAGTGCCACGGCGAAACCGGCAAAGGCGACGGCCCCGAAGGCAAGATGTACGATCCTCCTCCCGGCAATCTCACCGATGCAAAGCACATGAACGCGCGCACCGACGGCGAACTTTTTTACCAGATCAGCGAAGGCCGAAAACCCATGCCTGCGTTCAAGAAACGCCTCAGCGAAGAGCAGCGCTGGCAGCTTGTGCTGTTGGTGCGCTCATTCGCCAAGGTGGCCGCGACGCCGCAAGAGCAATCGGGCTCGCCCACGGGCAAATCGGCCCCGTCGAGCACGCGTTGAAGTCTCGGGGGCCATGGACCTCGCTTGCCAATCGTCCCCTTTCCCCTACTTCCTTTCCCAGTTGTATACTCCGCACTTCGCGCGCTTTGCTCAGGCTGAAAATGTTTGCCGCCATGGTTCTGGATCCCCGCTTGGCTTTTGTTTTTCTCTGCGTGCTCATCGTGGGCGCGGCTGTGCCGCTGGCGATGGGCTGGGTGCACGTGCTACCCGAAGACGAACCTCCCCTCGCGAGGCCCGACGTTTCATCGCAGGGGCGGAAGAACGAAGTGTCCGCTGAAAAGGTGCAAACCAGGAAACACGATCCCTTTGCGATCGTTCTTCTCGCCATCGTCACGTTCAGTTACGTTCTCCAATTTCCCGGGTTGCGGGGCGACGCGGCTCTTCGCTGGCTCGCGACAGGGATGCCGGAAACCTGGTTGAGCTGGATCCTGCTTGCGGGACGCGCTTTCTTTGTGGTGACGCCGGGCCTGGCCGCTTGCTATTCAGTTGTTCGGCCAAACTCTCTGCGCGCTTCTCTCATCAGCTCAGGAATTCTCGTCCTCTTGCTCTGGCTGCTGGAGCCAATGCTTTTTGCCGCGATGACCGCTTCGTAAAAGAAAACGGGCCGGCAATAGCCGGCCCGCTCTGTTTTTCCGGTGCTTCGTTTTATGCGGTCGCTGCCTTCACTTGCTGCAGCGCTGCCGCCACTTCTTTCACGTCCGGCACGACCGGGATATCGTAATTCTTGAACCACGCTACTTTTCCTGCTTTGTTCACGATCGCGACGGAGCGGCCCGTGATGCCTTTATCCGCGAGGTACACGCCGTATTTTTCGCTCGCCGCGCCGCGCGGATGAAAATCCGCCAGCAGGGAATATTTAATTCCCATTTTTTCCGCGAACGCTTTGTGCGACCACGTGCTGTCCACACTGATCCCGAGCACTTCCGCATCCAGCGCTTCGAACGCTTTCATGTCATTCACGAAGCAAACGTGCTCGTTCGTGCAGGTCGGGCTCCAGTCGAGCGGGTACCACACCAGCACAACATTCTTCTTTCCTGCAAAATCGGAAAGCCTCACTTCTTTCTTGTCCTGATTCAGCAGCATAAAATCCGGCGCCGTCTGTCCCACTGCGATGCTCATGGTCGATCCTCCTGTCCTTCCCGAATCTTCCGATCCTCAATTTCGCCTAACATCTTACCAAATCGAGCATCCGGTGAGGACGCTCGTCCTGCCTGCGCAGCTCTTTACTTCATTACTTCTTTGCTTCAAACTCTGCTCCAGGAGCCCGCCATGAGCGCCGAAGCGGCTCGCCGCGCGCCGATGATGCCTCTCCGCGAACTAGTGGACCGCTACCACTCGCTTGCCGGCGAATTCGGCAAAACGGTGCCGCTCACCGCGTTTCAACTTAGTGATGCCGAGACGGAGCGGCTCTTCTCCGGTTACGACGAGGACTACCACATCAGCCGGTTTTTCCACTTCACGCAAGGCGAAGGAACGCGGTTTTCGATCAACGGCATTCCCGCTACGCATATCTCCCTTGACGCTGAAATTGAATCGATCCTCTGACTGTTACGCGAGTTGAAAACGAGATGCGGTCGGAGCTATAGCTGCGCGCCTCGTTCTTGCGGGGAATTGGGGTTAAGCGGAAACAGTCCGCTGGAAGCGCTGGGCGAGGCGGCGATGCTCCTCCATCACTTCACGGGGCAGACGATCACCGAACTTATCAAAAAATTGTTTTGTATCGGCCAGTTCCGGCTGCCAATCGTCTGCGTTCACGCGAAGCAATTCGTCGATCGCTTCAGGGGAGATTTTCAAGCCATCCAGAGTGAGTCCGTTGCGCGTGGGAACGAAGCCGATGGCGGTTTCCTCCGCTTGGCCGCGGCCTTCCACGCGCTCCAAAATCCACTTCAGAACGCGGACATTCTCGCCGAAGCCGGGCCACAGGAATTTTCCGTCGGTGCCGCGCCGGAACCAATTCACATGGAAAATTTTCGGCGGGTGCGGGATGCGCTTGCCCATCTCCAGCCAATGGCGAAAATAGTCGGCCATGTTGTAGCCGCAGAAAGGCAGCATGGCCATGGGATCGCGGCGCGTGACCCCGACCTCGCCGGTTATGGCCGCGGTGGTCTCGGAGGCCATGGTGGCGCCGACGAAGACGCCGTGCTGCCAATCGAAAGATTCGTACACGAGCGGAGCCACGCGCGCGCGCCGGCCGCCGAAAATAAATACGGAGATCGGCACGCCCTCGGGTGCCTCCCACTTCGGCGAAATCCTGGGCGCTTGCTGCGCGGGCACGGTGTATCGCGAATTCGGATGCGCCGCGGGCCCTTTGGATTTGTCCCACACTTCGCCTTTCCAGTTGATTAAACCGTCGGGCGCAGCGGAGTCCATCCCTTCCCACCACGGTTCGCGATTGGGCGTCAGCCCCACGTTGGTGAAGAGTGTGTTGCGCGTTAGCGCGGCCATCACGTTGGGGTTTGTCTGGGAGCCCGTACCGGGCGCCACGCCGAAGAATCCCGATTCCGGATTGATGGCGTGGAGGTAGCCATCCTCGCCGACTTTCATCCAGGAGATGTCATCGCCAACGGTCCAGACGCGGTAGCCCTGGCTCTCGAGGGCGGAAACCATCATGGCAAGGTTGGTTTTGCCGCAGGCGCTGGGGAAGGCAGCCGCCATGTAGGTGACTTTGCCGCCGGGGGATTCGAGGCCGAGGATGAGCATGTGCTCGGCCATCCAGCCCTCTTCGCGGGCCATGACGCTGGCGATGCGCAGCGCAAAACATTTTTTGCCCAGCAGCGCGTTGCCCCCATAGCCGGAACCGATGCTCCAGATCAGCTTTTCCTGCGGGAAGTGAACAATGTAACGGCGCGAGGGATCGAGATCCCCGAGGGAATGCAGGCCGGGCACGAAATCGGAGGACGAGCCGAGCCGGTCCATGGCGATTTTGCCCATCCGGCACATGATGCGCATGCTCGCGACGACGTAGGGGCTGTCGGTAATCTCAACGCCGATTTTGCTGATGGGCGAACTGGCCGGGCCCATAATGTACGGCACAACATACATGGTGCGGCCGCGCATGGCGCCGTCAAACAGCGCGCCGAGTTTGTGTTTGGCACCCTCCGGGTCCATCCAATTGTTGGTGGGGCCAGCGTCGTCTTTCTTCGGTGAGCAAATGAAGGTGAGGTGTTCGGTGCGGGCTACGTCATTGGGGCTGCTGCGGAAAAAGTAGCAATTGGGATAGGTTTTTTCGTTGAGTCGGTGAGCTTCGCCGTCACGCAGCATCGCGCCGATGATGCGCTCGTTTTCGGCTGCGGAGCCGTCGCAGTAAACAATACGTTCCGGCTTGGTGAGCCGGGCCGATTCCTGTGCCCAGTTTTCCAGTGGCGTTGCCACGATCATCTCCCCTGAGAGCCAGCCCCGCCTGATCGGAGCCGCAAAAATCTCCACCGCCTCGCGGTCACAGAGAATGTTGCCAGACCTGGGGCCACGCGCAGGATGGTAACGACCCAGCCAATCAGACGAAGTGGGGCAGAGACGGCGCGCCGGGCTGGCAGGGCGGTGTGGTGCGCAATGCGATAGTGTAAATTACAGGTCGGGGGATGCGCAAGTTGGGGTCTCGGCTGGGATTGTAAGGGTACATCGTTACCCCCTGGCAGAGTTGAAATGTGTGAGTCCGAAGGAAGGCGGAGTTTGATGAATTTGAATCAAGTAACCATGCCCTCGACGAATGTGAAAGCGGCTGTCGAATTTTACCCGCGGCTGGGGTTGCGGCAAATTGTGGATGGACTTCCGGATTACGCGCGTTTCGAATGCCCTGACGGCGAGGCGACATTTTCGCTTCATCGCGTGGAACGGATGCGGGAAGGCCCTGGAGTCGTGGTCTATTTTGAGTGCGAGGATCTCGACGCATTTGTAGGCAAATTGAAGAAGGAAGGAATTCCGTTCGACGCGGAGCCGCGGGATCAACCGTGGCTGTGGCGTGAAGCGTATCTCCACGACCTGGATGGAAACGTGATCTGCCTCTACCATGCGGGCGCGAACCGGCGGAATCCGCCGTGGCGCATCCGCTAGAACAACCGCAAAGAACAAGGGGCCCGAGTCGTCAACGGAAACCCCGACCCTGCAATGCGAGAAGCTTAATCTTGCGACGTCGCCCTTGAACTACTCTTCGTGGTCGAGGGGCTTGCCATCCGGGCCGACTTGCACCTCAGATTTTTTCCCGTTGGTATTTACTTTGGCTTCGTACGCCACCAGTTTGTTGCGCTTCTTGATGGTTTCTACCGTGGTGATCTTGCCCTTGCCGGCCTTGGCCAAGAGCCCGGCTTTGACTTCCGGGGAGAGAGCATCCACGGCAACTTCTTCTTCCACTTCGACGACCGCGCCAGTGGCATCGATGAGCACGTCTTTGGCGTGCCCGCTCACGGTCATCTCCGCTTCGTAAAAAATCTGGCCGTTCTCCTTTTCTTGTGAGAAACCCTTGATCGTCGCGCCTGCGCTTTCGGCGGCGACGGTCTTCTCCACAGCGGCCGGCAGATCGGAGCGTTTAATTTTCTTCTCCTGGTCTTGGGCCGCGGCCATCCCTGCGGAGGCGAGCCCTGCGATCAGGAGGATGCTGATTTTGCGTTGCTTGTTCATCGGTTTTTCTCCTTTGTATCTGTTTAGGGAACCAAACTCCTTCAAGAGCAGACTGAGGTGTGCCGGTGCTTTTCCAGCTGGCCTTGAAAATTCCGCGGTCCTCAACATGGAGGAATTTTCATGTGAGATCAACGTTCCTTTTAAGAGACGTTGGCACGCGCGAGATAAACGCAGCATAAATGAGAGGTGCGTCGAAGAAAACCGCGCATGCCCTCCTCGCGCCGCGGGCCTTGACAAACGACCGAGCGGAAGACGCGCGAGTTAGGCAAGGAAACGCTCCTCGAGAAATTTCGGGAGCCCTTCTTATCTCTCTCCAAGCTGCCTTAGAAGGCAGCCCTCTCACTAGATTCTTCGTTCGAAATGGGATTTCCGAGCTTCCCGATTTGGCAATCAATTGAAAACAAGTGTGTTATCTTGGGCTCGAGGAGATGCGAAGGAAGAAAGAATTCCCAAAATGGTACAACCGTTTTAGTGCTAAGATAGCTACGATATTGATTTATGAACAACAAACAGCTTTTCCGGAAATGGCACAGGGGATGCAGCGAAAACAGAGCGAAGGCAGCCTTCAGGCGGTGGCGATGAGTGAAGAATCAGCTGTGCGGCGATCCGCGGTGGCGGCGACCGTACTGATTGTTGAGGATGAGGAAACCACGCGCAAAGTCTGCTCGGAAGTAGCCGAGTCTTGCGGGATGAAGGCCATCTCGGCGGCGACGGTAGATGAGGCGCTGGCCACGCTGGAATCGCAAGCCGTGGACATCGTACTGACCGACTTGAAGCTGCCGCAATCCAGCGGCTTGGATCTGCTGAAGCGGGTTCGCGATTTTTACCCGCAGGTGGCGGTGTTGGTTCTAACGCAATACGGCACCATCGATTCAGCAGTAGAGGCCACGCGCATGGGGGCGGCGGATTACGTGACCAAACCTTTTCATGTGGAGGATCTCCAGAGGCGACTGCTGCGAGCGGCGCGGGATGTGGATCTGAATCGCGAAAACCAGCTGTTGCGAGAGCAGTTGCGGACTCGGCCGGGATTTGGCGGACTCATCGGCGTATCAGAAAGAATGCAGCGCGTATACAAAATGATCGAGAAGGTAAGCCTGCACGAGTATCCGGTGCTGATCCTGGGAGAGAGCGGGACAGGAAAAGAGATGGTGGCGCGCAGCATCCATTTCTTGGGAGAGCGCAAGAACCGTCCCTTCGCGCCGGTGGACTGCTCGGCTCTGGTGCCCACGCTGATCGAGTCGGAGTTGTTCGGTTACGTGAAAGGCGCGTTCACCGGGGCGGTGCAGGCCAAGCAGGGCTTGCTCGAGGCGGCGCACGGCGGCACGTTATTTCTGGATGAGATCGGCGACTTGCCGGTGGATCTGCAGGCCAAACTGTTGCGCGTCCTGCAGGAGCGCGAAGTGAAACCGGTAGGTTCTACGGAGCGCCGCCGCATCGATGTGCGCATCATCGCCGCTACCAACCGCGACCTGGAAGCAGCCATCCGCAATGGAAGTTTCCGGCAGGACTTGTATTTCCGGCTGAACGTCGTGCAGATCAAGCTGCCGCCGCTGCGCGAACGCAAAAGCGACATCCCGATCCTGGTGACCTCTTTTCTCGACAAGTTCACGGACCCTCAAGGACCGGCGCGGAGCATCTCGGAAGACGCCATGCGCCGGTTGGTGGCCTACGACTGGCCGGGAAACGTCCGCGAACTGGAGAACGCCATCGAGCGCGCCGTGGCGCTGGGCTCCGGTCCGATCGTTCACGTGGGAGATCTGCCGTCGAGCCTGCACTATCCGTTCAGCGAGCGCGTGGTGGAGAAAGAGGAATTGTTGCCGCTCGAAGAGCTGGAAAGACGCGCGATTTTGCGCACGTTGCGCGAAACGGGCGGCGACAAACTTGCTGCCGCACGCATCCTGGGGATCGGCAAGACGACTCTCTATCGCAAATTGAAGCAATACAATATGGAGCATGTCGAGCGGTAGAGGAAGAGTTTAAGAGTCGCTTTTCTCCCTGGGGCAGG